>WNFG01001587.1_pt1 | contig 19817 bp, 22 predicted proteins | sample 5400431 | NCBI WGS metagenome assembly WNFG01 (sample SAMN13153346, study PRJNA577476) | soil metagenome | isolation source: 120 cm saprolite under Douglas fir tree site 2 hole 3 replicate 2 | place: USA:California | collected 2015-04-18 | reverse complement strand
GGTTGCGACGGCGGCGACGACGCGCAGAGATACCCGAGTGCACCCGAACCCGCGGACCATGCCCCTCCCTCCTTCTACGACCGACCCCGACTTGACCGCGAGTTAAGCAGTGTTAAGTCGATTAGTCAATGGAGAACACACCTAGATCTTGGGCTGCCGCCTTAACATGCCCCGATGCACGACCTGAACCCAGTCGAGCGCCGGCTGTTCGATTGGCTGAGCCGGCGCCGAGACGAGTTCCTATTCACCTTGCCAATCGCGACGTTCCTGGTGATTGGGCTCCTTGGAATCCTGTTGATTTCGGCTATTGGCGGTCAGTCGCTGCTCAACGACCGTGGAATCTTGTGGCTGGTTGCCGCTGGACTGATCGCAGCTTTTGGCCTGTACATATCGGCCATCGAGGTCATGGCGGTTGCTTTTATCCGCTCCCACCGCTTCCGACTGCTCGAGCTCCATCAGACGATGCGCGATATCCAGGCCATGTCATGGCGGGAATTCGAGGATCTCGTCGCCGCGATATACCAGGTAAAGGGATACGCGGTCGAACCTCGAGGTGGCGATAGCCCGGACGGAGGGATCGACCTCATCGTGCGGAAGGGCAATTTGCGTTGGGTCGTGCAATGCAAACACTATCGAGATCAGTGGGTCGACGTTCGCTCGCTACGAGAGCTCCTAGGAGTCGTCACCGCCAATGGCGCCTCGGGCGGGGTCTTGGTGGCCTGTGGAGTATTCGACGAACGGGCGCTGGCATTCGCGAAGGGAAACGAGAAGCTCGAACTGATTGGCGGTGAGCAACTTCGCGACCTCATTGCTAGTGCCGTGCGGAGCAACGATCCAGGGTCCCGGTGTCCGACCTGTGGAAGCCCGATGCGTGAGAAGACCGGTCGCTTTGGACCCTTCTTGGGCTGTAGCAACTTCCCCGCCTGCCGTGGATGGCTGCCGATTCCGTCCAACGCGAAGTTAGCCTGACCCTGTCGGCCCGAACGTTACCGCCGCCACGCCGCACCACAGCAATCGCCGCCCAACGAGACCACTTGCGGGCATAAGGTCCGACCGCTGGTCTGTCTTCTCTGGAGCTTCCTGCGAACATGCCTAGAGCAAGCGCCGGGAAGTTTACCGGCGCCGTTGTGCGGGTCTTTCGCCGCTAGGCAACGAATCGATTCTGGTTGTGCCAGTCCAGGAGTTTCGGGTTGGGCTTGTCCTCGCGGTTGGACGGCTGCCGGATTTGGTGGCCGCTCATTGCGAGGTAGTGATCGCCGTTATCGAACTCTGCGCGCAGCCTCTTACTAACGTTTACTTCAAGATCGGGGGTCACCGTAATGTACCCCCGATCGAATAGGACATGAACGTCTCGACGTAGAAGCAAGCCGTTGTCCACGCTATGCTCGCCGCCTTCCCCGTACGGACGAATATGGGCTGCCTCCAGGACCGGGAGCACTTTCTCCCCAGTGATCGCGCACCTACGCCCGTACGAGCCGACGACGGCGACCTGAAATGAGCCTTGGCCTAATCGTGGCCGCACAAATGTGGGCGTTCCGTACCGCTGCGATCCCGACTCGCCTAACAAGGCGGCCGTCAGCTGGCCGCTGCCGGTCGTCACGTAGATCCGACTTTGAACAGTACGCCATAGGGAGAGCCCCGGTTCCTGGTCAAGGCGGTAGCGGCGGTACCGCTGGATATTGCGGTTCCAATCGGGCACGGGAAGCCAGTCCGGCTCGACTAAGAAGAAGGGCTGCTCGAGAAGAACGCAGCCGATTTCGTAGTCCTCATGGACCGAACTAACGATGCGTCGGTATCGCTCGACCCGCTTTCGCATTTCTTGGAGCGAATCAGCGCCGTTCTTGGCGCCGAACGCGTCCCACACGACGCTGATCGGCATTCTCTCGTAACGAGCGAAAAAGCCGCCTCCAACGATTCGATCGTTCGGGCTGTGCAGCTTGAACAGGAACGGCTCGCCCGGTTGGAGGGCGACAAACGCTCCTCTGGGGCTCGGCTGCCAGAAGTTGACCTCATCAACACTATCGAGTTGGCGCAGCGATTCGAACCAGTCCTTGTCAGTGATTCCCACGACGGCAGTCGGCGGGTGGACTAAATTCGCCATACGAAGTCAGACAGCCCTCTTGAAGCGTTCATAGCGCTCGGCCAGGAAGTCGGAGTTGGGCTGTTGGCTCGGGCTGCGGGGCACGATGATGCGCTGGCGATCGAATCCCTGGAGACCATGCCTCAGCATCGGTCCATCGGCCTCGTTCAGCACGTCGCGGCGGACTTCGATGACTCGGTCTGGACGAATACCCAGGATGTCCGCGTCGAATGCGGCGTGATGCAGCTTGCATAGGGCTATGCCGTTTGGCACGATCGGCTCACCGCGCGGGTCAGTGTCGGAAAGGATGTGAGCGGCGTCGAGCAACTCGATATGCCTCAAGCGGCACACCGCACAGGTCTCGCGATACGCCTCCAGCACTTGGATTCGGAACCGGGTCTGGTGCAGCCGTTGAATCATTAGCCGCGCCAGGTACGCGCGGCGCGGCGGTTCTGCGAGGACGGCTGGGAATGATGCTGTCGCGTCTCCGGTCACGACGGTGAAGGTCAGGTGGTCGGGATCGTCGCGAACCACGTAGACTGGCCACTCCGCGTGGTACCAGCCGGGCTGATGGCCGTGGAAGTAGATCAGAGGCACCTGCTCTCGCATTGCTCTTCTGAGGCCAGCATTGTCTGGATGCAGCGGATCCGTTCCCCGATACCTATATCGAACCCCGTCATAGTCAAACTCGTCCTCATAGGGGCGGGCCTTGCCGGTGACCTGTGGAACCGTTGTGATCGACAAGGGCAGCGCGCAAATTGCAGGCTTGAAGATTCCCTGCGGTCCAACCAACGGCACCCGTAGCCCGCGGAATGAGAAGCCCTGAGCAAGTAGGCGTCTGGGCAGGACTTGCCCGCCGTGTAGGTCGCTCTGCTCGTTCAGGAAGTCGAATGCAGCGACTCTGACCGCACTGTCGGTGTCCGCGCTCACCGTCGGGAATCGTAGAGCCGGCTGCTTGTTAATGGGCGAGGTTGATCGGGTGCCGACGCCGAGCTAGATTAGGCGGGGTGTATTCGCAGGTAACAGACGCCGAGCTCCTGGCTGCATTAATCGGACTTCGAGCGGCAAAGGCGATTGCCGCTCCGTTCAGTGAGTTACTCGAAGCGGACGGGCGCCGCCTTGGGTCGCTGGGGGTGCGAGCACAACATCGGCCTCGGATCCTCGCATGCGCTGAAGTGGCAAGGCGATATCAGCCCAAGACAATTGCCAGCGCACCAATCTCGACGCCGCGGCAGGCGCTGTCTCACCTTGGTGAGATCCGAACTCGCGACCGCGAAGTCCTAGCTGTGCTTCTCCTTGACGCACAGCTCCGGCCCAAGGACGTTCACATCGTTGCCGAAGGGGGCATCACAAACGTAGCAGTCACGCCGAGAGACGTATTTGCTTCAGCTCTGCAGTCGGGGGCCGCCGCAATCATCTTGGCGCACAACCATCCATCGGGTCTCGTTGAGCCAAGCCAAGAAGACCGCCACTTCACCAGGATAATGGTTGACGCAGGGCGCCTCCTCCGAATCGAGGTAGCCGACCACCTGATCGTCGGTCGCCGAAGCTACTACAGCTTCCAAGAAGCAGGCATGTTGTAGAAGTCGGAGGCGCCGATAGGGCCAGAAAGAGATCTTGTGGAGCCTGATTCGAACCGGGGACCTTTTCCTTACCAATTGGTCTTTGGACCCTGGCGAATTCGACCGGATCTTAGCTCCGCTCCCTGATTGCGACCGAGACCATTTACCTAAGAAGGACGGTGGCCCATTTCCAACAACCAGTTCTCTTAGCTTCTTAGCCCTGGGTGCAGAACGCGGTCACAGCGGAGCCACCCCGCCCTCCGGGCTGGCCGGCTCCGGCTCGGAAAGCCGGTATCCCGTAGCGGGCACGAGCTCGCGCACGCGCTCTACGGCCTTTGCCGATGCTTCTGCCGGCGAGGTGGCCTGAACCGCGCGCACGCCGATCCTCATCTTCGCGGTGCCGGCGACGGGCTCCACGGTCAGCCCGTTGTGAGTGAGTACCTCCAGGACGTTCCGGTCGCCCTGGCGGCCGGGCTCCGGCTCCAGAGTCAGGGTGAACGCGTACTCCCCGGCCGCTACGGCTGCCAGTTGGCCACCCGCACGGTAGCCGAGAGGCTTGAATCGGCGATCTTCGGCAGCGTCCAGCAGCTCGTCCAGATCCCGGGTCGAGCGCCGACTGGCGAAGCGGGCGGCCAGCGAGTAGAGCACTGGGACCAGAACCAACGTGAGCACGGTGCTCGTGAACAGGCCGCCGATGACAACGATCGCCAGCGGCCCGCTGATGAACGCCCCACCCACTCCCCCGCCGCCGCCGATCACCGCCAACGGGGCCAGAGCCAACATGGTGGCGAAGGCGGTCATCAAGATCGGGCGGAGCCGGTGCCGGCCCCCTTCGATGATCGCGTCGTGCAAGTCGAGGCCGCGATCGCGGTACTGCTCGATGAGGTCGAGAAGAACGATCGCATTAGTGACCACGATGCCCGTGAGCATCAGGATTCCAATCAGACCCGGCAGCGATAGCGACGTGTTGGTGACAACGAGCGCGATGATGGCGCCTGTCGCCGCGAAGGGAATCGAGACCAGCAGCACCAACGGCTTCAGCAAGGAGCGGAAAGTCGCAACCATGATCAGGTAGACGAGCCCGATCGCCGCCAGCAGCGCGAGCGCAAATTGGGTCAGCACGGTCGAAAGCTGGGCAAAGACGCCGCCTGTCGAGAGCGATGCACCTGTTGGAAGCGATACGCCGGCTAGCGCGTTCGTGACACTGGTCTGGACCGCTCGCGTGTCGTTGGCGGTGATGGTGCCCGTGATCGTCGCGTCTCGGTCGCCGTTGACGCGATTGACGGTCTGCGGGCCCGTGACCTCTTGAATGGTCGCGATCGTGGACAGGGGCACCACACCAAACGCCGTGGGGATCGGCAGCAAGGAGAGAGTAGCCGCGGTGTCGGCGGTTCCAGGCGGCAGCTGGACGCGGACGATCATGGTTCCCTGCGGGAGGTTGGCCTGGGTCGCTACCTGGCCGTTGATCTGCTGCGCGACCAATGCGGCCAGCGTCTGGATGTTCAGCCCGGAGGCGGCCAGCTTAGCGGTCGGGACCAGCTGGTACTGCGGCTTGGAGACGACCAGGTTCGATTTGAGTTCAGCCAAACCAGAAACCTTCGAGAGCGCTGCTAGAACCTGATCGTTGGCAGCCTGCAGGGTGGCAGTGTCACCTGCGCGCACGTCGACCTGCATCTGACTGCTGCTGGCGTTGGCGCTGTTTTGGGCCTGCCCCACCACCAGCTTGGCTGGACCCTGGTAAGCGTTCAGCGCGCGCTTTACTCCCGCCAAGGCGCTGTCGTACTGCCCGTTCTGGACCAGCACCAAAACCGATGCCAGGCTTGGATCTGCAGGCGCCGCGCCCGCAAACGGGCCTCCTTGGCCACCGACTGTTGCCTGGTAGGCGGTGATGCCGGGAACGCCCGCAATGAGGGCCTCGACCTTTTGGGTCTCGGAGTCCGTCTGGGACAGCGTGGAGTTCACAGGCATCGTGATCGCGACCGGGAAGGTGGGGCTGGAGGATTGGTCGAGCAGATTCACGCGCAAGAGGGGGATGAGGGCCATCGAACCGACGAAGAAAGCGGCCGCCGCGCCAAGCGTCAACAGACGATGGCCGGTCGCCCACTGGATCACTGGCACGTAGACACGCTGCGTCCAGTTCCAGCGCAGGCGGCGTTCCGCTCCCTCGGCCCGAATCGCTGGGAGCAGCCTTGATGCAAGCAGCGGTACCACGGTCACGGCCACCACCAGCGAGGCGAGCAGCGCAACCACCACGGTCAGCGCGAACGGCCGGAAGAAGCTGCCCGCGATGCCGGTCAGGAAAACGATCGGCAGGAAGACCGCCACCGTCGTCGCAGTGGATGAGGCGACCGCGGTAATGATCTCGCGGGCTCCCGTGTAGGCGGCGACGAGCGGGCGCTCGCCCTCGCTGACGTGGCGGCTGATGTTCTCGAGCACGACGATGGAGTCGTCCACCACGCGACCGATGGCGACCATCATCCCGCCCAGGGTCAAGATGTTGAGGGTTATCCCCTGCCACCAGAGCACGATCAGCGCCACCAGCAGCGAGAGTGGGATCGAGATCGCGGCGACCACCGTCGCGCGTGCGCTGCGCAGGAAGACGAATATCACGAGTACCGCGAACACCGCGCCCAGCAATCCCTCGCGCAGGATGTTGCCGATTGCCTGAGTGATCGGCGTGGCCTGATCCTGGATCGATTCCACACGGACGCCGTGGCCGATTGACGACTCGATCCCGGGAAGCGCACTCCAGACCTCGTTGGCCACGGTCACCGTGTTGGTGTTCGGGCCTTTGACGACTTGCAGGCCGATGCTCGGCTTGCCGTTGGTTCGGGTGATCGTATCGGCCGGTATGGAGACGACCTGCACCGTGCCCAGCTGATTGATGCTGACAGGCCCCGCCGGGCGGCCACCCGATGGGGTTCCAGGGGGCGGGTTGACCGTGACTTTGCCGATCTGGTCAAGGCTGGTCAGCGACCCGGAGACCTGGAGAGGAATGGTCGCGGACCCCTGTTTGAGGGAGCCTATCGACTGCACGATGCTCGCCTGCTGCAGCGCCGCGGCTACCTGGGTGACTGTTACGCCGTGGGCCGCCAGCTTAGCGGGATCGAGTGTGACGTCCACCTCGTCGGTCGGAGCGCCGGTCATGACAACCGAGGAAACACCAGCCAAGCCCTTCAGCTTTGGCAGGGCCTGGGCCCGCAGTTGGCCGGCGAGATCGCCAAGCGGCTCGTTGGCGGAGATCGCGTACTCGAGGATCGGAAGGCTGTTGGTTGAGAAAGTCTGGACGCTCGACGACGCGGCCTGCGGAGGTAGCAGTTGGCGGATCCTCGCCAGGGCGCTGTTGACATCCTGCTCAGCCGACTTGAGGTCGGTGCCGTCCCGAAACAGGACTATCACCAACGAGGCGCCCTGACTCGAGGTGGACTGCACCGTGTTCGTCCCGGTCACGCCCTGCATCGCATTCACAACCGGTACGCTCACCTGCTGGTCGACGATCTCTGGGGAAGCGCCTGGGTACGGGGTGATGACGATCACGGCCGGAACAGAGATGTCGGGGAGTAGGTCCTGCTGTACCTGAGTGGCGGCAAAGATGCCGGCGCCGAAGAGAAGCGCCACCCCGAGGAGGACGACGACTCCGAGGCGAAGTGACAGGCGGGTGATGAACGCCACCGGGTCAGCTCCCTTCCTGGTCTGTGCTGAGGTTCCGAACCAGGAGCAGGCAAAGGTGGCGAAGCTGGACCAGCTGGTCCGCGGTGAACCCCTGTGCGACGGAGGCCTGCTTCACCATTGCGTCCCTGCGCATCGCGTTGATGCGCTCGAGACCTGCATCCGTGATGACAGCTTGGACCGAGCGGCGGTCTGCGGGGTCAGGAACACGCTTGACCAAGCCGTCCCGTTCCAGCACATCGATGATGTCGGTCATCGTTCTCGGCGTCACGTCCGCGCCCTCGGCCAGCGCTCCCAGCGGCAGCTGGCGGCTCGGCCGGTGGCACAGGCGCGTGAGCACGCGAAGGCGGCTCTCCGAGAGACCGTGGCCTTCGGCGAAACGTTCCATGGCATCGTGGATGCGCTTCGCAGCCAGCCGCAGGGCGGCCAAAGCCTCGAAAACCTCGACGGAACCCTCGCCGGCGGACTCGACCACAGCACGTCGCATGGCCGGGTCATAGAGGTATCCGGAGGCGTCGACCGTCAGGTCTCCGTGCGTGAGGTCAGCGTGGGGCCTCATATCGGGTTTCCCCATAGTGAGGACACTCACTATAGTTGGGTTGGCGCGTAGCGCCAACAATGCTGCCTGCGAACGGTTCCGTCGGTGGGGAGGAATAGATGAACATCGCGCTGTGGGTCCTGCAAGTCTTGCTAGGCCTCTTCTTCGTATTCCATGCCACCGTGCTGCTTCGACCATCGCCGGGGAGGCTCCAGAGCGGGATGCGGTACGTGTTGGAGATGCCCGCCGGCTTGCGCATCTTCGCCGGCGTCGCGGAGGGACTGGCTGGAGTGGCTCTCGTGCTTCCGGCGCTGGTGCACGTCCTGACGTGGCTAACGCCGCTGGCGGCGGCGGGGCTGGTCTTGCTCATGCTGGGCGCGATCGTCTTTCACGTTCGCCGTCGCGAGTACCCGAACATCGGACTCAACGCCGTTCTAGGAATTCTCGCTGCCATCGTTGCCTGGGGTCGGTTCGGGCCTTACCACTTCTAGTAAGGAGAGATGGCGCGACGCTGCGGGGAGCCTAGCTAGTTTCGACAGGAGCATGCGACACGGCCTGGGGCCGGCGTCGCATTAGGTAAGCAGCGAAAGCGGGTGGATATTTCGAAAAGTCAGGCTCCTGACCCGCGACCCTCTCGATGTCGAAATCTTTGCCGAACCGCGCCTGCGCCTCTCCAGGCACCAGGGCCATGAGTTGATGCCACGGTTCCCACCATCGTGGCTCCCACTCGAAGCACCAGAGCAGGTATTGGCTGCCTGGAGTTGTCAGCCGGAGTAGCGTGTCGACGTACTTCGCTCGGTCTTTGTAGTTCAGGTCGTCGAGGACTCCGTAGTCGAGCGCGAACGAAAATGGCCCGGTGACACCATGCAGATTGGTGAGGTCGTCGACTACGAACTCAACATCGACGCCGGCCGCGTTGCGTTTCGCGATCGCCTTCTCGATCGCTCCTTGCGCGAAATCCACTCCGGTGACCTCGAAGCCGTGCTGAGCGAGGAAGATCGCGTTACTTCCGGTGCCACATCCGAGGTCGACCGCTCGGCACGGCTTGATGCGTCCGCCCTGCACGAGCGCGATCAACTCCGCGCGCGGACCCACATCCCAGGGGACCGGAAACCGCCGATACCACGTGCTGTAAATCCAGCTCTTCACTCAAAGCATCTTGACGAGCTGTTCGCCAAGTTGCGGTCCGTCCATCGGAAGTCCTGACGCAGCCTCCATGCGGCCGCTGAAGTTGAAGAAAGAGATCACGCATACGCATGGTAGATCCCCGACGCTAGCTGTGAGGAGTGCTGCGTTCATATGGCGTGTCTGTCCGAGATCGGTCGCAGCGCCAGACGAGGAGCCACCGCCGATTCGGTACCCGCCACCACGACGCCGGCGTTCCAGCCAGGTGCACGTCCGCCGGCGGGTGGCTTTATCGCATCCACGTCAAGTCCAGTGCGCGCGATCAACCAGGAGATCATCGAGTTCGAATTCCACATTTCGCCTGCCTTGAGCTCGTCGCGGCCCCACACGAGGATCGGCATCTGTGGAATCAGTTCGAGGATGAGCCGAGCGTCGCTTAGATCGCCGCTCAGGCGTCGCGGACTGTCGACCGCCTCGTTGATGTCAGCAATTTCACCGTCACGCCACCTGCGCAGTTCGTATCGGAACATTCGCCAGTGGCCAGCCCAGCGCACACCTACGGGACCTTCAGCGACCACTCCACGGTCACGCCCCCGGTCGTCGACAACTGGCGTGTTCTCGACGACATAACGGCCCTCAGGCACGTAAACCTGTAGAGCGGAGTGGTAGAGATCACATGTGGGCCGCCGGTTTAGGCGCGCCTTTATTGCCTCATAGACGCGTCCGTTTAAGCGCACAAAATTGCCTCCCGCCCCCAGCGGGAGCCAATAGAGGTCGATTCCCACTCGGGGCTTAGTGGCGAGAACGGAGCTCACGGCACCTACTCCGAATCACTAGGTAAGCGCCGATGACACGGCTTCGGGACCTCACCGCTGTCGCCAGCGATGGAAGACATCTATTCATGAGCTTTCGGCGCGTAGTACCCGCGCCAGATCAGTCGATGGATCGGCACCCAGCGCGGGATGTCGCGCAGGATCGGGATCAGAGGCACCAGAGCGAGCGCGCCCGTCAGCAGCGTCATCAGGATGATGATCCCGAGGTCGGCATTCGACGAGTTGATCCCCAGAAAGCCTGTCGGGCTCGTGAACGGCGGCACCTGGTACCACATCGTGTACAGCCACAACCAAGTCTGCCCTGGGTAGCGACCCGTCTCGTTCATCATTCCCCACTGATTGCCGAGCAGGTTCCACTGCTGGGCTTGTCCGGCCAAGTAGGTTCCGTCGCCCATGAAGAGCAGTGCGGGCGTGTAGTCGGTCTGATAAAAGCGGCCATTGACCATCAGCAGGCCGTCAAGTCCGCCGGTTTGGGCGATGCCTAAAAGGTTGGACATCATCACCGGCAGCGGGCCGTAGTCGCCATCGGGCACCGTGACCTTGCCGTCCTTAACTGTCGCGTTCGGCAGTGCCTTTGTGTACGCGTCGGTCCACTTGCCCTGTTGATCAGAGCTGGCCTTCTGCCACGTGTCAAGCGCCGTGCCAAGGTTGGAGTTGCTGGACGCCCCCCGCTCCAGCGGCTGGATCACGAATGTGTTGGCGGAATCGATCGGAATCCGCGTGCCGATCCACTTCTGCGGAGCGATCGGACCCCAAGCCTGTCCCGAACCGCTGGTGTTGTACGGGTTGCCGTAGCCGGCGCTAGTGGTCGAGCCGGCAAGTTCGTTCGTTGCCGTGGTTACAAAGTCAACCGGATCGCTCTGCGCCCACGCAGCGATGGTGAGCGGCGCCACGTCCGGCGAGGAAAGGATCGCTGAGACGGCGAGTGCAAGGATGCCCACGCCGGCTAGAGCGAGCACCAATTCCTTGATCAGGTCGTACGGCACCATCCGTACACCCCGGTAGTACTCCTCCTGGGTTGCTCCCATAGCTTTCATGACCGCGTCTCCCCTTCCGGATCGATCGGTTTGACGACGCCGCGGGCGCGGACCATGACAATGTGCAGAACCACCAGGATCGTCACCCCGATCGGCAGCAACATGATGTGCAGGCCGTACATCTGGCCGAAATTCAGCACATTGAAGAAAGCGCCGACACCTGCCCCATTCATCGCGTCCTTGGCATTGACGGCAATGAACTGCGAGTCGAAGTTCTGCTGGGACAGATAGCCTGTGAATGCCGTCAGGATGCTGACCCCGAAGATGACCACACCGATCGCCCAGGTGGCGGCGCGTCCGTGGCGCCAGCCGGCCATGAAGTACTGGCCCCATAGATGCAGGACCATGAAGATGAAGAAGAGCTGAACCGACCAGAAGTGGAGGCTGTTGAAGAAGCGGCCGACGCTGGAGTCGTGCCACCACTGCGGCCCCATGAAGGCAAGCACCACGCCGCTCACAACCACCCAGACCAGGGCAGCAATCGTGATCACGCCGAAGACATAGACCCATGACCCTACGTAGTAGGGCTGGCGAACCGGCAGCAGGTGATCCATCGGCAGGTGGCGGTCGATCGCGCGCCGGACACGAACGGTCCAGCTGGCGGCCTGTTCGGGGACCGGCTCAGCGGCGTTCATCTTCGCCCTCACCTCCGTGTGGGAAGGGCGCCACGAGCGCGATCGCGAACAAGACGATCATCCCCGCGATGACCAGCAGGTTCGGTACCGAAATAAGAATGAAACCCCAATGAAAATATGTCGTCGGTGAATCCATCAGGCACCCTCCTTCACGAATTTGGTACAAATGTCGCCTTTTCGAGTGGATCTCTCTAGGGCCGCACGGCCCTTTTGATCCGGGACTCCCGACCCTCGATGAGTGCGTCGCCTTGAGGCTCGACCGGGAGGCTGAGGAACTCGGCGTCCTCAGTTTCATAGACCATTCCCTGATAGGGGCCATTGGGCCTCTCGCTAGAGGGTCGAAAGCCCATCGTGGTCACCGCCACCGCACTGTTGACTCGTTTCATGAGCCGTCCGAACGCTCAAACAAAGACAACTCCCTCATTGAGGGATCTGTAGGAGGACAGGAGATGAACAAGGCAATTCGGTGGCGGATCGTGACTCTTCAGTCGATTCTGGTTCTCGTGCTATCGGGGGCCTCCGGCTTCCTCTTCTATGAGGGCAACTTTGTGACTGGAATGATTCACGACCAGCTCGTGTCGCAGAGCATCTACTTCCCCGGGACCGACCAGATCAAGACCGGTGGAGCGCTCGACCCGACGGAGTTCCCGTCCGAGATCCGGCAGTACGCCGGGCAGCAGGTCGACAACGGCGACAAGGCCCGCGTCTACGCGAACGACTTCATCGGTAAGCACCTTCAGGGTGTGGCCAAGGGCCAGACCTACTCTCAGGTGAGCAGCGCTGCTATCGCGCTGAACGCGCAGATCGCTGCAACTCCCAAGACCGACCCCAATTACGCGACGATGCAGGCCCAGCTGGCCACCCTGAACGCGCAGAAGGCAACGCTGTTCCAGGGTGAGACGCTGCGCTCGATGCTTCTCAACGCCTACGGCTGGGACACCATCGGCACGTACACGATCTACGCGAGCCTCGGCCTCTTGCTGGCGACGCTCGCAGTGCTCGGAGCTCTGGTCTTCGAGCTCTTCATCCCAGTGCGCCGGCGCGAAACGATCAAGGTCGTCAAAAAGGCTGCTGCGTGACAGCACTTTCGGGCGCCCACGCTCCGGCGAAATCGACCGCCGGAGCGCTCCGTTATCGCCACGGAGTTAGATAGGGCCTCGGGATGGCAGTTACTCAGCCGACGGTTTCGACAAGGAACCCATACAGCACCCCTCCAACTGGCTCTACCCCACATTCGTCGTCGGCGCGCTCAGCCTCTTCGGCTTGCACAACGTCGCCGAGGCGACCGTGAGAGGCCTGGCGGAGTCAATCTCCCGCCAGCTCGGAAGGTCGACTGCTTAGTTGTTGGCTCCGGGCGTGGTGGTGTGTCGGGCCAGGTACGCCGCTGCCTCGGCCCGGCGCGCCACCTCGAGCTTGGACAGGATGGTTGAAACGTAGTTCTTGACAGTCTTCTCGGCCAGCTTGAGCTGCTTGCCGATCTGACCGTTGGTCAGCCCTTGTGAGACCAGCGTGAGGATGCGTTCTTCCTGAGCGGAGAGCCGGGCCAGTTTTTCGTCGCGCATCGTCTTGCCTTTGCGAAGGCGCTCGAGGACTGATTTCGTAACCTCGGGATCAAGCAGGCTCCTGCCCGCTCCAACCTCGCGAATCGCGCGCACGAGTTCGCCGCCGCGGATCTGCTTCAAGACGTAGCCGGCAGCGCCGGCCATGATCGATGCAAACAGCGCCTCGTCGTCGGCGAAAGAGGTCAGCATCAAGACCTGTGTCTTCTCCAGTCGGGCGCGGATCTCTCGAGTGGCCTCGATTCCGCTGCCGTCGGCAAGACGGACGTCCATGACGACCACGTCGGGTTTGGTCCTCATGGCCTGGTCGATTGCCTCCCGCACTGAGCCGGCCTCGCCAACCACTGTCAGGTCATCGTTCGCATTGATCAGCGACTTGACCCCGTCGCGGACGACCTCGTGGTCGTCGACCAGCAGGATGCGGATTCTCTCCTTGGGCATTCTCCTAATGCTCGCACCGATGGCGAGCCGGCCGTAATGCCGTCAGTCCCTAGTTCGAGGGGTCTTAAGGCCCTAGTAGTCGAATCAGATTGGAAACGTGATTCGCAAAGTTGTCCCTTTGCCTGTTTTGCTCTTCACCTCGAGGCTTCCGCCGAGGCCCGCGGCCCGAGCCCGCATGTTGGCCATGCCAAAACCCTTGGCGTCGCCGCGTGGATCGAATCCCACGCCGTTGTCTTCGAGTAGCAGCACGGCATTGGATCCGCGGCGGGCGAGACGGAGCGAAGCGCGAGTGGCTTGCGAATGCCGAGCCACGTTCGAAAGCGCCTCGCGTGTCAGCTGGATGATCTCGGCCGAGCGACCGCTCAAGCTTGCGGCTACGGCGGCGTCGATATCGACTTCGACTGTCGCGCGCGATCGTGATTGCATTTCCTCACCGAGGACGCGCAGCGCCTGGTCTAGCTGTCGGTCGGCAAGGATCCCCGGCCGAAGCCCGAAGATGTAGTTGCGCAAATCCCGGATCACCTTGTCGAGTTCTTCGACCGCGTTTTCGATTCGACCTGTCACATCCGGTGATCTTGCCATCAGTGCGGTTCCCTGGAGATTCATTCCAACCGCGAACAGGGACTGAATGATGCCGTCATGCAGCTCCTTGGCGATGCGTTCGCGGTCTTCCATCAGACCCAGCCGCCGCAGCTCGGTCTGCGCCCGGCCGTACTCGATTGCAACCGAGGCCTGGTCGGCAAGAGTTTCCACTAGCTGGACTCTGCGCTCGTCGAAGCGGGGGCTGCCCTTCAGCTTGGTAACCATCAGGGTTCCCGCGGCACCGCCAGGGACGCGCAGGGGAACGAATACCGCCGGCCCATGCCGACCAAGACGCACGATGGGCTGGAATGCGCGCGAATCAGCGCTCACATCATCGATCGACAAGGACTGACCGCTCTGCATGACTGCGCCCGAAATCGAACCGTCGGCCGGGAGAGTCTGACCGCGCATCTCGCTCGATCGAGTTCCCACCGCAGCTGCCACGACGAGTTCTCCAGGTGTGTCGCTGACACTCACGATCGTGGCAGCGTCGGCCCCCGCCACCTTGCGCGCATGTTCGGCGATACTCTCCAGCAGGGAGGCCTCTTCATCCCCGCCCAGAACCCGGGTTGTGATATCGCGCAGGGCGTCGAGCCACTGCTCGCGCGAGCGGACCTCGTCGTAGAGCGAAGCATTGGCGATCGCCACTCCGGCCTGGGTCGCCAGCACGATCAGCGACTCCTCATCGTCCTTGCTGAACTCGCTCGCGTTTCGTTTCTCGGCCAGGTAGATGTTGCCGAAAACCCGACCCATGGCCTGCACCGGCGCGCCGAGGAATGAACTCATCGGCGGGTGGCTGGGTGGAAAGCCAACCGACACTGGGTGATCGCCGATGTTGCCGATCCGAACCGGTTTCGGATCGTGAATGAGAAGACCGAGCACGCCGCGGCCTGTGGGCAGGGCGCCGATCGCCCGCCGCTCTTTGGCCGAGATACCGGTGGTCACAAACTCGACGAGAGTGCCGTCGTCCCCGATCACTCCCAGGGCTCCATAGCGCGCATCAGCAACTTGCGCGGCCAGATCGACGATTCGCTGGAGGACTATGGGGAGGGACAGTTCGGACGCCAGCGTGAGCCCCGCCTCGAGCAGCACGTCCTTGCGGTCGCGAATCTCGCGCATCGGCCCGAATCTACCCCACCCGGCCTGTTCGACGTAGGCCCTTCGACCCTACTGGTGGGCTGTGTCGCCTGGGAGGCTTGAAGGGTGAAAACCCTCGTTGCAGAACGGATACCCGGGTGATCACCATGCCGCGTCATCGAACCGTGGCCGACGTGATGACAACCCGCGTCCACGTGGCAAGTCCCGAGACGCCGTTCAAGCTCCTGGTCCGCCTCATCGAGGAGAACCGGATCAGTGCGGTCCCGATCGTGGACCACAACGGAATCCCCGTTGGAGTCGTATCGGAGTCCGACCTGCTTTTCAAGGAGCGACGAGGAGAGCTCGCCTCCGAGACCGACCTTCTGCACCCGAGACGTCGCCACAAGGAAAGAACGAAGGCGGAGGGGCTGGTCGCTTCTGACGTTATGACCTCCCCACCGATCACTATCAGGTCCGATAGCCACCTCGTGGAGGCCGCACGTGTGACGCAGGAGCGCAACGTGCGGCGTCTTATCGTTGTCGACGAGCGCGGCAAGATCTCCGGCGTCGTCAGCCGCAGCGATCTCCTGCAGGTTTTTCTACGCAGCGATGAAGAACTGCTGGAAGAGATCGTTGAGTCCATGATCCCGCCCTTGATGCTCACGCTGCAGCAGCCAATTGTGGTGGATGTTCACGACAACGTGGTCACGCTGCGGGGTGAAGTCGATCGCAAGGGCGACGCCCAGATATTGGGCCGCTTGACGAAAGAGCTCGACGGGGTGGTCGATGTCGTGAACCAGCTCAGCTATCGCTGGGACGATTCCAGCGGCCGGCCAGCTGGGCCGTGGTGAAGCTGCTTGTGTCCTGCGTCAATCCCAGGCCCGGCCAACTTGAGGCCATGCCCGATGCCGAGTGCGTCAAACGTCTCCGATCGAGCGACATCGGTCGGATCGCGCTCGTGGATCGCGAAGTAACGCCGGTCATCTTTCCGGTCAACTACTTCTTCGAACGCAATCCGGGCTAGGTGGCATGTGCGGTCGAAGTTGGACCTAGGTGTTCCGCTCGCCACGGACGCAAGCCAAGCCCGACCTATCACTTGTGTTTCTGAAGAAGCGCTCGCGGGACGGCCCGCGGACGAGCAGCGGGATGGCTCTTGCCAGACCGCGCCTCCATCGCCTTGGCAATCAGGCCGAGAAGGGCACGGGCATATTCATTGGCCAGCGCGCGCGACATTTCGCTTTGCATCGGAGAGGCCGGAGTCAGGTCGCGCACAGTAGCTCCCCTGAGCCTGACTCTGGTGTTAGGGCCGTCCTGAACGAAGCTGAGCTCGACCCTCATTAGGGGCGCAAACAAGCGCTCCCCATCGTGGAGGTCAAGCTGACACGAGATGGCCTTGCCGCTCTCGCGCAGGTCGGTCGTTCGGATTCGAAACCGGCGCGGTTTCGTGCCCAGCAGCTTGACGTCGCGACCCCCGAACTCGCTCGCGATCCCAATCAAGGGCCATCCTCCATCCAGCCGTAGGCTGCGCGCCTGCTGATAGCTGGTGAAGACGATCGTCTCGGCATGGACGCCTTGGAGCACCGCAAACCTCGCTACTTATGAATTTTCGAATACCTTAAGACATAGTACTTCCAGAGATCGTGGTAGGGTAGCCACTCAACGCCAATCTCGATCTGGAGGGCCGACCTAAATTGGCACAGCTTCAGAGCTTCAAGGCTGAGCTCTTCAAAGCGCTCTCGCATCCGACCAGGATCCGGATCCTGGAGCTTCTGCGCGATGGCGAAAAGGGCGTGAGCCAGCTCCAACTGGAGTTGGGCGCCGAAGGCTCCACGGTGTCACAGCAGCTGGCGATCCTGCGAATGAAGAACCTGGTCGACACGCGTAGGGCTGGAAACGCCATCTACTACCGATTGAGGGACTCGCAGATCAAGGACCTCCTGGATGTTGCCCGCCGCATCTTCGAGGCTCATGTCATCCAGCTTCAGTCGCTGACGGAGGAGGAGGTAACCGGCCTTGCGCCGACTTCTCGGGAGCAAAAAGCGGCCACCCGGAACTAGTTGCCCACCTGGAGCTGATCAGGCACGAGGGTGCTCATTGTGGAAGATGACTCGGCGGTCGCTCTGATATACAAGTTGCAGCTCGAGCTGGGCGGTTACTTTGGTCGGGCTGCTCCGGTGCGGGCGCTCGTCCTAGCAGTGGGCGCAACTCGCGCAGCTATCACGAGCGAGCGGTTATGGCGACCAGACCGCCGTTGCTCTCGTGACATTGGAGTCAAAACCGGTCTAGCAGAGCATTTCCTTACCGCATTTCTGGAGAGAAAGAGCCAGCCAGAAGATGAAAGGAAACGGTGCTATTGAATTGGGAGCCCACGCCCGGATTCGAACCGGGGACCTTTTCCTTACCAAGTGGTCTTCGATCCCTGGCGAATTGGAGTTGATCTTAGCTCCAGCAGCCGATCGCGGCTCGGACCATTTAACTAAGACTTGTCACGCACATTTGGCGGCCAAGCAGCTAGTCAGAGTCGGGACTTAACTCAGCGTGGCCGCCGGCGGATGCCCGCTGGCATCCGCTTCCCAAGCTGTCTCAACCAAGCTTCAGTGTGTCGCGCGCGGCGGGCATCTTTACAGAGAGCGCAATCAACCAAATCGGGAGGCATGACCAGGTCAGGAGAGCCAAAATCATGTCGAGAGGTATTGTCGCGTCCGTCGCGATGAAGCCGGGGTCCAGCAAGAACACCAACACAGAGATAAGGGTTGGGACCAGAACCGATGCGCCAGCAAGGATCCCGAGCCAAAAGACCCTGCCTAGCGCGGTTGAGTGGCGCGTGGAATAGCTAACCAGCAGAACCCAGACGAAAAATCCCATCACGCCAATCACCGCAGCCTGCGAGGTCCAGCTTGGTGCCTTGTCGCCTAGAAAACCGGTCGAGCCCGCTATCAAGAGCGCCCCGGCGACGACAAGTGCGACGCCGGCAATCACTCCCAGACCCCTGACCACGCTGATCAATGGACCGAGTGACGTGAACGGGTAAGCCAACACGAGAGGCATTGCGGCGAGCCCAAGAAGCGCGATCACCACGCCGAACAAGAGGTACGTGGCATCGGATGAAAATGGCGTCGAATAGACGACCACGACAGGCAACCCGAGAAACCAGACAATGGCTCCAAAAATGTTTGAGAAACGAGCGATTGTGACCAGTTTCATGACCGATCGTTATCCGGCGGTCAAGCGTTGATGGGCTTCATCGGGCTCATCGTAGATGGCTGGGAGCTTGCCACAGCCTTCTTACAGACGAACTTCCGCCCGTAGCCGCTCCGTCGACCGCAACAAGATCCAAGATCCAAGATCGCCCTATTCGGAGATCCGAAAGAGACCTAGCCGCGCAGGTATCGACTTGGCGCCTCTAGTCCCAAACCGGAAGCGACGACCTACCGTATTCGGCTCGATCTTAACGCGCGACCCCCAATCCGGTGCAAGTCTCTTAACTCACTCACGCTAGTGATAAATCGCCGTGGACGTTGCATCATCGCTACTGCGGTCTGACTGGATCAGTTCAGGGGGTCGCTTCGATGTAGCCCTTCGCGTTGCGCGAGCTCTCGAACCTTCCCATTTAAATAAATGCCCCAAGTGCCTTCCGGAACCTTTTGTCCGCTTGGATCGCTTCCTCTACATCACCCACGAGCGCATCGCCATTGTTATGGAGCAGAGTCTCCAGCGCGCCTATGGCTACTTGCGAAATCTCGAACGTCGAGGTCCTCCACCATAAGGTTGAGGACAGCACCATCGGCATCGTGATCGAAGCCATCCGGAATCTCGACCGGAAGCTCCCGCTCCCGGCCCGCCTCAGGGCGGCAGAGTCGTTGGTTGGCCAGCCACCTTGCCGCCAACTCGCGGTCCTCGCCGTTGAGTGGATCCGGCATATCACTCATAGCATGCGCGACCAATAAGCTCCGGAATCCCCGGTTCGAACCGGGGACCTTTCGCTTACCAAGTGGTCTTCAGCCTCTGGCGAATTCGACCCGATCTTAGAACGGCCCAATTCCCGCAGAGACCATTTACCTAAGGACTAGTGAAGGGCGTCGGCTAGGCGCGACCGAAAGCAGAGTGGCTGGCCAGGAGCGAGCCGGTAGCATCGAGAATCTCTGCGGTCGCCGGCACGTCAACGTGGGCGTCAGCGATCAAGAGGACGACCCCACCGTCGATGGTGTCCTCGAGTATCGGTCCTTCTCGGAATCGGAGACGGACACGAGCGGCAGCCTCAGAACCGCTACCGGTGACCCAGCCGCCACCGGAAAACGAGTGAGGCCAGCCCCAGCCGCAGAAGTTGACCCACGGCTGGTCGCGCGGTGGGTCGCTTCCGCCGCCACCCGCTAGCCCCTTAACCTCCCAGCCGCCATCCGCGGCCTGGACGACGCCAACGAGGAACCGACAGTTCTTCCCGTCTTGATCGGCGAAGGCGACCGCGTGCAATTCGTGACCAGGAACCCCTCGCTGCTTGACGAAGCGGACCGTGCTCGGATTCGCATCGAAGCCGCCGCCACGAGAGATCGCCCCCCGCCAACCCGCCGGCGACGGCGCACTTTGCCACTGGGGTTCCCCTCTTGGCCGAGCTAGGTACGCAACGACAGCTTGCTGCGGATTGGGGTAGCCCATGGCCTCGGCCCAATTGTGGCTGTTGC
>WNFG01001448.1_pt1 | contig 19817 bp, 19 predicted proteins | sample 5400431 | NCBI WGS metagenome assembly WNFG01 (sample SAMN13153346, study PRJNA577476) | soil metagenome | isolation source: 120 cm saprolite under Douglas fir tree site 2 hole 3 replicate 2 | place: USA:California | collected 2015-04-18 | reverse complement strand
ATAGGGGTAGCTCTCTGCCTCCTCCACCGACGGGTACGGGGCGGGGCGACCGGTGTAGAGCCGCACGATGAAGAGATCGCGGCTGCGCGCCAGGCGCCGCGCCTGCTCTTCCGTCTCCGCGCAGACCGCGAAGACGGCCACGCTGCTGCGCGGCGCGACCAAGTCGGGGGAGGCGCAGAACCGCTCGCGGTAGGCGCGCGTGACCTCCGCTCCGCCCTGCTCGTTGATGAAGTGGGCGAAGCAGAAGGCCTGACCGAGCTGGGCGGCCAGCAGCGCGCTCTCGTCGCTCGAGCCCAGGAGCCACAGCTCCGGCACGCTCGGGCCGGCGGGCATGGCGTGCACGCCGCGCCAGGGATGCTCGGGCGGCAGGTCGTCGTGGAGGAACGCGACCAGATCCTGCACCTGCCGCGGGAAGTGCTCGATCCCCAGGGCGCCGGGACCGTGCCGCAGGATCCGGGCGGTCCGCTGGTCGCTGCCCGGCGCGCGGCCGATCCCGAGGTCGATGCGGCCGGGATGGAGCGTCTCCAGCATCCGGAACTGCTCGGCCACCTTGAGCGCGCTGTAGTGCGGGAGCATCACGCCGCCCGAGCCCACCCGGATGTGGCTGGTGACCGCGGCCACCTGGGCGATCAGCACCTCGGGGCTGGCCCCGGCCAGCCCCGGCGTGGAGTGATGCTCGGCCAGCCAGTAGCGGTGAAAGCCCCAGCGGTCGGCCGCGCGGGCCAGCTCGAGCGTCTCGTGCACGGCCTCGGCGGGCGTGCCCCCGCTCCGCACCGGCGACTGGTCGAGGATGCCGACGAACATTGAAACTAGTTGATCCGCTTCGTGCGGCCCTTCCACTCCCGGTCGCGCAGGACGAACTTCTGCACCTTGCCGGTCGAGGTCTTGGGCAGGTCACCGAACTCGACGGCGGCCGGGGCCTTGAAGTGGGCGATGTGCTGCTTGCAGAACTCGATGATGTCCCGCTCGGTGGCGCTCTGCCCCGGCTTGAGCGTCACGAAGGCCTTGGGCCGCTCGCCCCATTTGTCGTCGGGGATGGCCACCACCGCGCACTCCAACACGCTCTGGTGCCGGGCCACGCACTGCTCGACCTCGATGGTGGAGATGTTCTCGCCCCCCGAGATGATGATGTCCTTCTTCCGGTCGCGCAGCTCGATGTAGCCGTCGGGGTGGCAGACGCCGATATCGCCCGAGTGGAACCAGCCGCCGCGGAAGGCCTCGGTGGTGGCGTCGGGCTGCTCGAAGTACCCCTTCATCACGTTGTTGCCGGCCATCACCACCTCGCCCAGCGTCTCCCCGTCGCGCGGCACGTCGTTCATGTTCCCGTCCACGACGCGGGCGAGGTCGAAGAGCGCGTAGCCCTGCCCCTGCCGGGCGGCCAGCCGCGCCTGCTCCTCACCGGGCAGCGCGTCCCACTCCGCGTGCCAGGCGCACACGGTGTGGGGGCCGTAGGTCTCGGTGAGGCCGTAGACGTGGACGGGGCGGAAGCCCAGCTCCTTGAGCTTGCCCAGGAGCGTGGGGGACGGCGGCGCGCCGGCTACCGTCACCGTCACCGGCCGATCGAGCTTGTGCGCCTTGGGGTCGTTGACGACGCCGATCTGGACGGTGGGCGCGCCGTTGTAGTGGGTGATGCCCTCCCGATCGATCAGGTCCCAGATCCGACCCGACTCCACCCGGCGAAGGCAGACGTGGGTGCCGCCGACCGCAGTGACGCCCCAGGTGAAGCACCAGCCGTTGCAGTGGAACATGGGGAGCGTCCACAGATACTTCGCGTCGAAGGAGATACCGGTCTCGGTGATCTCGCCGATGGCGTTGACCCAGGTGCCGCGGTGCGAGTACATGACCCCCTTGGGCCGCCCGGTCGTGCCCGAGGTGTAGTTGATCGAGATGGTCTCGTCCTCGCTCTCGAGCCAGCTCTCCACCGGCTCGGGCGAGCCGCCGGCCAGGAAATCCTCGTAGGGATCGCCGGCGGCGCCGGTGTCGTCCACGCGCACCACCTTCATGTCGCCCAGATCGAGCGGCTTGATGAGCCCCTCGAGCTCCGCGTCCACGAAGAGGAACTTCGAGCCCGAGTGCTGGAGGATGTAGCCGATCTCGTCGGAGGAGAGCCGGGTATTGATCGCCACCAGGATGCCGCCCGCGGCCGGGACGCCGTAGTGCGCTTCGAGCATGGGCGGGATGTTGGGGCAGAGGAACGCTACGCGGTCGTGCTTCTGCAGGCCGACCGCCCGCAGCGCGGAGGCCAGGCGGTTCACCCGCTCGGCGAGCTGCCGGTACGTGTAGCGTCGGCTCCCGTGCACCACCGCCGCCTTGTCCGGGAAAACGTAGGCGCTGCGGACGAGGAAGCTCACCGGCGTGAGCTCGGTGCGATTGACCTTCAGATGCGTCATTGCGCGTGGCCTCCGATGGCGTGGATGAAATCCGCTCCCGCAGTGTACCCAAGCGCTTCCGGAATGGCGAGGGGCTGCTACAATGCCCCGCCATGGCCTGGGACGAGCGGATGAAGGATTTCCACGCCCGGCGCGCGAAGGCGCGCGCCATGGGCGGGCCCGAGCGGCTGGCGCGCTTCCTCACCCAGGCGCGCACGCGCTCCGCCATCGGCCGGCACCGCCTGGCCGGCTGGCCGACCAAGTTCTAGGCGCCGCTTCGTTGTCCCTCGCCTGGCTGGTCGGCGCGCTGGTCATCGCGGCGGCCTGCTTCGTCCAGGGGCTGGCTGGCTTCGGCATCGGCCTCGTTTCGCTCGCCTTCCTGCCGTTCCTGATGTCGCCCGCGGAGGCGATCGTGCTGATCACGGTCTACGCGGCCGTCTTCACCGTGGTCATCTTCATCCCGCTGCGCCGCGACTTCACGCTGCACGGCATGACCGAGCTGGTGGCCGGCACCATCCTGGCGACCCCGGCCGGCGTCTGGCTCCTGGCCGGGCTGCCGCCCGACGTGCTGAAGCGCCTCATCGGCCTGGTGCTGCTCGTGATCGTGGCCCTCGAATGGTTCGGGCTCTACCCCGAGCGGCTCCACGGCCGCGGCTGGGGATTCGGCGCCGGGCTCGCGGCGGGCCTGCTGGGCGGGGCGATCGGCACGCCCGGCCCGCCGGTGATCCTCTACGCGGCGGCCCAGGACTGGAGCCCGCGCACCGTGAAGGCCAATATCCAGGCCTTCCTGATCGTCAACCAAGCGGTGATCATGCTCGGCTACTGGTGGGCCGGCCTGCTGGACCGCGAGATCTGGCGCCTCACCTGGCTCTACGCGGCGCCCGCGGTGGCCGGGCTCGCGGCGGGCATGCTGCTCTTCAACCGGCTCGACCGCGCGCGCTTCCGCCGCGTGGTGTTCGCCGTGCTCTTCGTCTCGGGCCTGGTGCTACTGATCCGCGGGTGAGCGGGCGAGGAGATAGCAGCGGCGGCTCGGATGCTCGACCTCCGGGTACGGCTCCCGCTCGGTGCGCTCCATGACGAGAAAGCCGGCCGCCGCGAGGTGCGCGACCATAGGCGAAGGCATAAGGAAGCGGAAGTCCAGCGACACCGCGTGGCCCCAGAGCTCGTCGCGGTGCACGGTCTCCTCGCCGATGTGAAACGCGACGAGCAGGAGCCCGCCGGGCGCCAGGACCCGCCGCAGCTCGCGCAGGGTGGACCCCATCTCGCCCTCGCCGATGTGGATGAGCGAGTAGAAGGCGACGATGCCCGCCAGCGCGCCGTCGGCCAGCTCGAGCGCCCGCATGTCGCCGACGCGGAACTCGATGTCCGGGGAAAGCTTCCGGGCTCCGTCGATCATCCGGGGCGACAGATCCATGCCGAGCATCCGGACACCGTGCTCGTGGAGATACCGGGCCACGTGGCCGGGCCCGCAGCCGAGATCGGCGACCAGCCCGTGGTCCCGCACGTCTTCCGCGAAGCGGTTCAGCAGGTGCCGGTCGAGCGGCTTCCCGGCCAGCTCGGTGAAGATGCGCTCGGTGTAGGTCGCGGCGATCTCGTCGTAGCTCTCGCGGGTGCGGGACGGGTCCTCGCTCATCGGGCGGCGGGTTCGCTCAGCTTCTTCCAGACGAAGACGCCCGCCCTCGTCACGACATTCTGGCCAGCTCCGCCTCCAGGCGGTCAAAGTTCTGCTCGTTCGCCTCGACGGCGAATCCCTTGACCTTCTCGCAGGCCGCGGCCGTCTCGAAGAGCATCTGGAAGGTGACCTTGGTCTTGCCGGCTTGCTCGGCGAAGGTGGCCGTCACCAGAAACGCCGGCCCCGACACATGCTGGAAGACGATCCGCTTGGGTCGCACGATCTCGACAAAGACGCTCTTGTTCTTGTAATCGACCCCATCGGGGCCGTGCATGACGAAGCGCCAGACGCCACCCGGCCTCAGGTCGAAGGCCTGAAAGGTGCTCGTGAACCCCTTCGGCCCCCACCACCGCACCAGGTGCTCCGGGTCGGTCCACGCTCGGAACACGCGCTCGCGCGGCGCGGCGAAGACGCGCGTGGTGACGATCTCACGGGCCGAGAGCGGCTCCGCGGATCTGTGTTCCTCTAGCGACATGCCCTTCTCCCGTGCGCGTCCCTCACTGGCCTCCGTTGCCTGTATCATACCCGCTTCGATCGGGTGGGTCTCACCGGTCGAGACGCTTCAAGCGGCAACATCCCGGCCACGCCAACCAAGAACATACCGACCCGCATGGGTCAGCAACACATAGCCATACCCGAACACGAGCACCACAACGGAATAGAAGATGAGCACTCCAGCCCACGGCTCTGTACTCGCCGTCCACCATCGGACCGCGAGGAGGTAGGAAAGGAAGGGTGGAAGGAACAGAATCGGCGCGATCCACAACACGCGCCGATACCGCGCAACAGGTTGCCTCCGAAGCCACCAAAACAGGGCGGCCGCAAAGGGAATATACGCCGGCCAAGCGATCCCGGATAGATAGAGTGGGATCGTCACCCGATCAAAGAGGCCAATCGCCGGATTGTCTCGATAGACCAACTGGGCGACCAACGGTACCAGGACGGGCACGGCCGCGGAGCAGCGATAGTAAGTAACTTCGCTCATACGTTGAGCCCCTATCTCCGCCGGAGTCCGACGACGGCAATGAACCTAGCGATCGCTGGTCTCACCACCATGTTCTCCTTGAAGAGTGCCGCAGTCCCGGGCGTCAACAATGTCGCCAGTCCCGCCAATAGCACCCAGGGGCCTAGCCATCTGTCACCCATGTTGCCGGTTTATTCTGTTACCTGTCTTCCCGGTTGCTCAGCGCCGCGCCGATCATCGAATCAGCCGCGACCATGCCTTGCCCTGTATCCAATTGAATACCTGGTCGATCGTTTCCTGCTCTCGTCTGGCGAACCAGTGGTTTGTGCCAGGAGCGCATGGCTGGTCGGGTCTCGTCTCATCCGGACCATCAACGACGATCGCCGGAAAGCGCTCAGTCAGCTTCTGTGCGGGACCGAAAAGGTTGGTTGGGCACAGATCCTTGACGTGGTGCACGATCAGGAGAGGGGTCTTCAGCGCGTCGAAATTGAACTCCGAAAGCCCAACGCCGCGCCGCGGATCGCGATCGTAAAAGCCTGACATCAGGATCACCGCCGCAATGCGGTCGCCGAGCGCCTGCGCGACGTACGCGGCAGAAACGGTCCCGCGGCTGTGACCCAAGAGGACCAGCCTTGCCTTGGGATAGCGGCTCGTCAAGTCACGCACGACCGCTGTCATGTCTTCAAAATGCCGGGCGGACCGACGAAACTCTGAGTCCATGTCCGGCTGGTCGGAGGGCGCAGCTATGACGGCGACTGCGACTTCTGCGCGTTCGAACAGATCGCGCTGGCGCGAAAACAGATACGCGGTCCTGGCTACAACTTTGCCGTTCGTGGTCTCGAAACCGACGTTTCCTCCGCCACCAGGAAAGACCAAGAGAACCACCTGGGGATCAGACGGACTTGGCTGCCACAACAGAACTGTCTGTATGACGCCGGACCGCGGATTCAGCGTAATGATTTCGTCCGCGCTCGCTGGCGCATTGACGAAGCAGGGGGTGGCCGCGACCACGGCCAGCGCACCCTTCGTGAGCCGGTGCTGACGCTTCGCCATGCTGTCCTCCCACCTGTGTCAGCGAAGCCTAACTAATGGTTCTCGTGAATCAGGGTGATGCAAAATTGGCCGATTTTACGAGAGCTGCGGCCATCACGCAATTGCACGAGACTCATTAGAAGTATCCGGGTCTGGATAATTCGGCCACATGGCGCCCTGGTGCGGATAATCCGGCCGGGCTGGCCGGGACGATTTGGCTGGAGCGGCCTTTGGGGACGCGTGGTTGCGCATAGTCCCTCGGTGCTCGTCCAGTGTTACACAGACCTGGATATTTCGGGATGTCCCCTCTGGCCCCCCTGCGCCGAGGTTCGCGGGCATCGCCCGGCCCCTGCAGACGCGCTCGAGGAGCGCCCTGACGGCTATCGCGGCGGGACGAGATCGAGGAACGGCGTGTCCGGATCGCTGGTGTAGACGATCAGCACCCGCAGGGGCTCGGTGGCGCTCCGGTTGTAGCCGGTCATCTTCACGTTCGGCGGCTCCACCATAGCCTCGCCCGCCTTCACCGTGATCGGGGCGCGACCCTCCAGCTCGAGCGTGAAGGCGCCCTCCAGCACGTAGACGATCACCGGGAACCGGTGCGTGTGGAACACGGTCTTGTCGCCGGGCTTGAAACCGGCGGTCAGCACGCGCACCTCCTGCTTGTCCCCCCGGGGCATTCCCGAGAGGACCTCCCGCAGCAGCAGCTGCGGGCTCGCGGTCCCCTGCGCGGCCGCGGACGTCACGGCCGCGAGCAGCGCGATCAGGGCCAATCCGACGCCGAGCGATCGAGTCATGCGCTCCTCCTCTGAGGGGTCAGTCGAGGCCCCAGGTGCGCACCTGCTGGGGGACCACGCGGAACATCACGCGGTTCTCGGGCATCGCGCGGCCGCTCCAGTAAGCCTCGAGGTGCGGATGGTACTTGTCGAGGAGGCGGGTGGCCAGGCCGTGGCGCTCGGGGGAGTCGCCGAGAAACTCGGCGCGCCCGCGGACCGCGACGCCCTTGATGTCGTCGCCGCGCGCGCCGCTCTCGGCGACGATGTGGAGCCGGGGGTCGCGCCGGAGGTTGCGAACCTTCTGCAGGCCGTCCATGCTGATCAGCGTGAGCGCCGACGGGTCGTGGAGAAACCACATGGCCGTGATCAGCGGCGTGCCGTCCGGGTTGATGGTGCCGAGGACGACGATGTCCTTGGTGGAGAGATATTGCTGGATGCGCGGGTCGTCGAAGGTCATAGGTACCTAGGCTCCCCTTGGAAGATTCCCCCCTCACCCTGCCCTCTCCCCCGCGACGGGGGAGAGGGAGATGAGGAGGGAGGGCTCTTCCCTACTGGGCGATCCAGACTTTCATGAAGGTGTTGTTGTCGTAGGTGGTGAGGCCGGGCTTGTAGTTGCGGAGCTTCTGGTCCTTGAAGAACCAGCCCTCCACCCAGCCCACCGCGACGGAGGCGTGATCACCCTTGGCCAGGAGGTACCGCTGCAGCTCCCAGTAGAGCTGCTTGCGCTTGTCCCGGTTAGATTCCCTCAGCGCGCGGTCGGCGAGGTCGTCCACCTTGGGATCGGAGTACTGGCCGTAGTTGCTGCCCGCCTGGGTGGTGTAGGCGACGTGAAAGATACCGGAGGGCTCGTTGACGTCCATCGCCCGGTCCTGGGTGGCGATGATCGTGAAGTCGCCCTTGCCGAAGGCCGCGTAGCCGGCCGCGCTCTCGTGGGTCTTCAGCGTCCCGCGGATGCCGACCTTGCGGAGCTGGGCCAGGAGGAGCTGCGCGCGGTCCACGTAGTTGCCGACCTGCCGTACCGCCACCTCGATGTCGAGGCCGTTCGGGTGGTGCTTCTCCACCAGCTTCTTGGCCTCGGCGAGGTCCTGCTCCTTGGGCTGGCGGCAGCCCGGCGCCTTGGCCACCTCGTCGAGCGGCAGGGCGAAGTCGCCGACCAGCTTCGGATCCAGGATCGCGCAGGGCACGCCCGCGCCCTCGAGCGCCTTGCCCACCAGGTCCTGGCGGTCGACGGCCAGGTTGACCGCCCGGCGGAGATCCGCGTTGTCGAAGGGCGGCTTCTTCGAGTTGAGGAAGATGAAGAACATGGTGTTGATCGGCGCCTGGTAGATATCGACGTCGGTCCGGGCGCGGGCCAGCTCATCGGCCTGGGTCTTCCGCATCGGCGGCCACGCGTCCCACAGCATGATCTTCGAGGCCTTGGCCGCCGCGAGCTGGGTCGGCCCGCCCACCAGGATGTACTGCTTGACGCCGTCCACATAGGGCAGGCCCGGGATGAAGTAGTTGGGGTTCTTCTCCCACTCGATCACGCTGCCCCGCTCGTACTTCTTGAACTTGAACGGCCCCGTCCCGATCTGGGCCTCGGCGGAGTTCAGGTCGCCGTACTTGGTCAGGATGTGCTTGGCCGCCACCCGGCACCACGCCGACGCGATCGAGGGCAGGAACGGCGCCGCCGCGAACTTGAGCTTGAACTCGACGGTGTTGGCGTCCACCGCCTCCACGCTCGCCACCATCGGCTTGAGCGAGGCACCGCACTTGGGGCTCTTGAAGTCGGGGTTGAGCACGCGGTCGAAGGAGGCCTTCACGTCGGCCGAGCTGAACGGCTGGCCGTCGTGCCACTTCACGTTCTTCCGGAGATGAAACGTATACGTTTTGCCGTCCGGCGAGACGGTCCAGCGCTCGGCGAGGTCGCCCACCACCTTGCTCGGCTCGTCCGGATCGTAGTGGAGCAGCCCGCTGTAGACGCCCGCGGTCGCCTGCTGGACCACGAGGGGCGACTCGGCGTGCACGTCGAGGCGGCCGGGGTCGCCGTAGTCGAACCAGGTGAGGGTTCCGCCGGGCCGGGGCTTCTCCTGGGCGGCCGCCGGCGCCGCCATCAGGGACCCGAGCGTGAAGAGCACCGCGACAGCCAGGGCCGCGCGGCGAGTGCGTCTCGAGAGGCGCATCGTCATTGCTATCGCTCCTTTGCGAAACCGCGGGCTACCCGAGGCCGCCGCGGAGGCGCGGATCCGTCAGATCGCGGATCGAGTCGCCGAGTAGGTTGAGACCGAACACGGCCAAGCTGATGGCCAGTCCCGGAAAGAATACCATCCAGGGTGCGGTTTCGAGCGCCTGGATCCCCGCCGTGAGCATGCCGCCCCACGACGGCTCGTCGGGCGGAGCGCCCGCGCCGATGAAGCTGAGCGAGGCCTCCACCACGATGGCGTAGGAGATATTGGTGGTCACGAGCACGATATAGCTCGCCATGCAGTTCGGGATCAGGTGCCGGAAGATGATGCGCGTTTGCGAGGCGCCCGTCGCCTGCGCCGCCTCGATGAAGGGGTTCGCCGCCACCCCCAGAGCAACCGATCGAATAGTCCGGGCCGCGGTGGGGGTGAGCAGGATCACGAGGGCCAGGATCACATTGTCCACCGACTGGCCGAGCGCGGCCATGAGCGAGAGCGCCAGGATGATCGGGGGCAGGGCCATCAGGCTGTCCACCACCCGCTGGCTGCCCGCGTCGGCGGCACCGCCCAGGTAGCCGGTCACCGCGCCCCACACCGAGCCAAGGGTGATGCCGAACACCACCGAGACCACGCCCACGTAGAGCGAGAGCCGGGCGCCCCAGATCACGCGGCTCAGGAGATCGCGGCCGAGCTGGTCCGTGCCCATCGGGAACTCGCGGCCGGGCGCCACGTACGGGGCGAAGGCCGCGTCCTTGGGGCCGTGCGGGGCCAGAATCGGCGCGAACAGGGCCACCGCGATGAGGACCAGCACCACCACCGCCCCCGCCGCGCCGAGCGGCTGCCGGACCACGAAGCGGGTGAACGCGGCCTTCATGCGTACCGGATGCGCGGATCGAGCCACGCGTAGAGGAGATCCACCGCCAGGTTCACGATGAGGAAGACGAGCGCCATCACGAAGATCATGGCCTGGACCGCGGGGTAGTCGCGCTGGCTGACCGCCTGGATGAGCGCGCTGCCCATGCCCGGCACCACGAAGATCATCTCCATGATCACGAGCCCGCCGAGCAGACGCCCGCCCCACCAGCCGATGAAGGTGACCACCGGCAGCAGCGAGTTGCGCAGCGCGTGGCGGTAGATCACCGCGCGCTCGGCCAGGCCCTTGGCCCGCGCGGTGCGCACGTAGTCCTGGCGGATCACCTCGAGCATCTGCGAGCGCGTGAGCCGCGTGATGGGCGCGCTGATGTAGTAGGCCTGGGCCAGCGCGGGCCAGATGAGCTGCTTGAGGTTCTCCACCGGGTTTTCGGTGAACGCCACGAACTCGAGCGGGGGCAGCCAGCGGAAGAAGCGCACGAGCCCGTACAGGATGAGCGCGCCGGTGAAGAACAGGGGCAGGCTGAGCCCGCTCAGGCTGATCAGGCGCGCCAGGTAGTCGAGCGGGCCGTTCTGCCGCACCGCCGAGACGACCCCGAGGGGGACCGCCCACACGATGGCGATCACCAGCGTGAGCGCGGCCAGCTCCATCGAGCGCGGGAAGCGCTCCTTGAGGATGTCTATCACCGGGCGGCGCTGCACGTACGACTGGCCGAAGTCGCCGCGCACCGCGCCGCCGATCCAGTCGAGGTACTGGGTGACGACGGGGCGGTCGAGGCCCAGCTCGCGGCGGATCTGCTGGATCTGCTTCTGCTGCACCGCGCTCGCCTCGGAGCCGGTCTGGTAGACCAGGATCTCCGCGATGTCCCCGGGCACCAGGCGCATGAGCACGAAGATGAGGATCGAGGCGCCGAAGAGCGTGGGGATGAACAGCAGGAGCCGGTGCAGGATGTAGGTCGACACCGGGGTCAGGTCTTACATTCCGACATTTTCGAGCCGGTGGCGGCGAATGGTCTTGACCGTCGCCTCGGGGCTGAAGCCCAGCTGGAGCAGGGCCGCGCCCAGGTCGAAGGACTCGCGGTAGGCCGCGATCCTCCCGCCGCGCTTCTCGAAGAGGCTCATGCCGCGGAAGCGCACCCGGCGCCCCGCGCTGCGCGGGATCGCCTCGCTCACCACGTAGCCGAAGGTCCACTCGGCGGCCGCGCACTCGTCCGTCTCCACCACCGTCTCCATGGTCCAGGTGTACTCGCGGCCCTCGCGGAACATCCGCTCGAACATGGCGCGGAGCTGGTCGGCCCCGGCGTGCCCGCCGAAGAAAGTGTCGTGATAGCTCCCGTCCGGCGTGAAGCAGGCCACCAGGACCGAGACGTCCTGCCGGTTGAAGGCCCGCTCGAACTCCCGCACGATGCTCATGGCACGATTCTCCTCGCGGCGCGGCCGGCCGCCGGCGGCCCGGGGTTAGCGGATCACGAACTGCAGGTGGCGGTGGGCGTCCCGCAGGGCCGCTTCCGCCTCGGCGGGGGTGGCCGCGCGCGAGAAGATGAAGCCGAGATAGCGCGAGCCCTCCGGCAGGGGCACGACCGCCTGCCCCTTGGGGATCGAGATCGTCACGTCCTCGATCTGCGGGACCGCGCGGGCGTCGTCGAGTCCCCCCACCTCCTCCAGCACGCCGCCGCGCGGGATCGGGATCATCATGACCGCGGCAGCCGCGTGCTCGCGCTCGAACGAGGGCACCGCCCGACCGAGCGCGGACCGTAGAATTAGCTCCTCGAGCGACATGCCGGTGCCGAACCGGAGCGTGCGGCCGCAGAGCCCGCCGATCGAGCGCGCCGCGATCTCCAGCACCACCGGATCGAGCCCGGCCGCGGTCGGGCGCAGCCGCAGCTCGCAGTGCACCGCGCCGTCCGAGAGGCCGAGCGCGCGGCCGGCGGCGGCCGTCGTCTCCGCCACGCGGGTCTGGGTGGCCTCGGGCAGCCGCGACGGGGTCACGTAGATGGTCTCCTCGAAGAAGGGCCCGTCGAGCGGATCGGGCTTGTCGAAGAGAGCCAGGGTGCGGAGGACCCCGTCCTCCAGCAGGCCTTCCAGGGCCACCTCGCCGCCCGGCACGAAGCCCTCGATCAGGATGGTGTCGGTCCCCTCGCCCAGCTCCGCCACGCCCGCCGCGCGCAGGATCCCGCGGATCCGCTCGAAGGCGGCGACGAACTGGGTGGCGTCGTCCGCCCGGATCACGCCGCGGCTGGCCGAGAGCACTAGCGGCTTGAGCACGCACGGGTACGTCATGCGGGCCGCCGCCGCGCGCGGATCCTCGTCCGCCGCGACCGTGGTGAACGGCGGCGAGGGCACCCCCGCGCGGGCGAGCCGCCCCCGCATCACGAGCTTGTTGCGCGTGGCCTGGGCCGCGGCGAGCGGGTTCACGCGCAGGCCGAGCGCCTCGCCGATCGCGGAGGCCACCACGGTGGTGGCGTCGTCCACCGGCACCACCGCGTCGAGCGGCCGGCGCGCCGCGTAGGCGCGCATCTCGCGCGCCGCCGCCGCCGGATCGCCGAACGGCAGCGTGAGCAGGTGATCGGGGAACTCGCCCGCCATCACGTTCGGACGATCGGAGGCGATCACGAGATCCACGTCGAGCGTCCGCGCCGCCTCGACGAAGTCCTCGGTGCGGTAGGTGGTGGTGGGGATCAGCAGCAGCAGTCGCTGGAGGGCCATGGCCGCGGCGTCGCTGAGTTTATCACGGGGCGCGCGGCCCGCACTTGCGGTATACATGAGAGCCCGGCCCCCCACCGGGATCCCGATGACACGAGCCCGATGATACGAGGAGGTCAGAGCATGCGTGTCGGCATCATGATCGAAGGCCAGGAAGGGCTGACCTGGGAGCGCTGGCTGAGGCTCGTGCAGGCCGCCGAGGACATGAGCTACGAGTCCCTCTGCCGGTCGGATCATCTCACCGGGCTCTGGGGCGAATCCAAGCGCCCGTCGCTCGACACGTGGACCTCGCTCACCGTGCTGGCGGTGCGCACCCGGCGCATCCGCTTCGGCCCCCTCGTCTCCCCGGTGACCTTCTACCACCCGGCGCTCCTCGCCAAGATGGCGGTGGCCCTCGACACGCTCTCCAACGGCCGCCTGGACCTGGGGCTGGGCGGCGGCTGGAACGAGCACGAGCACGCCATGTTCGGCTTCCCGCTGCCGCCCATGAAGGAGCGGCTCGATCGCCTGGAGGCGGCCGCCCGCTACATCCGCGCCCTCGGGGTGGGCGAGCCGGTCACGCTGGAGCAGCCCTACTACCCGCTCCACAAGGCGGAGAACTATCCCCTGCCCACCCACGGCCGGCTGCGGCTCGTGATCGGCGGGCGCGGGGAGAAGCGCACGCTCCGCATCGCGGCCGAGTTCGCGGACGAGTGGAACTGCACCCGGGTGGACCTGGATGGCTTCCGGCACAAGCGCGAGGTGCTCGCCAAGCACTGCGCGGCGGTCCGCCGCGACCCGGAGACGATCGAGCGCTCCCTGATGATCCCGCTCGCCATCGGGCGCGACCGGGCCGACGTGGCCCAGCGCATCGCGGCGGCCCGCGCGACCTTTCCGCAGATGCCCGCCGACGAGGAGGCCTGGCGCAAGGCGAGCTTCCTGGTGGGCTCGCCCGCCGACGTCGTCGCGAGCCTCAAGGAGTGGGAGGCGGCGGGCGTGCAGCGCGTCATGCTCCAGATGCTCGACATGGAGGACCTGGCCGCGATCGAGCTCTTCGCGCGGCACGTGCTGCCCCTGGTGAAGTAGGCCCCCGGGCGATCCCATGGGCGCGCTCCTCACCGCCGACGGCCTCCTGGCGCTGGCCACGTTGTCCGCCATGGAGATCGTCCTCGGCATCGACAACGTCGTCTTCATCGCGATCCTGGTCGGTCGCCTGCCCGAGGCCCGCCGCGAGCTCGCCCGGCGGCTCGGGCTGATCCTGGCCCTGGGCATCCGCATTCTCTTGCTCTTCGCGATCTCGTGGATGATGGGCCTCACCGCCCCGCTCGTCACCGTGCTCGGGCACGGGGTCTCGGGGCGCGACCTGATCCTGCTGGGCGGCGGGCTCTTCCTGATCTTCAAGGCCACCTGGGAGATCTACGACAAGGTCGAGGCCGGCCACCACGAGCGGACCGCCGGCGCCGCCCGCGCCGCCTTCGCGTGGGTGATCTTCCAGATCCTGTTGCTCGACATCGTGTTCTCGCTCGACTCGGTGATCACCGCGGTCGGTATGGCCAACGACCTCGCGATCATGGTCACCGCGATGGCGTCCTGTACAGTTTTGCTCCCGAATCTCGGGCGTCATCGACGCGCGCGGCTCATCATAAGAGTCATACTGGACGGTGAGGAGGAGCGCGATGGCCAAGGTGGCCGAGGGGCAGCAGATGAATTCCGGCGGTCTGTTGCCCAGGACAGGGAGCCTCCAGCCGGAATGGCGACGCTGCGGCAAGCCCAGGTGCCGGTGCGCCCGCGGGCCCCTGCATGGCCCCTACTGGTACCTGCGCTGGCGCGAGGGCGGCCGGCAATGCCGACAATACGTTCCACGTGAACAGGTGAATGCCATGCGCGCCGCCATCGCCCAGCGCCGGCGACTACGTCCACCCGCATGGTCACTACGACAGGAGCTCGCCGAGCTCCGCCGACTAGCACAGGAGGTGCGCGATGACGAACATGCCGGATGAGACTGAGCGGGGCGACCTCGAGCCCACGCTCCGTGATGCGGACGACAGCGACGCCAAGTTCCGGGCCGCGCTAGAAAAGGACCGGCAGCAAGCCCAGCACGTCCGCCGGAATGCACGCGCGACCTACCGGGCCATGGAGGGCTGGAAAGGCGTGCGCGGTGAAGAGGACTGGCTGGAGGTCTGCGCGGACAGCCGGGAGCAGTACGAGTCAGGTGGGTTCTTCCTGGAACGGTTGGGGGCCGAGCGGTACCTGGACCCCAAGCTGATGGCCACCCTCTTGTCCCTGCGCCAGCGGCTCATCGCCGAGTGGGGCATTACCACCGCGGCCGAGATGATGTTGCTCGACCTGGCGCTGCTGGGTTATTACCACGCTCTCCGTGTGCACGGCTGGATCGGCGACTTGGCGCTGCACATCGAGCATCAGTTCTTCGGGCAGGACGCCCTCGCCGAGAACGGGCAGCGGCCGGGTAGGCGCCCGGGCCGCCGCTTCTCCGTCGAAGAAGATGTCCGGCGGCTGTCCGAGCAGCTCATGCCCCTCCTCGACCGGGCCAACCGGATGCTCATCCGCAACCTGAAGGCGATCAAGGAGCTCCGGCAGGGACTGGTCCCCGCCATCGCCATTGGCCGGGCGGAGCAGGTGACCGTCACCAACCAGCAGAACGGGCGGGTTCGGCGGAACGGGATCGAGCGCTCGTTCCCGGAGAGGGATCCGGCGCCCCGCGGCCAGGCGTAAGCGCACCCACAGTCCGAGGCGTCAGCCCGGGGGCAAGAGTGGGCGTCAGCAGCTCTACCACGTCGTCCTGAAGGCGACGGGCCCCGCCCGCCACGCGGTACACGCCGCCGGCAGAGCGGCGGTACCTCGTCAACCACAATCCGAACGGGCTCCTGCTGTTTCGGGACGAGCTCGGCGGCTTCCTGCACACGATGGATCGGCCGGGCCACGAAAATGACCGGGCGTTCTACTGCGAAGCCTGGAACGGCACGGGGGCGTACACGTACGATCGGATCGGGCGCGGCACCCTGCACATTCGGGCCGCGTGCGTCTCGGTGCTCGGCGGCATCCAACCGGGCCCGCTCGAGGGGTACCTGCGCGAGGTCTTCGGCGGCCAGGGGGATGACGGGCTGCTCCAACGCTTTCAGCTGGCGGTGTGGCCCGACGTCGTCGGGCGGTGGCGGAACGTGGATCGCTGGCCGGACGGCGATGCCCGGACGCGCGTGATCGAGCTCTTCCAGTGCCTGAACACGCTGAATCCGGCGAGGCTCGGCGCGGAGGAGCTGACCTCGGAGCAACTGCCCTTCCTGCGCTTCGAGGCCGAGGCCCAGGAGCTCTTCGACACGTGGCGGGCGGCGCTCGAGCAGACGCTGCGCGCCGAGGAGGAGCATCCGGTCCTGCTCTCGCACTGCGCGAAGTATCGCTCGCTGATGCCGTCGCTGGCGTTGATCTTCCAGGCGATCGACGCCGTGGACGCCGGTACGAGGGGCCCGGTCACGCGCGCCGCGGCGGAGCGGGCGATCGCCTGGTGCACCTACCTGGACGCCCACGCGCGCCGGCTCTACGCGCTGCTGACCGACGCGGCGCGGGTGGCGGCCGCAGTGCTCGCGACCAAGATCACGCACGGTCGGGTGGCGAGCCCGTTCACCGCCCGCGAGGTGTATCGGAACGAATGGGCGGGCCTGACGGAGCCGCGAGTCGTCCAGGGCGCCCTCGAGGGCCTCGCAGAGCTCGGCTGGATTCGGGCGGAAGCGGTGAGGGCCCGGGACGGCGGACGGCCCACCGTGCGGTTCCACATCAACCCGCGGCTCCGGGCGGGCCGGCGTAACCGCTCGCGCCGCGTGCCTCCGGAGGCGTCCGAGAGCCCCTGACGTCGCCCCGGGGTTTTGTCAGTTTTGTTGGTGATCCCCTGGTCCTGATGGATTGGGCGGTCTGGGCGAGCGTTGTACCATCGACCTCGCGGCGGAGCGGTGGTGGTGTCGTGTCGGCCCCGACCGGGTGCGGAGCGGGCTGACGCTGGGTCGCGCGCTTCCGCCTGTTCCTGGTAGTCATGGGCTTTTCGTGAAGCTCCTAAACACGTTGTCGCGATATCTGATCGTAGCTTGCGGCGACCTTGGCCCACAAGAGACCGGCACGATTAAACCACGCAGGGTGCATTGAGGCGCGGCCGAGCCAGGATTGGTTAGCTACTAGCGCCCCGACGACGAAATGTAGCCTGGAAGCGCGGGGGATTTTCAGACCCGCCCGCATCCCCCGGCTACTAGAGGAACGAATGTGAACCCGCCCAGTGGCCGCAGGAGCGAGTACTCTCCTTCACGAACCTTCGGTTGAAGCATCTCGGGCGATTCACTCAGCGGCTTCTGTCCCCAGAGCGTCTTTAGCTGGGCGTGGAAAAGTCGCCGGAGGTCGTGCTGGTGTGCGATCCCACCGTTAGCTCTAAGTGATCCTCTGTAGTGGAGCATTAGGCGCATCTATTGGCCCCCCGGCCCTCTCGGCCGAGCGCTGCTCATGGCGGTAATCTTCCTGACAAGCTGCGCCTCTCGCTCCGGGCTCATCTTCGGCACGTCCTCCTCGATTCGCTCCCGTGGCGCCATGTGCTCTTTCCAGAGGGCGAGAGTAGGCGAGCCGGGCCGCTCGGGCGGGTACCGGATCGGTCGCTTCACCCCCTCGGCGATGAGCCGCTCCGTCTCCGCGAGCAGATACTTCGCGTCCTCCTTCAAGGCGTCGCGCGAGATGAACGTCTGGCCCTGATCGAACACCAGGGGCGCGAGCACCGCGTGCACGCTGTCACCCGAGGCGAAGGCCTTCGCGAATGGCACACGGTACAAATATTCGAGATCGATCCGATTGGTGCGCCGGGCGTCGATGAGCTTCGCGAGCAACGCGAAGTGGAAGAGGAGAAGCACGCGGGCACAGAAAGACGCGTAGGGCGCGAAGATCGCGAGCCGCTTGTCGAGGGCCCGCTCCCATCGTCGCAGAATCGCGGCCCGCGTCGCGGCGTCAGCGTGGGCAAAGTCGATCTGAAGGCGGAGCAGGGGCTCCTGAGCTTGGAGTGTGCCGAGGATCGTGTCGACACGCTCGACCAGTTGCTCGGGGGTGCTGGGCAGGTCTCTCGCCCCGAGCGTGCCGAGCAGACGCTTCCGGGACTTGGCGAGGTCGATCTCGGAAATCGCGCGCCGCCACTCGTAGGCGGAGATTCTGTCGAACGTCGAGAAGTCGCTCACGTTCCAAGCGGTAAGAATCTTTTCCTGCGGCGGCCGCAGCGATGAGGGAGACAAGGTGAGAGTCCATGTTGGCCCTTTCGTGGGGCCGGGGCCCCGGTACGGTCCTGCCCACGCTGGCACATCCGGGGGCCGCTTTGAGGCCCTTCCCCCAAGTGGTCGCTGGGGGCCCCTGAGCGGGTCGGTCGGGCTCGGGGAGCGGCTCGGTGACCTCGTACTCCTTGGTCTTCGCGATCCGCCCGGCCTCGTCGCGCGCGAGCACTTCTTTCACGAGCACGCTGCGCATCCGCTTCGGGTCCGGGGTCGCCACTGGCGGCGCCGGAGTGGGGTCGGAGGGCCGGGGTCGCTGGCGGGGTCCCGAGTAGGCGTGCTAGGCTCCTCCCGGCTGACATGGCGATTCTAGAGCCCACCTTGCGCGTCGGCGGCAGACTCATTGTTCTGGCGTTCCTCGTCAGCGTCTTCTGGATGAGTTTCGCCCAAGTGAAGCTAGGGAGATATCTAGCCGAGCATCACCCAGGGCCCTTCCATCAAGTCTATCGTGACCGGCTCTTCCGAAAATTCTTCCTGTGGCCATTTCTCAGGGGAGGCTGAGGAGCAGCAATCGCTATGGTCAAGCGCAGCAGTCTGGCTTTCATCGTGCTGGTGGCGGTGCTGGTGGGCCCTGGACTGGGAAATTGGGGCGTCCGTTCGGGAGGCCCAGCCACGCCCGCAGTGTCCCGCAGTATGCCTCCCGGGGGTCATCTGCCGGTGGCCCTGGCGGCGCTGCCGGTCCCCTCCGCTGGCTTCGCCCAGGTGGCGGAGGCCGTGGGTCCGGCGGTGGTCAACATCAACTCCGTCACTCGGTTCAGCGGCTCCACGCCGATCGAGGAGTTCTTTGGCGACGAGTTCTTTCGACGCTTCTTCGGTGACGTCCCCGGGCGCCAGCAGGTGCAGCGCAGCCTGGGTTCGGGCGTGATCGTGGACGCGTCGGGCATCGTGCTGACCAACGCCCACGTGGTCGAGCGCGCCATCGACATCGAGGTGACCACCGCCGACGGCAAGAAGCACAAGGCCAAGGTCGTGGGCACCGACCGCAAGACCGACCTGGCCGTCCTCAAGCTCCAGGGCGGCGGCCCCTACCCGGCGGCCAACCTCGGCGACTCCGATCGGGTCAAGGTGGGCGACTGGGTGCTGGCCATCGGCTCGCCGTTCGGCCTGCAGCAGACCGTGACGGCGGGCATCATCAGCGCCAAGGGCCGCTCCATCGGCCAGGGGCCCTACGACGACTTCCTGCAGACCGACGCGGCCATCAACCCGGGCAACTCGGGCGGCCCGCTCGTGAACATGTCGGGTGAGGTGGTCGGCATCAACAGCGCCATCCTCTCCCGCACCGGCGGCAACGTGGGCATCGCCTTCTCGATCCCGGTCAACATGGCCAAGCGCGTCTACACCGAGCTGGCCGCCAAGGGCAAGGTCACGCGGGGATGGCTGGGCGTGTCCATCCAGCCGCTCACCTCCGAGCTGGCCAAGGGCTTCGGGCTCAAGGAGCCGAACGGCGTCCTGATCTCGGACATCGTGCAGGACAGCCCGGCCGAGAAGGCGGGGCTCGTCTCCGGTGACATCATCATCGAGTTCGACCGGAAGAAGGTGGACTCCCCGCAGGAGCTGCAGAAGGTGGTGGCCGCGACCGCGCCCGGCCGCGCGGTGCCCCTGAAGGTCTGGCGGGACAAGGCCGAGAAGACGCTCGAGATCAAGATCGGCGAGACGCCCGACGAGACGGTGGCCCTGAAGACCACCAACAAGGGCAAGAGCCTGCTCGGCCTCGACGTGCGGCCCATCACGCCCGAGCTGGCCCGGCAGCTCAACCTCCGCACCCCCGAGGGCGTCATCGTCGTCGCGGTGGACGAGGACAGCGCCGCCTCCGAGGCGGGGCTGCAGCGCGGCGACGTCATCCGCGAGGTGAATCGCCAGCACGTGCGGAGTCTCCGGGATTTCGCGAAGGCCACCAAGGACGTCAAGGACGGCGACCGTGTGACCGTGCTGCTGCAGCGCGGCCCGCAGTCGCTCTACGTCGCCTTCATCGTGGCCAAGGGCTAACCGA
>WNFG01001446.1_pt1 | contig 19820 bp, 17 predicted proteins | sample 5400431 | NCBI WGS metagenome assembly WNFG01 (sample SAMN13153346, study PRJNA577476) | soil metagenome | isolation source: 120 cm saprolite under Douglas fir tree site 2 hole 3 replicate 2 | place: USA:California | collected 2015-04-18 | reverse complement strand
GCCGACGTTGACCCGCCTCCGGCAGCTTTTCAGGAACTGTTCGGGAAGCTGTGACTAATCCGCATTCCTCACAGTCTGCTTGAACCACTGGCGACTCCCTTCGTCGAGAGTCCTTCTCCTCCCGCGGTTTCTTGCGGGGGGAGAAGGTGCCGAAGGCGGATGAGGGGACGGTTCTCGCGCTGAAGTTGAGTGTTTTCATCAGCTTCCTACGCCCGTCCCTGGTTGACGCGTGCTACGCTACAGCACCGCCCGCTTCGCGCTACCATATTCGCCATGAAACGTGCATTGCTTGCTGCCGCCGTCGTCCTCGCCGCCTCGCGTTGCGCCACGATGGTCAACGACACGACCGAAAAGATTCCGGTGCGGTCGACGCCTGATGGGGCGGTGGTGTCGGTCGAATGCGGGAATGCCCCGGTCTATGGAGGGGAGACACCGACCGTCATTACCGTTCAACGAGCGGCCGCTCCGTGCAGCATTACCATCGCCAAAGAGGGCTACGTCGAAAAACGGATCGAGTTCCAGCGGCAGCTCTCGCGCGCGACGACAGCGAACAGGGTCGCCGCAGCGCCGATCGGCGTCATCGCAAGCCTGCTTTCCTATTGGGTGACCAGCGACATGATTAACGTAAACCCCGATGCCGTTGCTGCCGCCAGCTACTCCGCGGCGACTGCAGTAGCGGCCATCCCCGCCAACAAAATCGACGAGCACAGCGGCGGCGCGTTCAAGCAGGTGCCGGGCGAGGTCGACGTGACCCTCGAGCCAGAGCCTGCGACGCCGTCTCCGCCGCGGTGACCTCAATCGCGAAAGCGCGAAGGGATGTACTTAGGAGCCTGCGCGGTAAGAAACGTTCTTGCGCCACCGCTGGCGGAGCCTTGGGCAACCAACGCTGCCGGCCGTGCCGGCTAGCGCTTCCGTTTCTTCGCCAGCCCGCGCTTCTGCTCGATCGTCCGATATGCCTGCTCGATGAGGGCCGCGATCGCGCCTTTGGCGAGCTTCATATCGAGGCGAATCCCCACCCAGCCGCCCACCCCGACGTACGGCGGGACGAAGAAGTGCTTCGGATCGGCGGCGACGAGATCCTGCTGGGCGCCAGGCGGGGCAGCGGCCCAGATGGCGATGCGGCCGTCGCCGTGGTGGTTGTTGGTGAACATCACGAACAACCTGCCATGAACGCGGAACGTCGGCTCACCCCAGGCGATCTTCTCCTCGGTGTCGGGGAGAGAGAGGCAGATCTCGCGCGTCAGCGCGAGGGCGGCGTCCGGATTGCCCTTCGATCGGGCGTTTGCCATTTCGTCATTTTACGCGACGCACTTTCGCGCTACAGTCACCCGGCAGTCCATCCCACCTCGCAGGAGCTTCCCAAATGCGCGTTCGTGCCTTGCTGCTTTCCGTCCTCGTGCTGTCCGCACTTCCGCTCCTCGCGGTCGACATCCACGACACCCGTCTTCTCTCCGATCCCGCGGTCAGCGGCGACCGCATCGCCTTCGCATATGCGAACGACATCTGGGTGGCGAACCTCGACGGCACGGGTGTACGGCGGCTGACGTCGCATCCTGGCATCGAATCGGGGCCCCGCTTCTCGCCCGACGGGAAGTGGATCGCCTTCACCGGACGATACGAGGGGAACACGGACGTCTATGTCGTCCCGTCCGAGGGGGGAGTCCCGAAGCGGCTGACGTGGCACCCGAGGAATGACGTCGCGCTCGGATTCACCCCGGATGGCGCGAACGTACTCTTCACATCGCCGCGCGAGGTCTACACCGGACGCTACGTCCAGCTCTTCACGGTACCGGTCGGCGGCGGGATGGCCACCAAGCTTCCCATCCCGCATGCGGCCAAGGCGGTCTTCTCATCGGACGGAAAGAAGATCGTCTACGTCCCGCTCGGCGACGCCTTCAACGAGTGGAAGCACTACCGCGGCGGGCAGGTCTCGAACCTGGTCATCTTCGATACGGCCACCTATGCCACCGAGCACGTGCCGCAGCCGGCCGGCCGATGCAACGACACCGATCCGATGTGGCTCGACGGCAGGATCTACTTCCGCTCCGACCGCGACGGTGAGCTCAACATCTACAGCTACGACCCCGGTACGAAGAAGGTAACGCGCCTGACGAATCACACCGACTTCCCGGTCGTCAACGCATCGGCCGGCGGCGGCAAAGTCATCTACGAGCAGGCCGGCTATCTCCATCTGCTCGATCCGAAAACGGCCAGCGACAACCGCCTGAAGGTCGGCGTCGCCGCCGACCTCGTCGAGTCGCTGCCGCGCTTCGTCAAAGGGAAGAAGTACGTCCGGAATGCTTCCATCTCGCCGTCCGGCGCCCGGGCCGCGCTCGAGTTCCGCGGCGAGATCTTCACGGTGCCGCGCGAGAAAGGCGACGACCGCAATCTGACCAACACCCCCGCCGCGAACGACCGCTCGCCGGCGTGGTCGCCGGACGGCAAGTCGGTGGCCTGGTTCTCCGACCGCAGCGGCGAGTATCGCCTCTACATCGGCGACCAGGAAGGGAAGGGGACGCCGCGCGAGGTCAAGATCGACGGCGCCGGTTTCTACGACGACCCGAAGTGGTCTCCCGACTCGAAGAAGATCAGCTTCGCCGACAACTCGCGCTCGATCCACGTCGTCGACGTCGCCACCGGCGCCGGCGAAAAAGTGTCGAGCGACGTCCTCTACGGCCCCGTGCGCGTGCTCAACCACTCCTGGTCGCCCGACTCGCAGTGGCTGGCCTACACGCGCAATACGCAGACGTATATGAACCGCATCTATCTCTACTCGGTCAGCGAAAAGAAGTCGTACCCGCTCACCGATCCCTACACCGACGCCAGCCAGCCGGTGTTCGATCCGAATGGCAAGTACCTCTACTTCCTTGCCTCGACGGATGCCGGTCCGGTCGAGGATTGGTTCGCGCAGTCCAACGCCGACCTCCGCTCGACGCAGTCGATCTACCTGGCCGTCCTGGCGAAGGGCGTCGTCTCACCAATCGCGAAAGAGAGCGATGAAGAGGCCGCGAAGAGCGCCGACGAATCGGCCATGAAGCCGGAGACGAAGGCCAGCGACAAGCCTGCCGACGAGAAGGCCAGCGCCGACAAGACCAAGAGCGCGGCCTCGAAGACGGCCAAAGTCGTGGTCGACTTCGATGGTCTCACGCAGCGGATCGTCTCGCTGCCGCCCAAGCCCGCCGGCTACGATTCATTGGCAGTCGGCAAGAGCGGCCAGATTTTCTATCTCAAATCCGCCGGCTTCAATCGTTCCGGCCCGGAGGAGAAGAGCTTGCAGCGATTCGACCTCGAAAAGCGGAAGGAAGAGATGCTGCTCGAGAAAGTCGATGGGTTCGAGCTCTCCGCCGATGGCAAGCGGATGCTGCTCGACAAGGACGGCCTTGCGCTCATCGACGTGGGCGAGAAGCTCGATCCTTCCAAGTTCAAGCTCGCCATCGACAAGCTGCAGGTGAAGATCGATCCGCGGGCCGAATGGCGGGAGATTTTCGATGAGGCCTGGCGCATCAACCGCGATTACTTCTATGACCCCGACATGCACGGCGCCGACTGGAACGCCATGCGCGCCAAGTACGCGGTCTTCCTGCCCGACCTGGCCGTGCGCGGCGACCTCAACCGCGTGATGATGTGGATGTCGTCCGAGCTGTCCGTCGGCCATCATCGTCTCGGCGGAGGCGATTCCCTGGCCGATGTCGAGTCGATCCCCGGAGGCTTGCTCGGCGCCGACTACAAAGTCGACAGCGGCCGCTACCGCTTCGCCAAGGTTTACGGCGGTCTCAATTGGAACCCCGAGCTCCGCTCGCCGCTCACCGAGCCCGGCGTCGATGTGAAGGCTGGGGAGTATCTTCTGGCGGTCGACGGCAGAGATCTCAAGTATCCCGAAGACCTCTACAGCCGCTTCGAACAGACGGCGGGACGCATTGTCGAGCTGACGGTCGGGCCGAACGGCGATGGCAGCGGTTCGCGCGTCGTGAAAGTCGTCCCTGTCGAAGACGAATCGAACCTTCGCAACCGCGATTGGGTGGAAGGCAACCTGCGCAAGGTCACCGAGGCCACGAACGGGCGCGTCGCCTATGTCTATGTGCCGAACACCGCCGGCGCTGGCTACACCTACTTCAAGCGCTACTTCTTCCCGCAGGCCGACCGCGACGCCATCATCGTCGACGAGCGCCACAACGGCGGCGGCAGCGTAGCCGACTACTACATCGACATCCTCCGCCGTCCGATGATCAGCCACTGGGCCATGCGCTACGGCGGCGACCTGAAGACACCGCTGGGGTCGATTCAGGGACCGAAGGTGATGATCATCGACGAGACCGCCGGCTCAGGCGGCGATCTTCTGCCGTGGATGTTTCACAAACTGCAGCTCGGCACGCTGGTCGGGAAGCGCACCTGGGGCGGGCTGGTCGGCATCCTCGGATTTCCAACTCTGATGGACGGCGGCGTCATCACCGCGCCGAACCTCGGCATCTGGACTCCCGAAGGTTTCGTGGTCGAGAACGAAGGCGTACCACCGGATCTCGACGTCGAGCAAACCCCGGCCGACATCATCGCCGGACGCGACCCGCAGCTTGAGAAAGCGATCGAAGTGGCGATGAAACAACTCGCCGCCAATCCACCGCGGAAGGACGTCCGTCCGCCGTTCCCGAAACGGGCGCCCAGCGCGAAGAAGTAAACAGCTCGATCCGCAGATGCCGCAGATGAGACGCAGATCAAGCGTCTCATCTGTGTTTTCTGCGTCATCTGCGGATCGTTTGTATTTTTCTCCCCCCTCTCCGCGACTTCACCACCAGGAAGTCAAAAAAGAAGGGAGAAAAGATATGAAGAGTGCAGTCGCGGTCGGTTTCATCGTCGCTTTACTCGCTGCGGCGCAACGACGCTGACGTCGACCGGCACCTATGCCTCGACCGGCAGCTACTCGTGGGACATCGTCGTGGCCGACAGCGCCGCGGCCGCCGCGATCGACAACACCATCAACTTTACGGCGGCATCCAATTAGGACAAACCAGCCGCGGTGAACGGTACCGGAGGGCAATCGTGCCCTCCGGCACTGTCGCGCGAGGCGCGTCCGGGCAGCAGATCCCCCTAGGGGGGATGGTTCGCTTTTTGCTGCGTACATCATTGTGCGAAAGGAAAGACACCCCGCCGAAGCACTGGCTACGCAAGTGCGCCGGCGAAGCACTCCCTCGCGCTCCTCGAAGGTGTTCCATGAGTGATCACTTCGATCTCGTGACTCTCGGCGCGGGTTCTACCGCGTTTGCGGCGTCCATTCGTGCCCAGGAGCTTGGCAAGCGCGTGCTGATGACAGAGGAGCGAAGCACAGGTGGTACGTGCGTGAACCGCGGATGTCTGCCGTCCAAGAATCTGATTGAAGCGGCGAAGCTCGTTTTCGACGCCGGTCACCAGCGGTATCCGGGCATCGCCTCTCATCAACCGGACTTTGATTTCACGCAGCTCGTCGAGCAGAAGGACGAAATCATTCACACGTTCCGGCAGAAGAAGTACGAGTCGATTCTTGGCGATCGCGTGGACGTCGCACGCGGTCACGTGCGGTTCGTCGATGCGCACACCGTCGATGTAGGGGGCCGGCACGTGGGCGCCAACCAAATCCTCATCGCGACCGGCTCGCGCCCGGTGCTGCCGTCGATCGATGGGCTGTCCGACGTGCCATATCTGACCAGCGATCTCCTCACGAGCGATGAACCGATCGAGATGACGACGCTGCCCTCCTCGCTTCTCGTCGTCGGTGGAGGCTACATCGCGCTGGAGTTGGGACAGATGTTTCGGCGCTTCGGGGTCGAGGTGACGATCGTCGAGCGGGGCGCACAGCTTCTCGCGCACGGGTATGAGCCGGAGACGGGGCGCGCGATTCAGAAGATTCTCGAGGCAGAAGGCATGCGCATCGTGACGAGCGCAGAAGTGCTCGGTGTTGTGCGTGAAGGCTCGGACGTGCTGGTGAACGTTGTGCTCGGGGAACGGGCGGAAACGCTGCGCGCGTCGGCGTTGCTCGTCGCGACGGGGCGACGGCCGAACAGCGACACAATCGGTATCGAGAGCGCGGGCGTGCGCACAGGCGCTCACGGTGAAGTGCTCGTCGATGAATACCTTCGTACGAACGTGCCGCACATCTTCGCGGCCGGCGACGTGATCGATGCCCTAACGAGCAGTCAGATGGCAACGCCGGTTGGAAGCCACGACGGCGGTATCGCCGCGCAGAACGCGTTCGCTGCCGGCGAGCTTCGTCCCGTCGATCATCGCGTGATTCCGCGCGCGATCTTCACCGATCCGCCGATCGGAATGGTCGGGATGACCGAGGAGCAGGCAATTGCGGCGGGCTATCCCTGCTGGTGCAACACACTGCCAATGTCGATCGTCCCGCGCGCCGGTGCGATCCGCGACACGCGCGGCATCATCAAAATGGTGGCTGACGCAAAGACGCACGAATTCCTCGGCGTGACGATGATCGGTGTCGGTGCGTCGGAAGTGATCCACGAAGCGGCGATGGCGCTGCGTTTCCGCGCCACGCTGCACGACTTCATCGACATGCTGCACGTGTATCCGACGATGGCAGAGGCGCTGAAGATCGTGGCCATCTCGCGATTCAAGGACCCGAACAAGCTGTCATGCTGCGCGGAGTAATCAATTGTCTGCAAAAGATCACATCGACAAGGCGGGCATCATCGGTGCGACGTTCGCTGCTCTCTGTTGCCTCGGCATGCCGGCAATTCTCTCCGTCGTGTCGGCGATCGGCCTCGGCTTTCTCATTCGTGATGCGGTGCTCGCGCCGCTTCTGATTCTGTCCGTCGTGCTCGTGGTCTACGGTCTCGTCCGCGGACTGCGCCGGCATCGGCATCGCCTGCCGCTTGTTATCGGCGCCGTCGCGGGCGTTGCATTGGTCGCGGCTACGCTCGTAGGACGGTCTCGGCCGATCGCGTTCGCGAGCGTCGCGGCGCTCGTCGCTGCGAGCCTGATGAACACCGTCCTGCTACACCGCATGATCGCGACGGAAGAGTCCGCCTGATCACGCATTCAACAACGTCGGGTTTCGCTGCGTGCGATCGGTGTGAGGACCGAAGGACCCCCGGCGAGAAGCGAATTGCAATCATCCCGGTGTGTCACTCGTCCTAAAATCGTACAGAACACAGGAGATCTGATCCGATGATCACGCTTTCGGACCGCGCACCGCTCTATGTCCCGGCTTTTCACCTCTTCGATGATTCGGAGATTACGTACGCGGTCGACGCCGAGTCGCCCAACTGGATCGCCGTCGAGTCACGCGGAGCGGAATTGCTTTGGGACATTCGCGGTGCACAGGCAGGCGGATTGCCGCTGCGTTTTGGCGAGCTTGTCGGCCGCTACGCATTGCGCCACAGCCTGGAAGCCGGCAAGGCATGGCTTCACGTGCACGACTTTCTCTCCGCGCTCGGACGCGCATCCATGCTGTTCGACGGGCCGATCTCGCGCGAGCCTTACGCCGGCCGGGCCTCTTATGTTCAGCCTCACGGCCTTCGCGAGTTATGGCTGCAGATCAACAACGCCTGCAATCTCGCATGTACACACTGTCTGGTCTCCTCCGGTCCAGGAGGGATTCCCGGCATGCAGCCCCGGGAGGTATTCGCAATCGTTAATGCCGCGGGAGCGCTCGGCGTCGAGCGCGTTTACATCACCGGCGGCGAGCCGTTCCTCCGCCGCGACATCTTCGATCTCGCCAAGCACATCACCGAGACGCATGGCTGCGACCTGATCTTCCTCACGAACGCGACGCTTTTCGCCGGACGGGTCCGCGAGCAACTGCCGTCGCTTTCGCGCGAGAAGGTGAAGTTTCAGGTCTCGATCGACGGCGCACGTCCTGAGACGAACGATCCGATCCGCGGCGCTGGCACGTTCGTGAAAGCTCTCGACGGCGCACGCGTCCTCTCCGATCTCGGCTTCGACGTGTCGCTCACGACCGTCACGACCGATCACAACCTCGCCGAGTTGCCAGAGATCTCCGCGATTGTGAAGCGCGTAGGAGCGCGGAGTCAGCATCTGATGTGGAGCCATCGCCGCGGCCGCGCCCGCGAATCGAAGAACGGCTTCTTCCCCGAGAACTTCGCACTGCTCGCTGCCGTGATGAAGACAATCGATGCCGCACGAGCGGAGGGGATCGTTCTCGACAATCTCGAAACCGTGAAGCGACGCGTCAACGGCGTTCCAGGCGTCAAGTACGACCTCGGCAACGCCGGTTGGGATTCGCTGTGTGTCTACGCCGACGGAACCGTTTATCCGTCGGCGGCACTCGCGAACGAGCCGGCACTCGCGTGCGACAACGTGAGCAGGCGATCGCTCACCGAGATCATCGAGACATCACCGGTCCTGCGAATCCTGCGCGCGGCAACGCTCGCGCGTAACGCCGCGGTCGCGAACGATCCGTTCCGCTTCTTCACCGGCGGCGGTGACATCGAGCATGCGTGGTGTTTTACAGGCGACTTCCTCGGCGCCGATCCCTACTACCAGATTACCGTCGAGCTGACGAAACGCGTGATGTGTGAGCTGGGCGAAGAGAAGGCCGCGCGAAAGAATCTCCGCTCCGGCTATGACGCTCCGCTCGTGCTGCATGCAATGGGCGAAGGAGCGATCGCCTGTGGCACCGCCGACGGTGCCCTCGCCGAACAGCCGGTGCTGACGCTGCACTCGAATTGCGTCCTGTCATTCGACGTCGACAAGCCGCGCGCGAAGGTGCGCGAGTTCTACGGTGAAGCAGCGGAGAAGCCGCAAGCGGAGCTCTGCTGTCCGACGAAGTACGACGACAGCGCCATCAGCCACATCCCCCAGGACGTCCTCGACCGCTTCTATGGATGCGGATCGCCGATGACGAGCGCCGGTATCAAAGAAGGAGAAGTCATCGTCGATCTCGGCTCTGGTGCGGGCATCGATGTCTTCATCGCAGCGAAGTTCGTCGGCCGGAGCGGAAAAGCGATCGGCGTCGACATGACCGATCGGATGCTGTATGTCGCGCGAGAAAACCAGCCGCGCGTCGCGGCAGCACTGGGATACGACGCGGTCGAATTTCGAGAAGGATTTCTGGAGCAGATTCCGGTCGCATCGAAGATCGTCGACCTCGTGACCTCGAATTGCGTCGTGAATCTGTCGCCTGACAAGCCGCGCGTCTTCGCTGAGATGTGGCGCGTGCTCAAGGATCACGGCCGAATCCTGATCTCCGACATCGTCAGTGAAAGAGAAGTCCCACCGCACCTGAAGGTGAATCCGCAATTGTGGGGCGAGTGCCTGGTCGGCGCGTTGACGCAGGAGGAGTTCATCGCCGCGCTCGAACGCGCCGGCTTTTACGGGATCGAACTACTGAAGAAAACGTACTGGAAGGATGTCGAGGGATATCCATTCTTCTCCGTGACCGTGCGCGGATGGAAATACGAGAAAACCTCTGGCTGCGTCTTCAAAGGGCATCGCGCCGTCTACCTCGGCCCCGCGAAAGCGTTCATCGACGAAGAAGGCCATCAGTTCCCGCGCAACGAGCCGTACGAGATCTGCATCGACACGGTTGCGAAGCTGTCAAATCCGCCGTACAGAGCAATGTTCGCGATCCTCGAGCCAGGAGAAGAGAGGGTCGGCTACGCCTGCTGCGGTCCCGATGAGTGCTGCTGAATGCTGGCGATGATGCTTGTGGCACTGACGCTGATTCTCGCCTTCGCGAATGGTGCGAACGACGTCTCGAAAGGAATCGCCACTCTCGTCGGCGCGGGCGTATCGAACTACCGCAACGCGGTGGTGTGGGGCTCGCTCTGGACGACGGGCGGCGCCGTGGCCGCCGCTTTCGCCTCGCAGGCACTCGTGGCGACATTCAGCGGTACAGGAATCCTCGTGCAGCCGGCGACATCGCCTTCCTTTCTTCTCTCGGTCGCGTTAGGCGCGATCGGATGGTTGATCATCGCCACGCGCACTGGTCTTCCCGTCTCGACGACACATTCACTCGCGGGTGCTCTTGTCGGTGCGGCGATCGCGTGGTTGGGTGCACACGGGATCATCTGGTCGGCCCTGGCCAGCAAGGTCGTGCTGCCGCTTGTTGCCTCGCCGGTCATGGCGCTCGTGCTGCTCATACTCGTACAGCCGCTCCTTAGGCCGGTCGTCTGGCGTTTCGATCGATACTGCCTCTGTGTCGAACAAACGAATGCTATGGTCGTGACGCCGGAAGGCGCCGTGTTCCGGGATGAGATGCCGGCCGTTGTCGCCGGACCGGCTGAGGCGTGCGGCGCGGCTGTGGCGCGGATAAGCGCAATCGATTCGATTCACTGGGTATCGTCAGGCGCGACGAGCTTTTTCAGAGGAATGAATGATGCGCCGAAGATCCTCGCGTTAGGCGTGGCGGCGGCGTTGGCCATTGGTCTTCCGCTTCAATCGCTCTACGCGCTCGTGGCTCTGGCGATGGGCGCTGGCAGCGTGATGGCCGGTTTTCGGGTCACACGAACGCTCGCGGAGAAGGTCACGCCGATCACTCCAGCCAACGGCTTCGCCGCGAACGTCGTCACATCAGCGCTCGTCGGGGTAGCGTCGCGGTTCGCTCTCCCTGTCTCGACGACGCACGTCGCGTCAGGCGCGATCATCGGCGCCGGCCTCTCGCGCGGAGACGTCCGTTGGAAAACGGTCGGCGAGATGCTGCTTGCGTGGGTGGTGACCCTTCCAGCGTCCGCCTTGCTCGCGGCGATCACCTTTGCGCTACTGAGGCATTGACTGTTACACTTCTCGAACATGAAGCGTATTGCCGCATACCTCGGACTCGCGGTCGTGATCGCTGCCCTCCCCATCTCCGCGGCAACACGCGACGGAGAAAAAGCGCCCGCATTTACTCTCACCGCTTTGGACGGCCGCACGATTTCACTCGCCGATATGCAAGGCAATATCGTCGTCATGCACTTCGCTGCCTCGTGGTGACCATTCTGCAATGCGGAGGCTCCGCATCTCGAAGCGCTGTATGAGAAATACCGATCGCGTGGCGTGAAAGTGCTCGTAGTGGACGTCAAGGAACCGAAGGCGACGGTGGAGCGCTGGGTCAAGAAGACCGGCTTTCAGTTCCCGGTCGTTCTCGACGACGGAAGAGTCGCCGCGAAGTACGCGCTGCCGGATGCGCTTCCCGATCTGCCTCGTGACGAGACAGTGATCGCGTCGAACCTGATCATCGACCGCGACGGGAAGATCCGCTTCTATTCACTGCTCGATACGGCTTCATTCGATGCGAAGCTCATCGCCCTCACGCGACGCCTCGACGAGTTGCTCGCGAAGTAATCCCATGAACGCGATCACGTCGCCTCCTCGCGCGCGATGATCTCGGCCATCATCTCGACCGGGTTCCAACCCGAGCCGGTCCGCCTGCGCGGCGTGTTCTTGAATGCGCGGACCGGCCGTCGAACCGCCACGTACATCGCAATCAAGACTCCACCGCGTTCGTTGTCCAAGGCAGACACATGCCGATACGTCCGGCCGAAACCGCTTCAGGAGAACGTGATCTGCCCGATGGAGTCGAAGAGCTACTCGATCGTGCGTACCACTATGCCATCTCTCTGACGCATGACTCGGAAGAAGCTGAGGATCTCCTGCAGGACGCCTGTTTGGCGATGATTTCCACCGGCGCGGGATGGGATCGGGCGTACTTGTTTGCGACTGTAAGAAACCGATTCATCGATCGTTACCGCCGCAACAAGAAAGTTCTCTTTGTTGCATTCGAGCACGATGAAACGAACGACGAGGAAGCAGTGGATCTCAACTGGGACGCTCCCGACGTTCTCCAGAACAGCCGTCTCGCCAACGCGCTTGGAACGCTGCGGCCCGAGGAACGGGAGGCGTTGTTTCTGGCAATCGTGGAGGGGTACACGGCAGAGGAGATATCGGGAATGACAGCGCGGTCGCGCGGAACAATTCTCAGTCTGCTTCATCGCGCGAAGCGAAAACTTCGCGCGCTTCTGCAGTCAATCAGGTGACCCATGGAACCGAAAACGATCGACGACCAGATTCGCGACTACTACTCTGATCAGCGACTGTCGGATGACGCTCGTGCGCGTCTGAAGGGCCTCATTCAGGCCGGGAGCCCGCGTCGCCGTTCGGATCTTTGGTGGTGGCTGCGCGCCTCAATTGCTGCCTCTTTCATTTTGGGCGCGACCGTGCTTGCGCTTTGGTTCACGGTCTTCCGCGAACCGGACGTCGTCAGAACACCGCGTGGAATCGCCGCGGCACTCGCTCAGCAAGCGGCGCTCGGTCAGAATACACGACAGGAGCTCGAGGTGCGCGTCGCAAACTGTGCCGAATTGCGCGCGAAGATGAAAAGTCTCGACTTCACCCCCGTCGAGCCGGCGATGATGCATGGAATGAACATGCGCGTAGTTGGCGCACGATATACGACGATTGAAGGGAAGATGGCGGTTCAGATCGTCTTCATCGACTCCAGGGGCGTTCCTTGCACGCTTTATGAGGTTCGCCCCGGCGAAACGCTGGCGCGACTCCCGAAAAGCGACCATCAGGTCGATGGCGTTCAGGTGAGCGTTTGGCGAGAAAAGGGACTGCTCATGGTTCTCGCTCGCCCGATGGCCTAGAGTCTGATTCATGGCCACATCATGCGATTTCGAATCAGAATCCTGGCTGTAGCCGCCCTCTCGTTCTGGGCCACGGCCTCCACTGTCTGGTGCGGCGAGAGGCAGACCGGCGCCTCCGCGAAACAGCAGGCTTCATACACGAATCACCTTGCGAACGAGAAGAGTCCGTACCTGCAGTTGCACGCGCACAACCCGGTCGACTGGTATCCATGGGGTGACGAAGCGTTCCGAAAAGCGAAAGAGGAGAACAAGCCGATCTTTCTCTCGATCGGATACGCCACGTGCCACTGGTGTCACGTGATGGAGCAGGAGTCGTTCTCCGATCCGCTGATCGGCGAGATGATGAACACTACGTTCGTCTCGATCAAAGTCGATCGCGAGGAGCGGCCCGACATCGACAGCGTCTACATGACGGTGTCGCAGATGCTGACCGGCGGCGGTGGATGGCCGCTGAACATACTGATGACGCCGGACAGGAAGCCGTTCTTTGCAGCGACGTACATTCCAAAGGAGGATCGATTCGGGCGTGCCGGACTGCTCACGTTCATCCCCGAAGTGGCGAAAGCATGGAAGGAGAAGCACGGCGGGATCGTCGGATCAGCGGAACAGATCACGGCAGCGCTACGGCAGAACACGAGCGGAGCTACCGGCGGCGAATTGACGAAGGATGCGTTGACCGATGCCTATCGCCAGCTCGCCTCACGATTCGACCCCGTTCGCGGCGGATTTCTTCCGGCGCCCAAGTTTCCATCGCCGCATCAGCTTCTTTTTCTTCTCCGCTACTGGAAGCGAACCGGCGACGCGAAGGCGCTGACCATCGTCGAGAAGACGCTCGACGCGATGCAGCGGGGCGGGATCTTCGATCAGATCGGATTCGGATTCCACCGCTATTCGACTGACGCGCAATGGCTCGTCCCGCATTTCGAAAAGATGCTTTACGACCAGGCCATGCTCGCCATGGCGTACACCGAGGCATATCAGGCGACGCACAAGCGCGAGTACCGCGCGACCGCCGAGCGAGTCTTCGAGTACGTGCTGCGCGACATGCGCGCGCCGAACGGCGGCTTTTTCTCCGCCGAGGATGCGGACAGCGAAGGGAAGGAAGGGAAGTTCTATCTCTGGCGTGAACCTGATATTCGATCTCTCCTGGGCGATGACGCGGAACTCTTCATCGCCGCGTACGGAATCGAAAAGGGAGGGAACTTCCGAGGCATCGAGGGAGACGTGCACGCGAACGTGCTTCACGTCGCGAAGACGGCGGCGGAGCTCGCCAAGGAACGGAATCAGGCACAGCGTGATGTCGAGCAACGCCTCGAGGCAGCGCGCAAGAAACTGTTCGCCGCACGCGAGAAGCGCATCCATCCGCCGAAAGACGACAAGATCCTTACAGATTGGAATGGACTGATGATCGCTGCCCTGGCCGAGGCAGCTCAGGTGTTCGATCGCCCGGACTACGATGCCGCGGCGCGTCGCGCGGCCGACTTTCTCCTCACGACGATGCGCACGAAGGACGGCCGGCTTCTGCATCGATTCCGCGCCGGCGATGCTGCGATTCCGGGGAAACTCGATGATTACGCGTTTGTCGTGTGGGGACTTCTCAACCTCTATGAGGCATCGTTCGATGTCCACTACTTGCAGGCCGCTATCGATCTGCAGCGCGCCGCCATGCAGCATTTCGCTGATGGAAAGGGCGGTGGATTCTTCCTCACGGCGGACGATGCCGAGCAACTCCTGGCACGACCGAAGGAGTCGTACGATGGAGCGATTCCATCCGGGAATTCGGCAGAGCTTCTGAATCTGATTAGAATCGGAAGGATCACAGGAGACCCTTCCTACGAAACGGCAGCCGCGAAGTTGATTCGTGCGTTCTCCGGTGACGTGACGCGCGCCGCTTCCGCGCACACCGCGCTTCTTCTCGGTCTCGACTTCTCGCTCGGCCCCTCGTTCGAAATCGTCCTTGCGGGGGAAAACGGCGCGCCGGATCTAAACGCATTTCGCGCTGCACTCGCCGGCCAGTTCGTGCCGAACAAAGTTGTCCTCCTCCGCCCCGCCCGCGAGGCTGCTCCTCTCGTCACCGCGATCGCTGCCTTCACAAAGCCGCAGGTGGCGATCCGAAACAGAGCCACCGCATACGTTTGCACGAACTTCATCTGCAAGCTGCCGACGAATGACGTGAACGCGATGGTGAAGCTGCTCGCTCCTTCCGCACGATGAATACGTGCGCCCGCCACGTTCCGATAAGAATGACGATCGGCTTTTTCAGCCAGACGCTCGCCGGCCGATTACCACTCACCAGACCGACGCGCCCGGCGTGTTCGGTGATGAATGGCGTCTTTGTTACACGGCAGTCACGCTTGACGGCGAGGCGGGAATGGACGCGCCCACGCGGCGTTTACATGCAGTATGATATCCCCCCAGGGGGGATCACGGGACGGGGAATGAACGAACGTACGCAAGAGCGGGTTACACGCGCAGGAATGGTTGGGTCGGTCATTGCAGCGTTTGGCGCGTCGGTATGTTGCATTGGGCCGGTCGTCGCGGCGTTGTTCGGAATGACCAGTCTCGCGGCGCTTGTGAAGTACGAGCCTCTGCGGCCTGTCTTCGCGATCATCACTTTCGGGTTTCTCGGCGCCGCTTTTTACATGACCTATCGGAAGCGGCCTGCGGAAGTGTGCGACCCGGACTCGGTGTGCGCGACGCGCGGCGTTGACCGCGTGCAGCGCTTCAATCGCATCATGCTCTGGATCGCCGCGGCGATCGCCGTCATTGTCCTCACTTTCCCCGCTTGGTCAGGGTGGATTCTTGGCTAGTCAACGAAGGAGACTCGCTTCATGAAAAGACGCACGCTTGCAGTTGTGCTCAGCTTCATCGTGGCGGCGGGGATCGTGCCCTGCTGCATCACGCAACCGTCCGCTTCGGCGGCGGCGTTGACGACGACAAGCCCGAAGACCGCCACGACGACTCTCCACATCGAAGGGATGACGTGCGGCAGTTGCGCCACGGCGGTCAAGATCGTGCTGCAGAAGACCGCGGGCGTAGTCAGCTCGACGGTCTCGTACGAGGAGAAACGCGCAATCGTGACGTACGACCCCGCGAAGACGACACCGGCGAAGATCGCCGGTGCAATCTCAACCGCGCTGAGGTACAAAGTGAGCGTCGAAGGTGCTTCGCAACAGGTGTTTACCGGGAAGGTGGCCGGGCTGCTCGCGGTGCAGGAGGGCCGCGCGTGAGCTGCTGCGATGTGAAGTCTCCGACTGCAACGACACCGGAGCAATGCTCAAGCTGCGGCGACGTCGGGACGCAGGTGGATGCGATCACGCTTAAGGCGTTGCTGACCAGCGATGCGCTTCGACGCGGTATCCCCGACGCGCCGCGCTTTTGCGCGACGGAGGGCTGCCAGATCGTTTATTTCGACAGCGATGCGGGCGTGAACTTTACCGAAGTGGAGCTGACGGTGCGCGTGCACGCCAAGCATCCGACCGATGACGGTGTGCAGGTCTGCTACTGCTTCGATTACACACCATCTACGATTGAAGCGGAGATCGCACGCAGCGGATCGAGAAGCGCGCGCGCAACGATCACGGCCGAAGTGCAGGCCGGTCACTGTGCCTGCGAAGTGCGGAACCCGAAAGGCTCGTGTTGCCTCGGCGACGTTGCCCGGGTGGAAGCGCGCGTGCAGCAGCTCACGCATGTGGAGGGCTGACCTTTTGGCGAAACGAAAAGAAGCAATCAAGTCCGTCGTGTACTTGACGCCGGAAGCGCAAAAGTCGCTGGCCGATCGGCTGGCGCGCGCCGAGGGCCACGTTCGTAGCATCCGACAAATGGTCGTTGATCATCGATGTGCCGATGAGATTCTGATTCAGATTGCCGCGGTGAAAGCGGCGCTGAATCAGACTGCAGCCTCGCTGATCGACAGCGAGATGCGCGCGTGTGTTGACACCTGCATGGGCGGTTCGTCCGATGATCGTCTGGACAGGGTGACGAAGGCATTGTCGGCGGTGTTGAAGTCATCGTAGCCGAGTGGCGATGAAACACAGCGAGCGAATTCACGCCGATCGCCGCCTCGAGGAGTGCGCTGCGACGCAGTTCCCGATCGTACGATGTGACCGCGAAGATCGCCTGAGTCATTCTTAACCCCAATCTGGTCGTGTTACACCCACTTCGCGGTTGTGCAATTGACGCAATCGAACGGCATAACTACCATAGCAAGACGTATGACGGTCGATGCCGACAGCACCCAGACCTCGCGCCGCCGTCTGATCGAAGCCGGGAAGGCGCTCTTCGCCCGCTTCGGGTTCGAACAGACCTCGACCGCGATCATCGCCCGAGAAGCCGCGACCTCGGAATCGCAGCTCGTCCGGTACTACAAGGGGAAAGCAGGTCTTCTCGAAGCGATCTTCAACGACTGCTGGGCGGAGCTCAATCCGCACATCCAGGGCGTGGTCGTCGCCGCAACCGACGCGCGCGAAGCGCTGGCCGCTGTTCTGGAGGCCGTCACCGAAGCCTTCGGGCGGGACCCCGATCTCGCCTACCTTCTGCTGTTCGAGGGACGGCGTATCCGCGGCGGCACCTCGGAGATCCTGCTGTCAAAAGGCTTCATCGAATTCGAGAACCTTCTGCGCGTGCTCATCCACCGCGGCAAACGCGACGGCACGTTCCGGACCGACGTAAGCGACGAGGCCATCGCCTCCGCACTCCTCGGCGCCACCGAGGCGATGATCCGCGATCGCCTTGTCGCCCAGCGCGCCGGCAAACCGAGCCCGTATTCCGACCAGGAGATCCGCGCCATCTTCCTGGCCCTCCTGATCGGATTGCGTCACGAGGCGTGACGGCTGCTTCGCGCGTTGTCGGTTGTCGGTTGACCACCGCACGACCGCTTGAACGAAACTACAGCCGCCGCGCCTCGATCACGCTGAACATTCCTCCGGTCGGGATCACCCGCTCCACAGCGTACCCGGAGCGTTGCAGCAACCCGGTGTACTCGCCGGCGGTCCGTTCGCGGCCGCCGAGCATCACCAGCATGTTCATGTCCATCAACGTGACCGGCGACGGCTGCGGCGTGTCGGGAAGGAGCATCTCCACGACCACCAGCCGGCTGCCCGCCGGGGCCGCGCGATGGACGCTCTTCACGATCTCCTCGCACTTGTCGTCGGGCCAGTCGTGGAGGATCGACTTGAGCAAATAGAGATCGCCGTCGCCCGGAACGTCCCCGAAGAAGTCGCCGCTGACGAGCTCGATCCGCTCGGCCATGCCGCTCTCGGCCACCGCGCGCCGCGCTCCTTCGATGACGTCGGCGCGGTCGAAGATCACGCCTCGTGCGTTCGGAGCGCGGCCGAGAATGCCGCGCAGCAGGACCCCTTCGCTACCACCGACGTCGACGACCCGTTTCACATCACCCGGATCGTAAACGCGGACGACATCCTCGGAGACGATCGCCGAAAGGTTGCCCATGCCGCGGGCGAAGCAGCGCCCTTCCTCGTCGTTCTTCGCGTAGTAATCCCACGGGTCGAGGCCGAGCGTCTCCTTCGTCATCGATCCGCCGCGCTTCACCGCATCGGCCAGACGGCCCCACGGGAGCCAATGGCCGGCCGCGGTCTCGGCGATGATGAAGTCGCGGAGCGAGCCGTGCGTACTGGAGCGGAGCGTGGTACCGAGCGGCGTCAGCGCGAACTCGCCCGGCGCCGTCTCGATGAGCAGGCCGATGGTCGCGGCCGCGCGTAACAAACGATGGAGTGCACTCGCATCGGCGCTGCATTCCTCGGCCAGGTGCTCGACCGAGCGCGTTCCGGCGGCGACGAGATCGGCCACGCCGAGCTGCGCGACGGCGCTGAGGACTTGCGACACCCACATGCCGGTCAGCATCTGAAGCACGACGGCATGCGGCGGAGGGGCATCGGAGGAGTGCTGGGATTCAACGGACATGAAAATCTCCTGTTTGTTTGGAATCAGCTACGGGCCGGGGAATTCTACGGATTGCTTATCGGGCCAACGCGTCGCTCAGGATCCTGGCGAATGCCTCGGCCGGACTGTCGCCGACGCGGTAATCCTCCCGCGGCATCACGTACTGGAAGATGGGACGGCCATTCTTTCTGATCGTGGCGGTTGCCGACCGGCTCTTTTTACCGAAGCCATGGGACTCGACCGAGCCGGTGAAGCGGATCTCGACCGGCGCACCTTCGCCGATGCTGACGCCGCGCCCGCGCAGCGCGTCGGACAACTGTTTGATCATCTCCGCGTCGCCGCCGGTCAGGTAGACCCGCGTGACCCCGCCGATCTCATGATGCAGCGCGGCAACCGCGGCCGCATTGGCGTTGCTGTCGCTTCGTTCCCGAAACGTCGGCGCCGTTGATGCGGAAACGGGCGCCGGTTCCGGTTCCGGCGTCTCTTCCACCGGTGCGGGCTCTTCGACCGTGGCGGTTTTCGGTTTCGGCGGCGCGTGCGTGGCCGTCGGCGGAAGAACGGCGGGAGCGGACAACGGCGTCGGCGTCGCGCTGGCTGTCGTCGCCGTCGGAGTTGTCGTGTTATCGATGATGACCGGCGTGGGTGGCGTGACGTCGACGCTCGTCTGCGAGGGCGCCGCGGAGGTCGTGGCAGCCGTTATCGTTGTCGTCGTCGATGTCACGGTGGCCGTGCCCGGCCAATGTACGAACTTCTTCACCACGATCACGCCGACCGCCGCCATCGCCCCGAGGACGAGCACGACGATAACGATTACCGCGATGACGACGCCGGAACCACGCTTCGGGGGCGCGGGCGCCATCGCCGGCTGTGGGGCAGCAGCCAGCATCGGCATTGGATCGACGACGGTTGGCGGTGCCTCGAACCGCGGTGGCGGGGGAGGCTGCGGTGGAGCGGTCGCCGGGCGCGTCACCGATTGTGCCACGGTTGGAGGGGCGGAAAAAGGAGCCGGAGCAACCGTGGCCGGAGCGGCCGGGACGGGCACGGTGCCGGTCCGTTCCGTGCGCATCGTGGCATCGGCATCGAACGGAGCTGCTGTTTTCGACGTCACATCGGGAAGGGTCGGCTCGATCGCGGACAGGGCATCGGAAAACTCGCGTGCGGTGGCGAAACGCTTGTTGCGATCGCGCTGGAGGGCCCGCGCGAGCACGGTCTGCAGCGCCGGGTTGCCGGTGATGCGGTCGAGGTCGGGCGAGAGCAGATACTCATCGCGGGAATGGTGAAGAATGTATTCGTGGGGCGATGTCGCCTCGAACGGCGGCCGTCCGGTGAGCATCTCGAACAACA
>WNFG01004648.1_pt1 | contig 19824 bp, 17 predicted proteins | sample 5400431 | NCBI WGS metagenome assembly WNFG01 (sample SAMN13153346, study PRJNA577476) | soil metagenome | isolation source: 120 cm saprolite under Douglas fir tree site 2 hole 3 replicate 2 | place: USA:California | collected 2015-04-18 | reverse complement strand
ATGGGCAACGAGTATCGGCGGAAACGGGACCATCCGCGCCTTACACCGCTTGCGGACCTCGGACAGCGAGTGCCCGCGCACGTGCTCCATTGCCAAATAATACGAGTCCCCCTGTTTATCGAAGTCGAATACTTGTACGAGATTGGGATGGTTGAGCCGCGACGCCAAGTGCGCTTCGGCAATGAACATGCGGACAAACTCGGGATCGGTTGAGAGAAAGGGCCTGATTCGCTTGATCACGACTTCTTTTTCAAAACCCTCGGGTCCCTGTGAACAGCAGAGATAGAGCTCCGCCATTCCGCCTTCAGCCAACTTGCGGCGAACCAGATATTTCCCGATCGGTATTCCAGGGGCGAGCGTCAAACAGCAGGAAGATAGCTCATCTGCTCCTGCCAGCTTGCAACCCTCGGGTTTCCCGCATCAGGCTCTCGAGCTCATCGAGGCGACGCTTGAGGGAAGGAAGAAGCTCTGGTGATTCATCCACCCGATCGAATAAAGACATAATCCGTTCGACCCGCCGACGAATTTCCTCGGCCCGCTCCGATGAGATTCTGCGCAGCAGTAAATCGGCGCCAGCTCCGATCAGGACACGAACCACCGCATCCCGTGAATCGAGTGACGGTGGTTGCTTTGCTCCGCTGCCGTGGATCAGCCGAAGCAGCGGCCGTAACTCGGATTCCGACGCCCTCCCCTCGCGCTGCGGGGGCGCAGAGCCCTTGAACGGAAGCTCAAGCTGGCCTTTATTCTTCTTTTTGGAACGAGCCATCGGCAGCCCCGGGGGAAATCAACCCGGACTCAATGCCAAAATACTATCAATTTGAACAGTTCCAATTTTCACTCCAGCTTCATACCTGTAGCGCCGAACACATTTCCAACGCGATCGCGATCGCGGCGCTGGGCAAAGCGAGCCGAAGTTCTCCGGGTCGGCGATGCGCCTATAGAGCGTGACCGCCACCCGGATTCGATCATCTGCCATCACAAACAGTTCCATCAGCGATACCAGTTGCGCAACCGAGAAAACGTGCCTCCGTCCGGCCCGCGCGATGTTCAAGTGCTTGTCGCTACTCGTTCCGCGGCGTAGCTCTTCATAGAAGGTTTTGAAGGTGACGGGGTCCATGAGAGGTGGCCCGAGGTAGTTGGGCGAGCCTCGAAGCGCGTCGGTGGCGTTGGCCAGCGCGTAGTAGGCCCGCAAAGCCGCGTTGGCCATCAGTGGATCACCACTTTGGATGGAAACGGCGGCCAGATCCGTCGTTGCTGCCAGCGCTTGGTCGACGGCATCCGCTGGCTCCGGATTCTGAGCATGGGCGGCCGGAACCACGGCAAGAAGTATGAGGGGAAAAGCGCGCATAGCCTTCGGCCTCCTGAAGAAAGTAGGCAATTGAACCCCCGGTAGAGCGAACCTATTCACGAGCGGCAGCTTGCTGCAATGAAGAAGTGGCAGGCCACAAAGAACCTGACACCTAAAGTCCGATAGGTATCCAACGCCTTCGCGATGGAGTTCTCACAATTCCATCAGAGGTGTCGCTCTCAGAACCATCGCGTCGCACGGTTGAGCGGCTCTGGAAAAGCCCTGAGGGTCATGGAGATGGCGCCTCACTGCAGGGGCACCGGCTCGACGCAGTCTTGGTCGCGTCCTATTCCGGATTTCCAACTATTCGACGAGTTTTCGTGCATCGCTCTGATCCATCCGTGGCGATGCTCGGCGCACCCACAATGTAGGCCCGTCTTGCGAATTCGAGCCAACCCTGCAAGCATTTTGTCTCGGGACGGCTCCCCTTAGGCGTGCCCGGCGTCGGAGCACCCGCCCAAACTCATGCAACTTCGCTCTCGATTTTGGATTCAATCCATCCTTGCTGTTGCGCTGCTGATCACAACTCCGATCGCGATTTTTGCTGTTCGCAGCGCTCGGTCAGGCTCGGGCGCCTCGCCAGCTGGATATTTGAACCGCGCTGCGTCGATCAACTCATCCATTTTCGGCCAGCTTCCGCTCGCGTTTGAAGTCAATGAAGGACAGGCGCCAGAGGGCGTCCGTTTCGTCGCGCGAGCTCCCGGCGGCAACGTCCTTCTTACCGACACCGGTGTTGTTTTTGCCTTGAGGCGAGGCAGGGACCAGTCCCAAACAACATCTTTTCGGATGAGTTTGAAAGGCGCCGCGCCAAGGTCGCCGCGCGGATTCGAGGAGCTCTCAGGAAGGGCGAACTACTTTATCGGGAGCGACCCATCCAAGTGGCGCACGGGCATCTCGATGTATCGACAAGTGAAATGTACGGATGTGTACCCTGGCATTGACCTTGTCTACTATGGCAACCAGCGACAGCTCGAATACGACCTTGTGATTCGACCTGGAGGCGATCCTGGCGCGATCCGTTGGGCGGTTGAGGGTGCGGATGCGGTCGAGCTCGGTCCGAGCGGAGAGCTGATCGTAGGAGTAGCGGGAATTGAGATCCGGCACCACCCTCCCCGCGTCTATCAGCAGATAGGCAAAGAACGGCGAGACGTGCAAGGAGCCTACCTGCTCGCCTCTGCTAACGAGATTGGATTTCAGCTGGGCGAATATGATCGGGCGCGTCCGGTCCTCATCGATCCTGTTCTGACCTTTTCCACGTTCGTCGGCGGCACCGCGCAGGATTATGGGCGTGGAATCGCGGTGGATTCTTCCGGCGCCTACGTCACCGGCGCGACCTTCTCGACGAACTTTCCGACCGCCGCTCCAAGGCAATCAGCGCTCGGCGGCAACTTTGATGCTTTCGTGCTCAAGCTGAACCCGACGGGTTCCGCCCTCATCTATGCCACGTACCTGGGTGGCAGTGGCGGAGACTTCGGCTCGGCCATCGCGGTCAATGGATCTGGCAATGCGTATGTGACTGGCTGGACAGCCTCCGCCAACTTTCCCACCGCAAACCCACTCCAGGCCTCGAGTCGAAGCGCTCAAGACGCTTTTGTCGCGAAGCTGTCCCCAACAGGTTCATCCCTCGTCTATTCGACCTATCTCGGGGGTAACAACAATGACTTTGGCCGGGCGATCGCGGTCGATGGCTCCGGCGCGGCCTATGCGGCAGGCAGCACGCTGTCAACGAACTTCCCAATCGCCAGCGCCTATCAAGGAACGAACCGCGGCCTGGTCGATGCATTCATTTCGAAGATCAATCCGAGTGGTTCCGGCTTCATTTATTCGACCTATCTGGGCGGAACGAATAACGATGAAGTATGGGGGATTGCCCTCGACTCCACCGGGGCGGCGTATTTGGTGGGCACCACATTATCGACTGACTTTCCCACCGCCAGCGCATTTCGATCGACTCGGGTAGGTTCGTCAGATGCTTTCGTCACCAAGCTCAGCTCATCGGGTTCGCTGGCCTACTCCACGTATCTGGGCGGCACGGGTTCGGACTTCGGTTACGGTATTGCTGTCGACGCGTCTGGGAGCGCCGTCGCAGTCGGTCAAACTCTTTCCACCGATTTTCCCATTTTCCCGCCGCCCGCCGCAGCGAATCCTGCTTTTCAGCAGACAATCTCTGGGGGCTCAGATGCCTTCGTCACCAGGCTGAGCCCGGCGGGATCAACCCTCGTCTATTCCACCTTTCTCGGCGGTGCCAGCTCCGAAGTGGCGTACGGTATAGCCCTCGATGCGTCGGGAAACGCCTTCGTCACCGGGGAAACACTATCGACGAATTTCCCGGCGGTGGGTTCCTTCCAGACCGCAGCGGGCGACGTCGATGTCTTCGTGGCACAACTGAACGCCCTTGGATCGGCGCTGATCTACTCGACCTACCTGGGCGGAGCGGCCGAGGACTCAGGAAGAGCGATCGCCGTTGATTCAGCAGGCAATGCCTACGTGACCGGTCAGACGCAATCGACCAATCTGCCGACCACCTCCGGCGTCGTTCAAACCACCCTGGGCGGCGGGATGGATGCATTCGTCGCCAAGGTCGGCCCTTCAACGACCGTACTCCTGTCGAGTATTGATCCAAGCACCGGTCCAACGCCCGGCGGCACATCCATCTTATTGCGTGGCGCCAACTTCACCGCGGGGGCAACGGTGACGATCGGCGGTGTCGGGGGAACGAACGTCGTTGTCACCAGCGCAGGAACGATCAGCGCCACGACTCCAGCGCATGCTGCCGGCACCGTCGACGTTGTCGTCACCAATCCGAATTCCCAGACCAGCACCCTCAGCGGCGGATTCGTCTACGGGGACCCGACCGGCTCGGGCAACAACCCCGGCGCCGGCAACAAGGGCTGCGGAAGCGCGGGCGCTCCGGTTGGCATCTGGCTCGGGGCAGCAACGCTCTTTCGAAGATACCTGCGACGGCGTCGCCGTTCGCGTCAGAACGATTGAAGTCGCCCTTCGAGCGCGCGCTGGCAATAGAGGAGATACGTGACGAGGTCGATCGATTGCCCCGGTGTCGTTCAGCGACCCGCCGCCTGATCGCCTCGAAGAGTCATGCAGGTGCTCGATGCGCGGGCGACCAGACTTCCCTTCTAGCAATCGCCGGTCATTCGCGGCTTTTCGGGGGCCCTAATTTGCCGGGGGAACGGTACTGGGTCCGGGCGCCGGCACGGATCAAGGCGATAAAAGGTACCTGACTCTCGCGCTTTTCATCGCCTTAGAGGAACTGTCCAAAAAGAAGCAAACCACAGAAGTAAGTCAGGCCGACGACCACGGCGAAGAACGGAATCTCGAGATCTACTGGGTTGAGGGATGTCAGGAAGTTCATGGGGGCTCCACCTTATCTTTTCTTGGCGGCCATCCGATGGAGGGGAAATCGAATTTTTTCTGCTACATCAGCTGACTCAACCACACCCCGGCCATGCAAATGTAGGAGAGCGTGATCGTCGTCAATAGAGTTGGAAGCGCGAAGTCTCGTCGATTGGCAATAGCAACGATATCCATGGAGCATCTCCCTTGCGTTCAAAGAGCGATACGTGGAGACGCCGAATCGATTGCCCTGGGAGCCCCAAACGAAGAGGCGCGTGAACCCGCCGAAGGTCGCATTTCCGCCCCCCTGGTCTGCCGTTGGGAGCCGAGGAATGCCTTCTTTCAGGCCGGGTTATTCTGCGAATGACCCTAGGTGGGTCTGCACAACCTGGCTGTTGCCGTCCGAACTAGACCTTCTGCAACTTCCATCGCCCGCGCCGGAACACCAGGACTGAGATCACCGCCAGCATCGAGAAGGCGGTGGTGATCGCAAGGAATGCACCTCGCGGCCCCAGCCCGCCCTGATGCGACAGGAAGTAGGCAACCGGAATCTCCCAGACCCAGAAACAGAAAAGGTTGATCAGCGTCGGGGTGAATGTATCGCCTGCGCCATTGAATGCCTGGGAGACGACCATTCCATAAGCGTAAAAGGGAAAGCCATAGCTGACGAGGCGCAGGCAATCAGCCGCCAGGGGAGCGATCGCGGGGTCGTGCGTGAAAAAGCCAATCAGCTCGTGCGAGAACAAAACAAACGCCACTCCCACCGCACCCAGAAAAATCATGTTGTAGAAACCCGCAATCCATACCGAGCGCTCGCCGCGCTCCGGTTTCTTGGCGCCGAGGTTCTGCCCGACCATCGTGGCTGCAGCGTTGGCCATCCCCCAGGAGGGCAGAATGGCGAAGACGATCATCCGGATTGCGATGGTGTAGCCGGCAATCGCGGCGCTGCCGAAAAAGGAGAGGATCCGCACCAGGCCAAGCCAGCTGGCAGTTCCGATCAACGTCTGAAGGATGCCGCTGCTCGAAACGCGCAGCAGCCGAAACATCACCCTGGGATCCAGACGCAGATGCTCGCGCTTGATCTCGATCCTGCCTCGGCCTCGCCAAAGCACGAGCAGTTGGAACAGCACGCCGATTCCGCGACCGGTGGTCGTCGCCACCGCGGCGCCCGCCACCCCGAGCTCCGGGAAAGGTCCAAGGCCGAAGATCAAGCACGGATCGAGGATCAAGTTGATGATGTTCGCCAGCCAGAGCACGCGCATCGCGATCGCGGCGTCGCCGGCTCCGCGGAAGATCGCGTTCATCAGGAACAAGAGGAGCACCACGATGTTCGCGCCAAGCACCACCGCCGTGTAGCCCGACCCGGTGCGGATGAGGCTCTCCGACGCACCCATCAAAGACAGCAGCTTCGGAGCGAAGAGGACTCCCGTGGCGCCGATCGGTAGCGCCAGGACCACGCCCAGCGCAATTGCCTGCACTGCCGCCCTGGCAGCGCCATCCCGATCCTTTTCCCCGATTCGGCGAGCCACCGTCGCCGCCGCGGCCATCGACAGGCCAATAGCCACCGCATAGATGATGCTGAGCATCGACTCGGTGAGCCCAACCGTCGCCACCGCATCTGCCCCGAGCCTGGAAACCCAGAAGACGTCCACCACCGCGAACACCGACTCGAGCACCATCTCCAACACCATCGGAACGGCGAGGAGGAGAATGGCTCGGCCGATAGATCCCTCGGTAAAGTCCTGCCGGGAACCGCGAAGCGCCTCCTGGACCGACGCCCAGAAGCTCTTCGGCGGCGGAGCAGCGGATTCCTGGGGGATTTCGAAAGAAGCGCTCATGGCTTCGGTTCTTTCGAAATCGACGCGATCAGTCAAGAGCGCGTCCCCCCTTTGCCCCAACTCCCTGGCTGCGAACGCTTATCGCGCCTGGAGGTCGACGTTGCAGTTTGCCGGAAGAGCACCCGCCGCGGTCATGATTCCGCCTCGCAGGTGTTCGAGGAAGAGCGGCTCGCTGTAGCTCCCCTCGGTGTGCCCAAGCGCAGTGTACCAGGCTCTCCCACCGCCGGTGACCTCGTGACACCAGGCGATCGGATGGTCGCCCATGTCTCCACCGTCGTAGCTGCTCTCGTCGAGAGTGGCCAGCACGTGAACGACTCCCCGGGGATTGGTGCGAAAGTTGTACCACTCGTCCGTGCGCTGCCAATCGGGCGGGAGCGTCGCAGTGGACGGATGATCGGCATCTTCGATCTGAATCCGGGCCGGTTGAATCGACGGGTGACTGCTGAAATAGGCGCCGACCAACTCGCCGTACCAAGCCCAGCCGTATTCGGTATCGCTGGCCGAGTGGATTCCGACGTAGCCGTTTCCGTTCTCGATATAGCGCTGGAACGCCGCCTTCTGCCGGTCGTCGAGGACCGTTCCAGTGGTACTCAAAAAGATCACCGCTTGATAGTTGGCCAGGTTCTCATCGGTGAAGAGAGTCGAATCTTCGGTGGCGTCGACATTGAAACCGTTCGCCTGTGCCAATTCGGTGATCGCGGAGATGCCGTTGGGGATGGAGCTGTGCCGAAATCCGGTGGTCTTGGAGAAAACCAGCGTCGAAAACGCGGCCCCGCTGCTGCCCAGGGAACGATTCAATCTTTGTCCCTGCGGAGAGCAGGCCGCCAACGAGGTACCGAGGAGAAAAACCCAGCTCGAAGCTTTCATCGGGACCCTCCGCACGAGCGCCTTCGGATAGTCGCGCCTCCTGGCGTCGGTCGCAAGCCCCACCTGCTTTGGCAGCCTGCCCTCCCAATCCGGACTCTCTTCACTGGAGAACAGATCGCCGGCAGGCACCTGGGCAGGAACCGTTTCGCGTCGGTGCTGGATCCATCAATGATTATTAGACTCCCCCCTCCCATTTTGAGGTCAGGAATCGCATGAAGAAGATGGCCATCTTTCTGGCGGTGGTGTTGTCGTTCCCCATCGACGGCCGGGCGCAAGACAAACCCGCCCGCTATTCGCGCCGCTGGTTCTACGCCTCTCACAACCTACTCGACGACAAGCAGGTCGAGCGGCTCCTTGCGCTGATCCAACGCGCCCGGCAAGCCGGTTACAACGGCGTCGTCCTCGCGGATGACAAGTTCGCCGTCCTCGACCGGATGCCCGAGGCATATTTCTCCAACGCGCAAAGGATTCGCCGCGCGGCGCGGGAAGCCCAGATCGAGATCATCCCTTCGGTTTTTCCAATCGGCTACAGCGGGCGACTGCTGGCACACGACCCGAACCTCGCGGAAGGCATGCCGGCGGTGGACATTCCATTCGTCGTCCGGGGGCGTGAGGCCGTCCTAGTACAAGAGCCGACGGCACGTATTGCCAATGGCGATCTCGAGCGCGCCGACGGCGATCGTTTCTCGGGGTTCACGCTTCAGGACGATCCGGGCAAGACGACCTTTGCCGACCACCGCGTCGTCCACGGGGGTACCACCTCTCTTCGCATCGAGGACGACGGCCGCGGAAATCCGAATCGCAATTACCGGATCGCGCAACGGATCCGGGTGAGACCTCATGCCTGCTATCGGTTTTCGGCGTGGGTAAAGACCCGTCTTCAACACGCTCGATGAAAGCGAGATCGAGCTCTACGTCGGTCACTGGGGGGCACAGTCAGGCACGATCTGGATTGACGACCTGTCGCTCGAGGAGGTGGCGCTGGTCAACGTGCTTCGGCGCGAAGGCTGTCCGCTTGTCATTCGCAGCGAGAATGGAACGGTCTACGACGAAGGCAAAGACTACGAGCCGATCCGGGACCCAGACCTGGGGCAGCGCCCATTCCCCGGAGAGTATGAATTTCACCACCCGGGCCCGCCGATTCGTCTGACGCCGCATTCGCGGATCGCCGAGGGCCAGCGCCTGAAAGTGAGCTGGTACCACCCGGTGATCATCCATGGCTTTCAAGTCACCTCGTGTCTCAGCGAACGGGCGCTGTTCAATCTGCTTCAGGATCAAGCCAGGCGGGTGAATGAGCTTTTCAAACCCGATACCTTCTTCATGCAACACGACGAGATCCGAGTGGCGAACTGGTGTCGCAGTTGCCAGTCGAGAAACGCCTCCGCGGGACAATTGCTCGCCGACCACGTAGCCCATTGCATTCGGATTCTAAAAGAGACCAATCCCGCGGCGAAGATCGTCGTCTGGTCGGACATGTTCGATCCGAACCACAATGCCATCGACCACTTTGACCTCGTCCGCGGTTCACTCGCCAACTCCTGGAAGGGTCTCCCCCGCGATGTGATCATCGCCAATTGGAACCTGGGGCACGCGGGCGAAAGCTTGAAGTGGTTCGCGGCGTTGGGTCACGCCCAGCTGATCGCCGGTTACTATGACGAGAGCGACAATTTCAAGAAATGGGACATCGCCGCGCGAGGCATGCCGAAGATCGAAGGCTTCATGTACACAACCTGGGAAAACAAATACGACTTGCTCGAGGACTACGGCAAAGCAATGAGCGGAAAGAGCCCCTGAGCGACTCTTTGCCCACGGGTATTGCCGTTACAAACCGAGGCCAATCGCATCATCCTGACTAACGCGAACCAACCCACGCTCGGCGCGAGGGTTCTTCTCGACTTCGTGCCGGCCGATGTTACGTTCCGAGAAAATCCCGCCTTTCGCTGCTCGGGGTCAAATGAACTGGAAACTCATACTTCAGCTCTCGATGTTTGGTTTGGCGATGGGTCTGGCGACGGTGTTCTTCATTCCCTCCCGGATTGAGCCGATTTTTTGGCTTGCCATCTTCATCATCTGCGCGGTGATCATCGCCAAACGGCAATCGAGCAGGCCGTTCCTCCACGGCCTTCTGGTCAGCCTGGTGAACAGCGTGTGGATCACCGCGGCGCACGCGCTTCTCTTCGACAACTATGTCGCCACCCACGCTCGAGAGGCAGCGATGATGCAAAACGCTCCGCTTCCGCCGCGAGTACTGATGGTGCTGACCGGTCCGCTGGTGGGTCTTATCTCCGGCGTCGTGCTCGGGCTGTTCGCCCTGGCGGCGAGCAGGTTGATCGGGACCCGCGGAACGGATCTCAACCCACCCAAGGCAACCTAGAGCAGCACTGCGATTCCAACTGCGCCAGATCAGGATCGGCGAGCGGGCCGGCCCATCCACTGGGCCAGCAGCGGCTCACCAACTCAAAAGCGGGGAGGGAAATTGGCCGCGGCGTTCGATCAATGAACAGCCGCGACCTTCCCGATTTCGTCAACTTTCCACGGACAATACGGACTAAGACTTCGCCACGGGAAACGAGACAGCGCGATCGATTGCGCCATCCATCGATCAGCTAGTTGATGCGGCGGGGCGGCTGATTTTTTTCTTCGCGCGGATCGGGCAGCCCGTCGTGAATCGCGGGAATCGACTTGATTCGATCCCGAGCGATCTTCCAACCCTGTTGGACGATCCACGAGAGCGAACGATCGAGACGAACTGCCTCCTGCTGAATCTCCTTCAACATCTCTTCGGGGAAATACAATGACTGCTTTCGCTTATCGGTATTGGACATCTCTCCTCCGGGTTGGACAGTAGAGTGCTGCAGAGTGCTGCACAGCGATTACAATCGCGTATCTTCGCTCAAAAGAACCGCGAAAGGGAGTTTTACTATGCTTTCTCTTTTAACGGCATTTTGCGGAAATGAAATTAGGGTCTACAATGCCTCACATGTTCACACTTAGTCTGGCATTGGCGGTGGCGCTCGCAGGGGCGCCTAAGGCATCCGGTCCGAAGAAGACGCTGCTGAAGATAGAGGTGAGACCCGCCTCTGCAATCGTCTACGTCGACGGGAAACGCAAGGGGACCGGAGCCAAAGCGATGTCTCTTCCGGTGGAGCCGGGCCGGCACACGATCCGGATCGTTCAGGGCCGCGACGAGCACCAGGAAGTGGTCGCGGTGAAAAAAGGCGAGACCACCAGTTGGAGTTGGACCTTCGAAGACGACCGCAAGGGCGAACAACCGGCGGTGCCGGAGCCCCCACCGGACAAGGGAAAATGATCAGCTCCCGATCGCTTGGCCCTTGCGAGGGCGGAGAAACGCCAGTCCGAGGCCGAGCAGGAGCCCCAACAGGGAAGAGGTCATCCCCCACGCCAACCGGGGCGTGCGATATTCGAACGTTACTTGATGATCGCCGCGCGGGACCTCGACGCCGCGAACGGCAAGCAAGGTAGGGTGAATTGGAACCCGAACGTTGTCCACCCGGGCCGTCCAGCCCGGCGAGTACTCGTCGGTAAGCACCAGCGCCGTCGGCCCATCCGATTGGACGCGCAGCCGGATCCGCTCCGGATGGTTTTCCAGCCAGGTCACCTGACTTCTCGCCTCGGGCATCGCCGGACCTTCCCAGACCACCGGTGACCCGGGGCGGTTCGCCGAATCAATCAAAGACAGCACCTGGGTTGGGCCACTCGCGGCTATCGAAGCGCTGGTGAAGGCGCGCGGGCGGCACTGGGCCTCGATCAACCTGACCCCGAGCGATTCTTCGCTCGCGAGCACCCGTTCGCCTGCCGCCAGGGTTCGGTTCCAGTGGACGACCCTGAAACACCCGTTCAAGAAGGCTCCCCAGTGCAGCACATTCGAGTCGTCGTTTCCGAACAAGAGCGCGTGTCTGACCTGCGCCGCCCCGAGATTGGTGTTGATCCCGGTGATTCCGTGCAAACCCGAGGCGTCTGCCTTCATGAAGTGCATCATCGCGCTCACGAAGCGCTCTCGCCACGGGCCGCTCACGGTGGATGAATAGGCAAACTCCGGCTCATCGAGGACGCGTCCCAGCGGCTCGGGCGGAGCCTTCGTGGCCAGCACCGCTTTGATAAATTCGTTTTGAGTTTCGATCAGGCCGCGGTCGATGAGTGGAAGATGTGGCCCATTGCCTCGCCAGAGCTCCGCGGCGACGAGTACGGGCAGCAGCCGGATGATCAATGGATAGCGCACGCTCATGAACAGGGTGAGCCCGGCGGCGAGAATCAGCACCGAGGTCCAGCCCAGTCCGGCCGCCCACTCGACGTCCAGATACTTGGCCATCGCCGGGTCGGCAAGGGAGCGGCCAACGAGACTCCAGGCCCATTCAGATGCGCCTTGCGTCGCGCAGAGGGCGGAAAGCGAGGAGACGCAAAGTGCGACGCCGATCAGGGCCGCGCTCCAGCCGACCAGAGAGCGGCGGACCCGGTCGGTTCCCAAGGCGATCAGCGGGCACAACCCTAGCCAGAAAAAGGTGAGATAGCGCTCTGGATACCGGAAGCGGGTGAGCAACCAGATCGCGCGCTTCATCAAAGGCAGCAGACCTCCGCGATCCCCCAAAGCCATCCAGAATCCAAGCAAGGCGAGAGCGAGGAAGGCGTATCCGATGCGCGATCGGGAGCGGACGCCGGCGGCGGCGAGCGACAACGAGATTCCCCCCGCGAAAAGGGTCGTGGCGAACATCGCGGTGCCGCCGTTGAACAATTCGGTCACCACATTCCGGCGGATTGGGTCCGGCACGTAGCCGGCGATGATCAATTCCGGAATGCGCATCGGATGAAACGCCCAACTCAGGCCCATCGTGGGCGATGGCTGCCCCACGGCTCTCACCGATTCCGCCGCCACCGCCGTCGCCGGGATCAACTCGATTCCCACCAGGAGGGCGGCGACAGACCCGCTGAGGGCCATCAGCCCCACTCCGCGCCAGCTGAAGGCGTCGACCAGGGCAATCCCGAGCAGGACCGCGGCGAGGGAAAAGCTCACCGCATCGCCCGCCAGGAAAACCAGGCTCCAGATCCCGCCGAGCAGCGCCGAATCTTGAAGGCGCTGCTTTCGGGCCACCCGGATTGCCGCCCAGGCGACCCAGGGCAGCGCGCAGTGGCTCATCGCATAGGCAATGATGCACGAGACGCCGAGCGCGTACCCTCCGAACGCAAACGAGAATGCCGCGGTCACCGAAGCCAGTCGCGACGCGGGGAGTATCCGCGCCAGGCGGTACGCGCCCAAAAGCCCAAGCAGGTACGAGAGCAACAGCGAGAGCTTTTCGGCGGTGACCGCTTGGAATGGCAAGAACAGGAGGGTGAACGGGTGAAATGTGCCCAGCGCGATCTGACCGATCACCGGGACGCCGAGTGACTCGTAGGGATACCATTGCGGAAGCTCGCGGTTCAAAAGCCGTTCCCGCACGTAGTGACGCAATGGAATATTGGTGACGAGGTGATCCCGGTAATACGGAACCGCGTTACTCGCGAGTTGGGGCCCAAAGAACAACAGCCAGCCTCCGAGCAGAAAAATTCTCGCGCTCGATCTGGTCAGATCTGCGCTCGGAACAGCAATTTTCGCCACGACATCGATCATCGCTTTTGGCCGCTCAGCCGTTCTCTGCGCGCTGTTTCGTGGGGTGGTCCGCAATTGCGACGCTGATCTCGGCGCTTCCTACCGCTCCACTTTGCGCCCCTTGCGCGGACGCGGAATGTCGTACTCATCCAAACGGGCGCTGAGGGTTTGCCGGGAAAAGCCCAGCTCCGCGGCGGCTCGGGATTGGTTCCAGCCGCAACGGTCGAGCGCATCGAGGATCTTCTGGCGTTCGGGATGCTCAGCCGCCGAGCCGTTGGCGCCCGGCCCCACTTGCGGCAAGACGGAAGGCGGTGGCGGTTGCACCGACCCGAGCTTGCCCAGAGGGAGATCGCTCGGCTCGATCACCGGTCCGGTGGAGAGCGCCACTGCCCGCTCGATCACGTTGCGCAGCTCGCGGATGTTGCCCGGCCATCGGTGCTGTTTGAGCAGATCGAGCGCCTGGGCGGAAACGCTCTTCGACGGAAGTCCGGCCCCGCGCGATCCTTCCAGGGCAAAGTTGGCGGCGAGCGTGGGGATTTCGGAGACGCGCTTTCTCAGCGGCGGGATCTCGACCGAAATTCCATTCAGCCGGAAGAAGAGGTCGCCCCGGAATTTGTTCTCCCCCATCTGGGCATCCAGATCGCGATTGGTGGCGGAGATGAAGCGGACGTCGATCGCCCGGGCTCTGAGCCCTCCCAGCGGCAGCACCTCGCGCTCTTCGAGGACGCGCAAAAGCTTTGCCTGCATCCCCAGGGGAATCTCGCCCACCTCATCGAGCAGAACGGTGCCGCCCGACGCCGATTCGAGCAGACCTCGCTTCGCCTGAACTGCCCCGGTGAACGCGCCTCTCTCGTAGCCGAACAGCTCGCTCTCGAGCAGGTTCTCGGGAAAGGCCGCGCAGTTGAGCTGTAGGAAGGGGCCCTCGGAGCGATTCGAGCGGCGGTGCAGCTCGGCGGCAACGAATCCTTTTCCCACACCTGTTTCACCGAGGAGAAGCACGCTCAGGTTGCTGCGGGCGATCCGATCGATCACCCGATTGAGCGCTTCCATGGGTCGTTCGCCGGGAATCGGAGCAATTCCGGCGTCTCCGTGCGCGCGTGGTCTTCCCTGAACGACGAGCAGGGTTGCGCCGATTTCCACCACGTCACCGGGCGAGAGCTCTACGGTATTGCCCGACTGCACTCGGACGCCTCGCACGTAGGTTCCATTGGCGCTGCCGAGGTCCTCCAACCTGAGCGTTCCGCCCAGGTGAAGCAGGGCGTGTCGCCGCGAGATGGACGGATCTTCGAGACAGATCGTCGCATCCGACGCTCGGCCAATCGAGACGGTACCTGACCCTGGGAGCTGGTGGGTGCCGGCGAATTCGTTGCCCATGATCGCAAGCCGCAGATCGTCAGGGCCCGAGCGGTAGAGGGCAGCAACGGGAAGCGTCGTCTCCCAATCCTTCGGCATCTCCCCAGTGAATGTTATTGGGCAAGGAGTAGAAACTTCAAATCAGCGCGCGCCGCACCTCCGAAGCCGCACACGCACTTTCACTGTGCGCCCAATGCCGCTGGCCGGCGCACGCACCGGCCGGATCGCTTCCCGTCCCTCGCTCCCCGATGCGAATCGACAGCGCGGGGGTGTTACTTCTTCGCCAGCAGATCCATGGCCACCACGGTGAGCGCCGAAACTCCGGTGCGAAGCGTCCGCTCGCGGTCGGGGGCCCATTCCGAGGAGTGCAACGAAGGCAGCGGCGTTCCACTGGCTTTCGCCTTCTCGAATTTCGCCGGCTCGACCGCGCCCAGGTCGAACATCACTGCGGGAACGCCGGCACGACCGTATGCGCCGAAATCCTCCGCGCCCATCTTCGGTGCGATCGTGCTGACATTGGAGTCACCGAGAGCCTTGGAGAGCGTGGCTGCGACCCGCTTGGTGAGCGCCGGATCGTTGTAGGTCGCCCCGATCGACTCGACGATCGCTACCGTCGGTTCCTTCGGTGCGCTCGCCGCAGCGGCTTCGGCCTTGGCGATTCGCGCGATCCCCGAGAGCAGCTTCTTTCGAACCTCTTCGCTGTACGAGCGCACGGTGAGCTGCAGCTTCACCTCGTCCGGGATGATGTTGTTCTTGAACCCGCCATGGATCGATCCGACGGTGACCACCGCGGGATCGAGGGGATTGTTTTCACGCGCGACAATCGTCTGCAATGCGAGGACGGTCCGGGCCGCGATCACGATCGGATCGATTGTTTTGTGAGGATAGGCGCCGTGGCCACCTCGACCGAAGATGGTGATGTCCACCGAATCGACGGCGGCGAGAAAGAACCCCGGCGCATATCCGATGGTGCCGGAAGGCAGCTCGGCCGAGTCGTGCAGGGAGACGGCAAACGTCGGTTTAGGAAACCGGGTGAACAGCCCGTCCTTCAACATCGCTTCGGCGCCTTTGATCGTCTCCTCGGCGGGCTGGCCGATCAACATCAGCGTTCCCTGCCACTTGTCCTTCATCTTGGCGAGCACCGACGCCGTGCCCACCAGCGTCGTCACGTGCACGTCATGACCGCACGCGTGCATCACCGGAACCACCGCTCCTCCCGGGCCCTTCACCGTCACCTTGCTCGCGTAGGGCAATCCGGTCTTCTCCTCGACCGGAAGCGCGTCCATGTCCGCTCGCAACATCAAGGTCGGTCCGCTCCCGTTCTTCATCAGAGCAACGACACCGGTGCCACCCACCCCGGTCGTGACCTCGTACCCGAGGCGTCGCAAGCGGTCGGCGAGCTTGGCCGAGGTCTTCTCCTCGTGACCGGACAGCTCGGGACTCTGATGGAGATCGATGTAGAAGGCGTCCAGCTCCGGATAGATCGCATCCAGCCCGGGAACCGATGCGCTCGAAGCCGCAGGAGCGGCCGATGCGAGTCCGGACAGCGCGCACACCAACAGAAACAGCTTTCTCATTCAGTCAGCCCTCGTGAAAGGAGGGCGGACGCTAACCTTCCTGGGGCGGAGTTTCCAGCAGAGTCTGCCCCGGGGAGGTCGATCACCTCGCCCTTTAGGAGGCGCGATGCTGGCTGACCGAGAGGACGTTGCCATCTGGATCTTTGAACCACGCCACCCTGTCCCCGCCCGGAGTGGTCCAGATCCCAAGCTCACGGTCCTGGATGAAAGGATATTTTTCCAGAGCGACGCCCTGCTTCTTGAGCCAGGCGGCCACCGCTTCGATGTCTCGCACTTCCCACCCGAGGACCGTGCTCTGAAGGGGAGAGAGACTCGGAGCCTTGGCAATCCGAATCTGGTGTCCACCCGATTTCATCACCAAGGCATATTGATCCTGGCTTACGAATTCGCACCCGAGCTTGCCCTCGTAGAAGGCTCTTGCCTTCTCGTAATCTCGGGTGAGAACAAAGCCGACCATTTTTCCCGACTCGAGCATGCTCGCCTCCAAAGGTTGTGCCGGAGGCATATCACGCAGAGTCACTCAACTGCCCGGCTTCGCACCCCGCTGGCGTAAAAGCTCGGCCGCCTCTGAGTGGTTGTCGCTCAAGGCAACATCGAGCGGCCTCCTGCCGTCTTCGGCCTTGGCGTTGACGTCGGCGCCGGCGTCGAGCAAGAGCCGGATCAGCGGCTCACTGCCGAGCTCGGCAGCCGTGTGCAGGGCGGTGAAGCCCTCGGCTTGCTTCGCGTTGACGTCCGCGCCTTTCGCAACCAACACCCGCGCGACCTCCAGCTGCCCGGTCAGCAAAGCGATCTGCAGCGGGGTGTTCCTGAACTTGGTCTGAGCGATCGCCTGCACGTCGGCGCCGCGCTCCAGAAGCAGCTTCGCCGTCTCCAGCTGTCCACCGAACGCGGCGAATTGAAGAGCGGTCCACGCGATGGGGGGTGCGTGCAGCGCCCGGACGAATCCCGGATCGCGCTGGATCTCAGCCGCCACCCGCTTCACATCTCCCACCGCCGCGGCCTCGAAGCCGTCAAGCTGGGGATGATGCGCCAGGATGGCGCGCAGGAGCGGGTTGGTTTGCGGACGGAGAAAGAGCTCGCCGTTCCGGGCAGAGAGCGCAAGCAGGACCGCCGAGACACCGTCGGCGCGGCGCGCGCTGGCGAGGCTGGGATCTGCGGCGAGCAATTTCTGAACCCGCTCGGCGTCGCGCGCCTTGAGAGCCTCGAACAGCGGCTCGGGAGCGGAACGCGCGGTGAGCGGCCCCGCCTGGGAAGAGGCTCCCGCGGACGTGTTACCGATCTCCGATGGTGCAACAACAGGCTGCGACGAGGCAGACGAGTACGCGCCCAGGCTGGAAAAACCGATACAACAAATTATCTTCTTCATGGAAATCCTTTCATTAGAGGGTCAAGATCCTCACCGTGAGGCGAGGCCACCGTACGCGGGCAACCCACTCGCCACATGGGCCGGAGGACCCTTTTTTCATCTGGTCCTTTCGGCCCATCTCTCGCCGGCGTCCAAGGCGTATAAGCATGTTTGTCCTCATGCTCCCCTCCCCTTCGACATTCGACGACTTCCGACGGCTTCTCCGGATCGGGGGCATCATTGCCTGGGCGATGGTTTGCGCTCCGGTGGTGTTTCACGGGGGGCTGGACCCGCGCCGCTTTGCTCCGTGGATCGCCGTTTCGATCCTGTTTGCTGCGGCGCTCTGGTGGTCTACCTCTCGACCGGCGCTGCCAACCCGGCGCGCGCTCGCGCTGCTCGCGCTGCAGGCTGCGTGTGTGATCGCGATGGTGGCGCTGCTCTGCGACGGTTTCGAAGGCGGGCTCCTGGTGCTGGTGGCGCTTCAGCTCGGCGGTCGGGTGGCGCGGCGGACGGGGATCGCCTGGGTGGTGGCACAGACCGCGCTTCTCGCCGCCGCCGTTGCGATTCATTGGTCGCCGCGCCCAGCGCTTCTTCTGGCGCCTCCCTATCTGGGATTCGGGCTGCTGGCGTTCTTCGTCGCCGATGTGCTCGCGCGCGATGCCGCCAGCCGTCGCCTCGCGGAAGAGAACAGCCGCCTGGCCGAGCGCGTTCGCATCGCGCGAGAGCTTCACGACACGGTCGGCCACCGGTTGACCGCGCTCAGTCTGAACCTGGAGGTCGCCGCCCGCCTGGCGAAAGCGCCGGCGCTCGAACCCGTCGAGGCAGCTCAGTCTCTGGCGAAGCTTGCCCTGCGCGATGTCCGCGGAGCTGTCGAAGAGCTCCGCGAGACCGAGCGCATCGACTTGAGCGTAGCGCTGCGCACGCTCGCCTCGGAGATGCCGCGCCCACGGGTACACCTCACCGTCCCCGACTCGATCTGTCGCGATGACGCCGAGGGGGCGCTGGCGCTCCTTCGCTGCACCCAGGAGATTCTCACCAATGCCGCGAGGCACGGCAGCGCCGAAAATCTCTGGATCGACCTGGTGGAAACCGATGGGATGATCGAGCTTTCCGCCCGCGACGATGGGCGGGGGGTGAGCCAGGTGCACCCGGGAAACGGTCTGCGAGGCATGCGCGAGCGCCTTGAGCGCGCCGGTGGCCGGCTTCAGATCGAAACGCGCCTCGGCGCCGGGTTCGCGGTGCGCGCAACCCTGCCGCTGCACCATGTGGCATCGTGATCCGCGTCGTGATCGTCGAGAACGAGTCCTTGGTGCGCGAGGGATTGCGCCGCGTCCTCGAGCTCGACACTGAGCTGGAGGTGGTTGGCGAGGCGCGCGATGGCGAGGAGGCGCTTTTGGTGATTCCCAAAGCCCGTCCGGATGTCGTGCTTCTGGACGTCCGGATGCCGAAGCTGGACGGCGTCGGCGTGCTGCGCGCGCTCGGCCAATCCGACTTCTTCCCGCCTTGCTTGATCCTGACCACTTTCGACGATGCGGACATTTTGATCGAAGGCGTGCGCGCGGGGGCGAAGGGGTATCTCCTCAAGGACGTCTCCTTCGAGCAGCTGGCGAGCGCGATCCGTTGCCTCGCCGGCGGTGGCACCTTCATCCAGCCGACGGTGACGGACGGCGTGCTGCGCGGGCTGAGCGCTTTACGCCCCGATGGTTCTCCGCCGTCGCCTCAGGATCCGTTGACCGAGCGCGAGCTCGAAGTCTTGCGACTGATGGCCGGTGGCTACAGCAATCGCGAGATCGGCCGCGCGCTCTTCGTCGCCGAGCGCACGGTGAAGAACCATGTGTCGAGCATTCTGGCCAAGCTCTACGTGCGCGACCGCACCCGCGCCGTGCTCAAGGCGCTGGAGATGCGGCTTCTCTGACGTTTCAAATCGCGCAGGGCAGCAGGACGTGCCCGCGAGCTTCAGGCGGGATACTGGAACGCCAGGTACTCGGGGAATTGTTTGAGAAACTGGAGATCTATTCGCGGCGGGTGGCTCAGGATCACCGCCTTGCCGCGCTCCGAGATCTGAAAACGCCCCCGCCCTTTCGCTTCGAGCAATCCCGCCTTCTGAAGATGCGTCTTGGCCCAGGCGACCCGGCTGTAGATCACCCGGTCACGCCCGCTCGGCAACAGCTGAGCCCGCTCGGCGACGGTGGTTTGGAAGTTGCGCGCAACGGTCTCTATCGCTTCGAGCAACGCATGCTCCAGCCCGTCCCCGGAGAGGTTCAGGATCAACTGCATCGTGCTTTCTAGATCCGGAAGAGCCATCGGTCACGCATCATGCGCATCCTGCTTCCCAAAAAACCATGGCCGTTCGCCGGGCGCAACGTCCGGGCTGGAAAGCGCGGCGCCGGACTGTGAAATACCGTAAGCTCGCGCGCCCCTTTCGCCCCGGAGGATTTCATGCGTCGTCTGATTCTGTTGCTCGCAACGATCGCTTTCGCCCCCGCGGTCGCTCGGAGTGCCGAGCCATCCGGGCAGAAGAAGGCGCTCAGCGCCGAGATGAT
>WNFG01002438.1_pt1 | contig 19840 bp, 18 predicted proteins | sample 5400431 | NCBI WGS metagenome assembly WNFG01 (sample SAMN13153346, study PRJNA577476) | soil metagenome | isolation source: 120 cm saprolite under Douglas fir tree site 2 hole 3 replicate 2 | place: USA:California | collected 2015-04-18 | reverse complement strand
ACGGCACCGAATACGCCGGCGACGTCATCAGCGAGGTCAAGCGATTCCTGCGGGCTTCGGTCGACGCCGCGATCGCGGCGGGCGTCCCGCGAGGGCGCATCCTCATCGACCCGGGCATCGGCTTCGGGAAGACCGCGGATCAGAACTGGGAGGTCATGCGCCGGCTGGTGGAGCTTCGTGAGCTTGGCCAGCCGGTACTGGTTGGGACCTCGCGGAAGTCCTTCATCGGCAAGCTCCTCGATGTGCCTGCCGATGAGCGCCTGGCGGGCACCGCCGCGACTGTGACCGCTGCGATCTTGCGTGGGGCAGATGTCGTCCGGGTCCACGACGTGCGCGAGATGATGCGGGTCGCGCGCGTCGCCGATCGCATGAAGTGACGGTTGCGTACCTGGGGCTGGGATCGAACCTTGGAAGACGGGATCGCAACCTCTCCGCGGCGCGGCGGCGGCTGCGTCAAAAGGGCGCTCTTATATTGCGACACAGCCGCGTCATCGAGACCGAACCGTGGGGCGTAACGAATCAGCCCCGATTTCTGAACCAGGTCCTGGAGGTCGAGTGGCAAGGATCGCCCCGCCAGCTGCTGCGAGCCGCGAAGGCTGTCGAGCGCGAGGGCGGCCGCAAACCCACGCGCCGCTGGGGACCGCGTGTCATCGATGTTGACATCTTGCTGTTTGGCCACGAACGCATTTCAGAGCCCGACCTGCAGATCCCCCACCCGCGCATCGCAGAGCGACCTTTCGTCATGGACGGCCTCAAAGAGCTTGGAGTCCGGTGATCAGGTCGGGCGGGCGTTCGTGAACCGATAACCGATGCCCGGCACCGCGAGGATGTAGTAGGGCCGTGAAGGCTGGCCCTCGATCTTGCGGCGCAGGTTGCGGATGTGGACGTCGATGACCCGCGTCTCGATCGGATACTCGTATCCCCAGATGGAGTTGAGGATTTTCTCGCGACTGAGCACCTTGCCGGCGTTGCTGGCCAAGAAGGTCAGCAGGTCGAACTCGGTGTGGGTCAGCTCGACCTCCTGCCCCGCCTTGTAGATGCGGCGCTCGTTGACGTCGATGAGGAGGTCGCGGAACTCCAGGCGGTTGCGCGTGGCCTCCGCCGACTCCATCCGCATCCGGCGCAGATGGGCTGCGATCCGCGCCGCGAGCTCGCGCAGACGAAGCGGTTTGACCACGTAATCGTCCGCGCCGATCTCGAGCGCGACCACGGCGTCGATCTCATCGGAACGCGAGCTCATCATGATCACCGGCACCGCGGCATCCTTCCTGCGCAGCTCGCGACAGACGTCAAAACCCGATGCGTCGGGCAGAGTCACCTCGAGAAGGACCAGGCTCGGGTGCAGCGCGTCGACCTGGCGCAGGCCTTCGGCGCCGGTGTCCGCCTCCACAACCTGGTACCCGTCCTGGGCGACCGCCGTCCGCACATCGTTCCGCGTCACCGAGTCGCCATCGACGACCAGAACCTTGCGGGCACCGTTTGGCTGTGCCATCCCTCAAATCCTAACCGATCTGAAGGATTGTTAGGAGATGTTTCGTTTCAGGCCCCGAATGCGGCCACGAGCCTTCTTCTCGAGGCCGATCAGGCGCGACCCCGCTTCCGAGAGGATCAGCTCCCAGGCCCCGGCGTAGGCCACCTCCTGGCCGCCGAACTCGGCTTTGAAGAAGCCGAGGCCGTGCCAGGGGTGTTCGGGGCGGGCGTCCGGCGGCGGCACACCCCACAGGTCGTAGTCGCGGCAGCCATCGTTCCCCGCCGCCTTGATCGCCGCCCACCAAGCCAGGTCGTTGGCCATCAGCTCGGGGTTGGCCCCGCTCCGCCCGGCGAAAAGGTGGTAGCCGCGTCCGGCGTGGCGCGCGACCAGCACCGCCGCGAGCGCCTCGTGAGTGCTCGGGTGGCGGGCGACGTATGTCCTGCACCAAGGGAGCTGGTCCAGCAGCAGCTGGTAGTAGCTCCGCGCCGGTAGGTGGATGGACTCGCGCCGCTCGACCGCGGCGGACTGCCGTTCCAGCTCGGCGGCGTCCTTGCCCTCCTCGACCACGACCCCGCGCCGCTCGCCGGCCCGGATGTTGTACCGGCGGCCGTGCTTGAAGGTTGCCAGCATCTGGTCTGGCGTCGCCAGTTTGACGATGCGTGTGTGCTGGGGCTGAACGGCTGCCGCGGGACTGAAGCCCTTAGCGCGCATGACCTCGCCGAACTCGAGCGGCGCTTCAGGCTCGACCATGATGCGCGCCACCTTTGCGGACCTCGCCCAGTCGACGAGAGCGCCGACGCCTTCAGGCGAGGCGGGCACGGGCCCACGCGGCACGTATGCCTCGCGAACGGGCCCGAGCCCGCGCATCTGCACGCTGGCCATGGCCCCGCCTGCCAGCCGCACCCGTTCGACCGTCCAGCCGGCGCGGGACTGTACCTCTCCCCAGCCCCACGTCTGCAAGAGTGGGGAGGGCAGGCCGCGCTCGTCCAGCTCGGCATCCCAGGTCGCCTGTTTGTCGCTCATTCGTAGCCCTCGAGGTGGCCCGTGTCGTTGACACCGGAGACTACATACCGCCCGTTGCGCTTTTCGATCACCGAGATCGAGGCGTTCTCGATCCGGAACGGGAACAGGCCATGGTTGGGCCGCCCGACGACCCGGTGCAGGGCGACCTGGATGACACCGCCATGGGTCACCACCAAGATGTCTCCTTGCTCATGGCGAGCCAGGATCGAGTCGATCTCGGCCACCACCCTACGTTCGAATGCCGCGGCGCCTTCCCCGCCCGGGACGACGTCCCAGCTCGGTTCCTCGGTCCACCGCGCCCAGGCCTCGGGGAATCTCATCGCGAGCTCCTGCGTGTTTAGCCCCTCCCACTCACCGAGGTGGATCTCCCTCAGGCCGGTCGTCGGGCTGGGCGCGCCACCAGTTGCGGCGCCGATCGCCTGAGCGGTCTCCAGCGCACGCTTGAGGTCGCTCGAGTAGAAGCCTACAAAGCGAAGACGAGCCAGCCGTCGCCCCACCCGCATCGCCTGGCGGCGACCTTCCTCCGAGAGCGGGGGGTCGAGCTGGCCCTGGATGCGGTGCTCGCGATTCCAGGTCGATTGGCCGTGACGAACCAGCAACAATCGCGCGGGCGAAGGTTTCGAGGGGACAGGGAGGTCTGGCGGCTCCGGGCGCGCGAATCCGATCTTGATATCTATACTAACTTCTCTTAGTCCATCGATCGGTGTTGGGCCGATCTCGGGAGACGACTTTGCAGTCACACGGCACGCTCGCCGAAATCACCCTTCGCTCGCTTCTGGAATCTGCCCAGGGCGAGAGGTCGACAGGTACGCTTACCCTCCGAAATGGCAATGGTGAGTCGACCGCGCTTTACTTTTTGTTCGGCCATCTCTTCCACGCCGAGGGCAACGGCAAAGCAGGCGACGATGCCGTCGTCAGCGCGCTCGGCTGGACGAAGGGCGAGTTCGAGTTCGACGCCAAGGCCAAGCTGCCGGCTGACGAGACAGTCAAGGCCGGCATCCCGGAGCTGGTCCATGCGGCCGAAGCCACACCGCGGGACGCGGCGCCCCAAGCGCCCCCTCAACCCTCGCCGCAGAGCACCAACGCCGAGGCGCCCCCTGAGCGCGCAGAGCATGTTGAACCGGAGAGAAAGTTGGACGCACCTCAGCCGAGACGAGGCGTGAAGCACAGACCCCAGCCCAAGCATGGGCGCGAGCCGATCCCGGTGCCCGCCGGGCAGGTCATCTACGACTCGTTGAAGACATCGTTCGTCGATTTCCCGCGCCTGATCACGACGCTCGAGAAGGAGGGCTACACGGGCTACGTCCGCCTCCTCACCGATGATGCCGCAGGGCTCATCCTCTTCAAAGACGGCTCCGCGCTCGAGTGTATGTACGACGGGGCGAGTGATGCCGCGGGTCTTGTGCTCGGCAAGCAGGCCCTGCACCAGTTCAACCAAGACGTCACGGCCGGCCACGGCGTACTCGACGTCGTCGGCCTCTCGCCTGAGCTGATCGACGGTCTCTACGAGCTCACCGTCTCGAAGCCCATGTACACGGAGCTGTATGCCGCCTGGGTCGATATGAGGGCCCTGCTCAAGTTCTTGAGCGATCGGAAGTTGAGCGGGAGCGTGATGATCCGCTCCAGCGCCGGAACCGGTGTGATCATCATGTCCGAGGGTGAGCTCGCTGGTGCGTATACGAGCGAGTCGCGCGACATCTCTGACAAGCCTGACCGCGCGCTGGCCCTCTGCGACGACCCGTCCGCGATGATCGAAGTCAAGTCGGCGGACACGGTGCCCCCGCCGCCACCGGCGGCGCCGGCGCAGCAGCCGCCGACACAGCAATTCCCCGCCATCCCGACCCCGGCGGCGATGCCGAGCGCTCCCCCGCCCACGGTGCAGGCGCCCACCGCCACGTACCCGACCTTTCCCACGCCACAGGCGGCGCCGGCGCAGGTTGCACCGACGACGCCGCCGCCTGGCGCCGGCGGCCCTCAGCTGGACTGGGGCTCGATCGTCGCCGAGCTGCAGGCAATGGCCGAGGACTCGCTGGGCAACCGCGCGCGCAAAGTCAAGGACATCCTCGGCGCGGCTGATCCGTCGCTGCCCGGGATCGAGGGTGCCATCGACCAGGTGCCGAGTATCTCGCTGCTCTTCGTCGATTCTTCAAGGCTGGAACAGCTCGCCCAGGAGATGAGGGCCAGGCTCAAGTCGCACCTGTAGTCGGCGACAGCCTGACGTTTGTGAAGACGGCGGCGATCGCGGCGATGGTGCTCGTGCTGGGCGCGCTCCCGGCGTGCGGAGGCAGCCCACCGCAGATCATCGACTACTCGCCCGAGCGGGGCGCGATAGATGTCTCGACCGCGGCGCCGGTCCGGATCACTTTCGACCACGACGTGGACAAGGACTCGGTGGCGAGCAGGCTGTCCATGGTGCCCGCCACAGACGGCACCGTGGTCTGGCTCGGGCCACATCAGCTCGAGTACCAGCACGCGACCCTCCAGCCGAGCACGGCGTATGAGGTCGTTCTGCGTGAGGGCTATACAGACCTCAACGGCAATGCATACACGCTCCGCCACCATTGGTCCTTCAACACGGAGGGTCCGCCGACTGTGACCGGATCCAGCCCCGCCAACAACCAGAGCAATGTGGATCCTGCGTCGTACCTGTCCATCGATTTCACCCGCGAGATGGATGCCTCGACTTTGAATGGCGCGATCAACATCGAGCCGTTTGTGTCCTTCGCAGTTCGGCTCGATCCGACCGATGGGAACCGCGCGGTGCTTGCGCCTGACTCGCTCCTTGATCCGGCGACCACCTACACCGTCGACGTCACTACAGCCGCTCTCGATGCACACGGCAACCGGCTGGATCGCAACCAGAGCTTCAACTTCCAAACAGGCCCGTCTGTGCCGCTGCGGCACTTCGTTGCATTTGCCACCGCCATCGCCAGCGGTTCCTCGGGAGGCGTCTGGATCGTCAATGAATCAGGCTTTCCGCGGCGGTTGGTCGAAGCGCCGTCGGTGCAGTCGTTCAGCTGGTCTCCAGATGGATCGAGTCTTTTGATCCAGACCGATATTGCGAGTTGGACGGCCTTTAGTCCGGCCGGTGGCTCGAACCCGTTGCCCTTCACCGCCAGCTGGGCCTCAGCACTGGCCGCGGGACTCGGGTACGTCTATATCGACATGGACGGCACTCTCCACCGCTGGTCGGCAGATGGCACGGACGAGACCATTGCCACCAATGTGTCTGCGGCGGCCAGCGCGCCCAGCGGCCAGAGGGTCGCGTTCGTTCGAGCCGATGGGACGGCATCGACCCTGTGGGGCTACGACGTGGGGCTGAGGGCACAGTACGAGCTGTCTACTGAGGCGGGGCCGGTGAGCGACCTCAGCTGGTCACCCGCCGGCAACCGGATCGCATACCTGCGTCAGGACGGGGGCTCTATTACCCTTCGCGTTCGGAGCCTCACCGGTCAAGCCTTGACGACTACCATCGCCAGCGGCGACATCGGCCATCCGACTTGGTTGACGGATTCGACGCACATCGTGTTCGCGGCCGGCATCGCGACCGCTGATGGATTTGGACGCAAGGCATTCCTGCTCAGCGTGATCGCCCCGCCGGCGGCCCTGACCGCGGCGCTGGCGATCCCTGCCGGCCTCGCCCTCGACGTGGCTGACCCTGTCCCCTCACCTGACGGTCACCAGATCGCATTCGTGAGCCAGGATCAGGTGTGGTTGATGAACGCCGACGGCACGCGGCCGACGGCGCTCACGCGCTTCGACAGCTCGTCGTTCCCGTTTTCGTGCCGGACGCCGGAATGGACGCGACTCTGAATCTAGTCGCGGCCCACGTTCGTCTGGAGATGCTGCGACTCATCCCGATCGAGAGCGCGATCGAAAAGCTCCTCGAGCCGATCAGCGGTGCGCGTCCACGAGAACCGCTGCGCGAGCAGACTGCCGCGCCGCCCCATCTGCTGGGCGAGCTCGCGATCCGCTAGCAACCGCCCGATGCGATCGGCGTACGAAGCGGGATCGTCGCCGTCGATGAGGTAGCCGCTGACCCCGTCGCGCACGACTGAGCGCAGGCCCGGAACGCCCGACGCCACCACCGGACTGCCACATGCCTGCGCTTCCAGGGCGACGAGTCCAAAGGATTCGCTGTAAGACGGCATTACGCAAGCGTCCGCCGCTGAGTAGAAGTACGGCAGCTCGTGGTGGGCCACCGACCCCAGGAAGTCGACGTGGTCACGCACGGCCAGCGTGGAGGCGACCGACATGAGGCGATCCTTCTCGCTCTCGTCCCCATCGCGGCTGTCCTCGCCCACGACGAGCAAGCGCAGGTCTGGATACGCGCGGCCCTTGAGCAGGGCCAGCGCTCGAATCGCGATCTCGACGCCCTTCAGCCGCTCGAGCCGGCCGACGAAGAGCAGCAGCGGCCCAGCACCCGAATAGCCGATTTTGCGCCGCGCCTCGGCTCGATCGAGCGGTCTGAACGTAGCGAGGTCGACCCCTGGCGGGACGATGAACACGCGATCGGCGCTGGCGCCGTAGGCGTTGACGAGCTCCTCGCCTTCATCGGATGTGGAGGCGATGAGCAGGTCGGCCTGCTGGGCGATCTCACCTTCGACGCGGATCCGATTGGCAGGCTCTGGGCGGGCGCCGCTGGCGAGCCGCTTGTTCTTGACGAGCCCCAGGGTGTGTGCGACGTGCGCCCAGCGCACCGCGAGCTCCGGCCGCAGCAGGCAGGCGACCTCACCGGAAAGCCAGTAATGCGAGAAGAGGAGGTCGTACCGGAGGCCCTGGATCTCCGCGAAGGCCCCGACCTGCGAGGCGAACGCCGGAGCTTCGTTGATGAGCGAGTACTTGTCGAGCCCATTGCCGGCGGCCAGGTAGATGACGCGTGACAGCGGGGCCAGGCTTTCGATCGCGGGGTCGTCGCGCGACTGCAGACGCGTGAACACGTCGGTGGCGATGCCCCGGTCGCTGAAGGCGCTGCAGACCTCGCGGACGTAAACGTTGAGGCCGCCGTTGGCGTTTTGCCCCAGCGAGGCGGTGGGCGAGGTGTGCATCGATACGACCGCGATCCGCCTTGGAGCGCGGTCGGAGAGCAATCTGGTCGGCTCAGCCACGGTATGCCGATCTCGCGTCGAGCCAGCGCCTCGAGACGCAGCAAAACCCGGAACGAGAGACCGGCGAACAGGAGCCCATATCACTTCAAAACGTACGCGCTTCCTTGCTATTCCCGCTGATGCCGGCGGGAGATCGAGTTTTTGAGCCGTTATGATCTTGGCGGCATGGGGCTGGTCAAGGGCTTCAAAGTCTCCGCCCTGGTCGCAGTGGCGATTCCCGCAATGCTTGCGCTCACCGCGATCACCACTCTGGCCGACGCCTCGCCCTCCCCCACACTTGCCCTCCCTGGCGATCCCAACCACGGCGGCACGCTCTACGGGGCGAACTGCGCCACCTGCCACGGCGCCAACCTCGAGGGCGGCATCGGCGCGGTGCTCAACCCGATCGACAAGCTCCCAGGGGTGGCGAATTCGCTCGACCCGGCCTTTCTGATCCAGGTCATCACCAACGGGCGCCAGCCCCAGGCCGGGGACCCGAAGTCGATCCCGATGCCGGCGAAGGGCGGCAACCCCAATCTGACCGACCAGGACGTCAAGGACCTGGCGGCCTACATCATTCAGCAGAATCAGATCAATCCAAGCTCGCTTCCGCTGGCGGCGGGCGAGCTGGCCAAGCGAACGATTTTCTGGGTCACAATCGGCATCCTTTCCATGCTCTTCGTGACGTTCCTGCTGGCCCAGTACAACATGCGGTGGATCGCGCGCCGGGCGGCGGCGCGACGCAGGTAGGCGCCCACCCGGCGGACACAAGCCCCCGCCCCGCGGCGCTCCCGGTGCCGACGCCAAAGGGCGGCGCGCCCAGGATCCTGATCCTTTTCAGCGATACGGGCGGGGGCCATCGCGCCGCGGCGCGAGCGCTGACCGATGCGCTGAAGCAGCTCGATCCGACCTGCGATGTGGCCGTGGCCGATCCCCTCATGTCGCAAGGACCCGCGGTGGTGCGCCGGCTCGCTTCGCTTTATTCGCCGATGATCCAGCGCTCCCGGGCAGCCTGGGGCGCTGTGTACCACTCGAGCAACACCAAACCGACCTTCGCCGCGATCCGCGCGGTCTTTGGTCCAGGGGTGCGCAAGGTGATCGTCGAACTGGTGGCCAAGCACGACCCGGACGTCGTCCTCTCCGTGCATCCGCTGCTCAATCACGTCGCGCACCAGGCCATCCTCAAATCTGGGCGGCCGCGAGCGCTCATGACCGTCATCACCGACCTGGTCGATTTCCACCGCGGATGGACGTACAGCCGGGCTGACCTGGTGGTGGCGCCGACCGAGCTCGCGCGCAAGGTGGCTTTGCGCCGCCGCGTGCCTGCCGATCGCATCAAGCTGCTCGGACTGCCGGTCGACCTGCGTTTTCGCCCGCCGGCTCCAGGCGAGAAGCGCGCGCTGCGCCGGCGTTACGGCCTCGACGAGGCGCGGTTCACGGTCCTCGTCATGGGCGGCGCCGCGGGGGTCGGCAACCTGATCAAGCAGGTGCGCGTGCTGGCCTGGGAATCCCACCAGTGGCAGGTCATCGCAGTCTGCGGGCGCAACGAGAAGCTGCAGAACCGCCTCGCTCGCGTCGGTTTCGCGACCCCGACCCTGGTGCTTGGCTTCGTCGACAACATGCCCGAGCTGATGCGCGCGTCGGACGTCATGGTCACCAAAGCCGGACCCGGAGCCATCGCCGAGGCCCTGGCCACAGGCGTCCCGATTCTCGTCACGGGCTTCCTGCCCGGCCAGGAATCGCCGAACGTCGACTTTGTCGTCGAAGCCGGCTTCGGCGCATTCACCCCCAGGGAGAACGATCTGCTCGACGAGGTGCGCGTGCTGGCTGAAGGGGGCCCGACGTGGCAGGAGATGTCGCGCAAAGCGGCCGAGATGGCGCACCCATACGCTTCCTCCGACATCGCGCGCGAGTGCCTCCTCCTGGCGGCTCGCTACAGGGCGTCGGCGCAGGCGAGACGGTAAGGGCAGAGGCGGCAGCGCCGCCGGTCGGGCCGCGCTTCGAATTGTCCCGCCCTCACGCCATCCGCCACCTCGCTGCCCTGCCGCGCTGCTTCGGAGAGCAAATGGCCGTTGGGTTCGACTCGCACCGACTCGCCAGAGGCCAGGTACACGATCTCCAGCTCGACAGGATCAAGCTTGAGCGCCGACTCCGCGCCCAGCGCATAGAGCGCCATCTGCAGGTCGCGAGGCCGCCGCGCCAGGGGCCGGCCGGTCTTGTAGTCGATGATGCGCCAGCTCCCGGACGTGTGATCGACGCGATCGATGACGCCGTTGAGCGTCCAGCCATCGACGGCGACACTGAACGGCTGCTCGAGGAACTCCGGCCGGCCGTCGAGGCCACCCTGCTTCCTGAACGCTTCCAGTTGGGCGGCGCCATTGCGGTCGAACGTCGCTGCGCGACGAGCGTCTGGAAACGTGATCTCGCCGCGAACCTCACTGTGGAGCGACCGCAACATGGGCGCGGTCACGTCTGCGCCCTTGCGCCGTTCCTCAGCTGCGCGGCGCAAGGTCTCATGCAGGATCACGCCCTGGACGGCCTCGGCGCTCTGGACCGCGGGCAGCCTCTGGACGTGGCGGTACCAGTATTGGCGAGGACAATCTCGATAAGAGGAAATTGAAGAGTAGGAGAGGACTACAGCGGGTACGCCCTCCGCGCTCGCGGGGAGGGCAGGGGGTGGGGAGACTCGGTCGCCCGCAACGTCACGCAGCACAATCGTGCGATTACCCGCAGCCCTCACTTCGCCCAGGAACCTCGAATCCCTCCAGCGCCGCCCCCCTTCGTAATGCGACGCGCGCGTCAGATAGAGGTATCGCATCGCGCGCGTGATGGCGACGTACAGGAGGCGGCGCTCCTCCGCTACGACGTCCTCGCGGCCGCGGACGAGCGGTTCCAGCACGACCGGCGGGAGCTCGAACCTGGGCGACCGCCCCGATTGGGGCAGCCTGCCTTCCACCAGGCCCGGCACGAAGACGGCCTCGAACTCCAGGCCCTTCGCTTGATGGATGGTCATGACCTGGATGGCGTTTCCGAGCCCTTCGACCTCGGCCGGACGCTCGTCTTCCCGCGAGAGGAGGACCAGGTCGAGGTGGCGCATGTATGCCTCCAGGGAGCGGTCAGTCGACGTTTCGCAGAACTCGGCGATGAGCTCGGCGAAGCGGCTCACATTGGCCACCGACCGCGCCGCTTCGCTCGCTTCGAGCAAAGAGGAGAGCACGTCGAGATAGCGCGTTTTCTCCATCAGCTCGAAAAAAAGATCGCGGACGTCAAGCACCGCCGCTTGAGCGCCGAGGGCCTGCAGGAGCCGCGCGAACGCCGAGGCGGGGGTCCAGCTCGCCAGTGCTTCGAGCGGAGACGATTCGTTCCGGTCGCGCAGCACCGTGAGGGCGGCGTCTTGCGCAAGCGATATGGGCGGACGCGTCACAGCACGAGCCAGCGCCACGATGTCGTTCGGGTCTCTGAGGACACGCAGGAGCGCGATCACGTCCTTGATCTCGGGACGGTCATTGAAACCATGGCCGCCGATGACGACATGCGGCAGGCCATGCGCTGCGAGAGCATCCGCGATCGGCCGCGCGATGGCGTTCGTGCGGCACAGCACGGCGATCGCGTTCGGAGCCATCCCGGATGCGATCAATCGCGCTGCCTGTTTGGCGATCGCGTCCGACTCGCTCGCACCGTCCGGGCAGGCCCAGACCTCCACCTTCTCGCCGGACTTGCTCGAGCGCAGGTCCTTGGGCAGGCGATCAGGGTTGTTGCCGACGAGCGCGGATGCCGCCGCGACGATCCGGCGAGAGCTGCGGTGGTTGCGGCCCAGCGTCACGGTGCTGGCGGCGGGAAAGGCGCGGAGGAAGCGCTCGAGGCTCGCGCGCGAGGCGCCGCGGAAGCGGTAAATGCTCTGGTCGTCGTCGCCGACCACGAATGGCGCGCCCCCGCCGGCGACGAGCTCGACCAGGCGTTCCTGGGCGAGATTGAGGTCCTGGTACTCGTCGACGAGCACGTGCGGGTACCGCCGGCGATAGCCCTCGAGCAACGCCGGACGCTGTTCGAGCATTCGAACTGTCAGCATCAGCAGATCTTCGAAGTCGAGCATTCGCTCCTTGCGACACGCCTGCTCATAGACGCGAAACAGGCGCACGCAGGCCTGCATGAGCTCCGTCTTGTCTTTTTTTAGGGGGGACTCCCCCCTATGGGAGCCGAGCCTGGCGGAGCCAGTTCTCGGCTCACCCCCCTGTTCCTCGGCCGATTTTGTCCATGCAGCCAGACGGTCAAGAGGGACCAGCTCCTGCTTGAGGCGTTCCAGCATCTGGAGCGCCGGCGCCACGAGGTCATCGGGCCGTTCGTCGCCGGTCAGCGCGAGGTCGCCCAGCTGCCACATCACCTCGCGCGCGAGGATCCAACGCTCCGCGCCGGTGATGATTCGGAAGCCCGCGGGCACGCCGATGGAGCGCCCATCAGCGCGCAGCCACGACAGCGCGATCGCGTGAAACGTGCCCACCGCCGGCGCCGCCGTGCCGATCAGGTCTTCGATGCGATCTCGCATCTCCGCCGCCGCGCGGTCGGTGAAGGTCATCACCAGGATCGAGCTTGGTGAGGCGCCGCCTTTCACGAGCCTGCGGAATCGTTCCGCGATGACTGCGGTCTTTCCCGTGCCCGCACCGGCGACCACCCGCACCGGGCCTCGGCCGATGGCCGACGCGCCGCGCTGCTCGGCGTCGAGCCGGATCACTCGACCGCCGTCGAACGCCCGATGCGCACCCTGAGGATGCGGATGCGACGCCCGAGCTGCAACCCGTTGAGGCGCTCGATGATCACCTCGGCGTCGAGCCTGAGCTGGTGCGCAAGCGCGGGGCTGGACGTGGTCACGACGAGTACTCCCGAGCGGAGCTCGACCTCGTCGCACAACCGCGCAGGCTCCGAGCCGATCACGGTCCGAAACGCCGCCGCCACCTGCCCTCCCAGCAGGCGGCTTCCGTCGGGCTGCCTCCGGAGTACGCGGGGGAGGATATTGCCCAGCTTATCCACAGGGCTGGACCTGCCCGGCATGGACGCTCCAAACGCTCGCCCCGGCGATGAGATCCGGCGGAAACGGGCCGACGTCAACCGACGTGATGACGACCTGGCCGCCGTTCCCGACCTGGCGCAGCAGAGCCCCGCGCCGGTCGAGGTCCAGCTCCGACAAGACGTCGTCCAGCAAGAGCACCGGCCGCTCGCCGGTTCGCCTGGCCACGAGCTCGGCCTCCGCCAGCTTCAGGCTGACCACGGCGGTGCGCTGCTGGCCCTGAGAGGCATAGCCCCGGGCGTCCTGGCCGTCGAGCAGCACCCGCAGATCGTCACGGTGCGGACCAATGCTGGTCGAGCCCCGCCGGACGTCGTCGGCGAGCGAGTTATGCACAGCCGCCGCCAGGTCCCCCGGAGGACCCAGATACTCGATCTCGAGGCGCTCTCCACCCCCGATCTCGGAGTGGCAGCGGGCGGCTTCGGGCGCAAGCTCTTGCACTGCCTCCGCCCTGGCGGCCGCGACCTCGGATCCGACTCGCACCAGCTCCGCATTCCACACCTCTAGCACGTCGGGCGCGTCCTCACCCGCGGCGATGCGCTTCAGCAAGCTGTTGCGCTGCTCCAGGATCCGGCGGAGGCCCGAGAGGGCGCGCGCATACCCGGGCTCGACCTGGACCAGGAGCTGATTGAGAAATCGGCGGCGTTGCTCCGGTCCGGCCTTGATCAACCCGAGGTCATCCGGCCAGAAGAGGGTGACCCTGAAGTGCCCCGGCAGATCGACAGCCCGGCGCCGGGCGCCGTCGACCTCGATCGTGCGGTGCGCTCGCGTCCCGTCCACAGCCAGCGCGATGGTCAGCTCCATCCGCCGGCCGGCGCTCTCCACCTCGGCCTCGATTCGCGAAGCCTGAGCGACCGGTCCGACCAGCTCCACCTCGCGACGGGCCCGCGGCGAAGCGGACAAGGCCAGCATCGCGACGGCCTCGAGCAGGTTCGTCTTCCCCTGGCCGTTGGCGCCGATGAACACGTTGACGCCGGGCTCGAGTGAGAGGTCCAGGTGGGCGTAGTTGCGATGGTTCCTGAGCTGCAGACGCCGGAGGAGCACCCAGTGACCTAGACGATCCGGAACCTAAGACATCGCCACCCGCACGGGCATGATCACGTAGAGGTAGTGGTCCTTGCCCGGCGGTCGCAGCAAGCCGGGGCTGAGCGGGCCGTCGAACAGAAGCTCGACCTGGTCCTCGCCGATCACGCCCAGAGCGTCGAGCACATAGCGGGCGTTGAAGGCGATCTGAATGTCGGAACCGTCGACGTCAGCAGCCATCTCCGCCCGGCTGTCGCCAACCTCATTGGTGGTCGCGGACAGGACGAGCGAGCCGGCCTGCGCCTTGACCCGGATGACGTTGGCGCTGTCCCGGGCGAATAGCGAGACGGCGCGCACCGTTTGGGTGAGCTCGGCGGTGGACACCTTGACCGTGGTCGAGCTCTTGCTGGGGATAACCTGTGAGTAGTTGGGATACTTCCCGTCGATCAGGCGGGAGGTCAGCTCGGAGCTGCCTGCCTTGAAGAAGATCTGGTTGCGGGCCTTCGAGATGATCACCTCGACCCGGCCAGGTTCACCCTTCAAAACTCTTGAAAGTTCTGCCAGGGCCCGTGCCGGCACGATCAGGCTCGCTTCCAGGTCGTCTGCCCCGGACGCGCCCAGTTTGCTCACCGCCAGTCGGTGACCGTCGGTCGCGGCAAACGTGAGCCCACCGCCTTGAACATGGACAAGCACCCCCGTGAGCACCGGCCGCGCTTCGTCGGTGGAAGCCGCCATCTGGGTCTGCTCGACTGCCTTCACCAGGTCGTCGAGGGCAACCTCGATCTTGTCGCCTTCGTCGGGTCGGGGCCCAGGGGGAAATTCCTCCGCCTCGATGCACTTGATATGCGTGTCAAAGCGCGCGCACCTCAGGTTCAGCGATTGGGTGGCTCCGTCGAGCGTCATCTCGAGGTCATGGTCGGGGAGTGTACTAACGAAATCGGTCAGCAACCGGGCCGGCGCCGTTGTGCTGCCCTCCATCGAGACTTCCGCCGGCACGAGCTTCCGGATGCCGATCTCCAGGTTGGTCGCTGTCAACGCGAGGCCTTCGGAGGTGGTCTCGATCAGGATGTTGTTGAGGATTGGCAGTGTGGTGCGACTCGAGATTGCGCGCGATACGACCTGCAGCGCCTGACCCAGGACCGCAGGTCTGCACGTCACCTTCATCTGAGCTTCGATGGCTTTGGCTTTCAAGACAGTTGTCCCCTATTCAAAGTGTTTCTCTTAATTGAAATCACCCGTAGTCCATAACAGTAAGCGCTGTGGACAGTGTGGATGTCGAGAGGCTTTACAGATCGAGCGGAGTGGGGGATAAGCTCCGGACAAGTCGGGTCATTGCCACCCATTCCTGTTACCCGATTGGGGACAAATCGTCCTCCGCCCGCTGTTCCCCCGCGCTTCCTGTGTTTAGCGGAACAAGCTGTGCAGAGCCTCGTCAGTCCCGTCATCACTGTGCGTAAAGGCGCTCCTTGATCGCCTGCACCTCATAGCGCAATCTCTCGTCTTCTTTGAGCTCGTTGGCGATCTTGTCGATGGAATGGAGGGCAGTCGTGTGGTCACGGCCGCCAAAGGCCTTGCCGATGGCGGGCAGCGACGAGGGGGTTTCTTCGCGGACCAGGAACATTGCCACCTGCCGGGGAAAGACGATGTGCTTGTCGCGTCGCTTGCCCTTCATGTCCTCGAGGGTGATGTTGTAGTAGTCGGCGACCAGCGCCTGGATGCGCTCCACTTTGATGGGCTGACGCGTGCCGGCCGGGATGATGTCGGCCAGCAGGCGGGCAGCCTCTTCAGCGTCGACGGGACGCTGGTGCACGGCCGCGAAAGCCTGCACTCTTGTAAGCGCGCCTTCGAGCTCGCGGATGTTTCGCTGCACCTTGTGGGCTATGAAATCGAGGACGTCTTCTGGAACCAGGGTCCCATTGGTGCCCAACTTGGAGTGAAGAATGGCGAGTCGGGTTTCGAAGTCAGGCGACTGGATGTCGGCGATGAGCCCCCACTCGAATCGTGACCGGAGCCGGTCCTCGAGCGTGGGGATTTCCTTGGGAGGACGGTCCGAGGAGATGACGATCTGTTTGTTGATCTCATGCAGTGCATTGAATGTGTGGAAGAACTCTTCTTTGGTGCGATCCTTGCCCGCGAGGAACTGGACGTCGTCGATGAGCAGCACATCGACGGTGCGGTACTTGTGCCGGAACTCACCCATGCGGGCGGTGGCGATGGAGCTGATCACCTCATTGGTGAACTGCTCCGAAGTGAGGTAGACGACGCGCTTGCGCGGGAACCGGTCGTGCACCTCATGGCCGATCGCGTGCATGAGGTGGGTCTTGCCGAGACCCACGCCTCCATAGAGGAAAAGCGGGTTGTAGCTCTCGCCCGGAGCCTCGGCGACGGCCTTGGCGGCTGCGTGCGCGAACTGGGAGTTGTGCCCGACCACGAACGATGAGAACTTGAATCGAACATTGAGCTCGGAGGGCGTGATGACCGGCCCATCCGCAGGCCCTTGGATCCCATTCTCGCGTCCGTTGTCGCCATTGACTGAGAAGTCGCCGTCAGCAGCAACGAGCGGCGGCCGGTGGCCGCTCGGGGAGATGACGAAGTCGATGTCGACCTCTGAGCCCGTGACAGCCTGGAGGGTTTCCTGGATCAGTCCCGAGAAGCGGTCCTCCAGCCAATCCTTGGCCAGCTTACTGGGCACGCCGATCTTGAACGTGTTGCCGTCAGCCGACACCACTGAAGTGTTCTTGAGCCACATGTCGTACGTCCGCTTGGCGAGCTGGAACCGCAGCTCCTCCTGGACTTGCGACCAGATCTGGTCCTGGTTCACCTCACGCAATTCCTTGCGCCGCCGTGCCAGTCTCACGACTCAATTTCCGGCCCCCGGAGGGCTGGGGGCAAGGGGCCGCGGGCTTTTGCAAATGCTGTGGACAACCTGGGTTCAAAGTCACCGTTCATCTCCTCCTGCCTCCCTTGCTTTCGAAGCAGTCCCTGAATTACGCGCTAGCGAGCACTGCTTCGAAGCGAAGCCCCACTGGTGAGGGGCTCCGAATTCTCGGCGCCTGTGGAAAAGAGCGGACCGGATTTCCACAGGTTGGCGGTGCCGACCCGTTCGAAATCCAACATCCGTTCTAGTCCGAAATCGGGAAGCGGTGTTGTGACCTTAGACTGGCACCGGTTTAGACTCATGTGTGAGTCGGGTTTGAGTGACTTGTACTGAGTTGGTTCGGTCGACCCGATCCAACCTGCTTCCGGGCGGGGATTGTAACAAAGGCCTGTGGGTGCCGCAAGGCCCGATGCCGATGGATGAAGTGATACGAGCGGTATCATGGATCGAGGAGCCGGGGTCGGCTACACTACCGCGGTTCCATCAGCCTCCAGGCAACAGAGGATTTCTCCATCAAGCGAACCTATCAGCCCAAGAAGCGCTACCGCCGGCGGGTGCACGGCTTTCTCCGCCGCATGTCCACAAAGGGCGGCGCCAGACTGATCCAAAACCGCCGTCGCAAAGGGCGCCACCGCCTCACTCCGTAAGCCGGAATCGATCGCAGTTGAAGCGCCATTTCCGGCTCCGCCGGCAGTCTGACTTTCAGGCCGCAATCGGGGGTAAGCGCATCTACACCGGGCGGGCGCTGGTAGCCTTTGCGGTGCCTCGCGAGGCTGATGAAAGCCGCATCGGCGTGACGGTCAGCCGCAATGTCAAGGGCTCGGTGAACCGCAATCGAGCGCGACGCAGAGTCCGGGAGGTGGCGCGAGATCGGCTTCTGGGACCTGATTCGCCGCTACATGGACTGGGAATACGATATGACGTGGTCCTGATCGCCCGCCCCGCCGCGCTCGAAGTGCCCTTCGCCGACCTCGAGGCGGAGACAGAACAGGCGGCTGTCAGGCTCTCGAAGCTCAAGCCATGACGACGATCCTACTGACCATGATCCGCGGTTACCAACATTCGTTTTCGAAGGTGCTTCCGCCCTCGTGCCGCTACTACCCGTCTTGCTCGCACTACACGTATGAGGCAGTTGAGAAATACGGGTGGCTTCGAGGTGGCTGGATGGGGGCGGCGCGCATCGCGCGTTGTCATCCGTTCGCCAAGGGCGGCTACGATCCTGTTCCTTGATCCGCCTGAGCGCAATCTGGAGTTTCTGACATCAATCTGAGAGCCCTGTTCGACGTTTTCCTACCTGTCGTGCACCTGTGGAGCGCGGCGGTGAAGGAGCCGATCGCGTGGTTCCTGAACTTCCTGTACGTGAACCTCCAGACGGTTCCACTCGCGGAAACCATCGGCGCCTACGGGGTGGCGATCATCATCCTCACGATCATCATCCGAGCGCTGCTATCGCCGCTCACCTATTTCCAGCTCACGACGCAGCGCAAGACCATGGCCGAGCAGCGCAAGCTGGCGCCCCAGGTCGCCGAGCTGCGCAAGAAGTTCAAAAAGGAACCCCAGAAGCTGAACACGGAGATGATGAAGCTCTACCAGGAGCACGGCGTCAACCCGCTTGGCGGGCTTGTCGGCTGTGCGCCGCTGGTCGTCCAGATTCCGATCCTGACCGCGCTCTACTACGTGTTCCAGGGCTTTGCCAAGAGCGCCCACTCCGCGGCGCCGTTCCTGTTCGTGCCCAACTTGAATGACAGCGCGGCTCAGCACGCCATATTCGTCATGCACCTGGTCGGCTTCACTCTGCCGGTTCCGATATTCGGCTACGCGATCTTTCCATTGCTCGCGGCAATCACGACATTCGTCCAGTCGAAGATGCTGCAGCAGCCACCTCCGCCCAACCCGACGGAGCAAGAGCTCCAGACCCAGTCGATGCAGCGCACGATGGTGTGGCTGTCTCCGGTGATGATCGGGGTCTTCGCCCTGCAAGTGCCGGCCGGGCTCGGGCTCTACTGGTTCGTCGGCAACGTGGTCAGTATCATTCTTCAGTACTTCGTGATCGGGTGGGGAAGCCTTTTGCCGAGACGAGATGGGGGTGGGCCGGTACTGGCCGTCGCGCATAAAGGCGGAGGCGGTCCGAAGAACGGATCCAAGCCCGGGCTCAAGCCTTCTCCGCAGCCGGGATCCGGGTCGAGGAGGCGCAGGAGGTGAGGGAAATGGTGAGAGAAGAGATGCGCGATGGGGTGGACGTGCGATGAGATCGGCAGAGGGCCGTGGCCGCACACTCGATGAAGCCGTCGATGCGGCTTTGATCGAGCTCGGTGAAAGCCGTCGGAACGTAGACGTGCGCGTGATCAGCGAAGGTCCTGAAGAGACGTTGGTAGAGGTGGTTGTGATCGATCAGGCGACGGCGTCGGCGGGTGCGGCATTGCCAGCCAACGGCAAAGCAGAAGCCGCGCGCGCGCTGGTCGAAGGGCTGCTCAAGCACATGGGCGTCCGCGCGCAAGTCACCGTCCGTGGCGGCCCCGACCCGATCACGCTCGATATCAGCGGACGCGACCTCGGCGGGCTGATCGGATGGCGGGGTGAGACCCTGCGTGCACTGCAGTCGGTGACCAACGTCATGCTCGGCAAGAATCTCGCGGAGGGTGAGCGCGTGATCGTCGATGTAGAGCGCTACCGACAGAGGCGCGAACACACGGTGCGCGAGATTGCCCTGCGCGCGGCGCGCCAGGTGAAGATGACAGGCGACGCGATCACCCTTGATGCGATGCAGGCGTTTGAGCGCCGTGCCATCCACCTCGCCCTCCAGGACGATCCGGATGTCGGCAGCTCGAGCATCGGCGAGGAGCCCGATCGCAGAGTGGTGGTCGGACCCCGCAAGCCCGCGAGCACCTGATCTATGCCCGGCGGCCGGGCCTCGGCGCAGCGGATCCGGAAGGCGATCGCATTGGTCAACGCTGTCGCGGACGGAGCCGGTGACGAAGAGCTCACTCCAACCGAGATCGCTGAAGCGATTCGGGACTGCCTCGAGTTGAGAGAGATCGAGCAGGGATCGAACGTGCGGAAGTATCTCGGCGAAGCGCTCGACGCCACGTCAGACGGGATGCCCGCCGACTTCGTGGCCATGACGCTTTACGCGGCGCTGGGCGCGCTTGGCGAGAGCTGGAGCGAGGACTAGGCTCTGCACCGAGTTCACAGGCTGGCAGGGGGCGCAAAACTGGTGACCGCACCAATGCCCGAGCGGCTTTCCGCAAGCCTCGTTTTCATGTTCAGCGGCGGCTCGAGGCTCGAGGACGAACGCCATG
>WNFG01006392.1_pt1 | contig 19844 bp, 16 predicted proteins | sample 5400431 | NCBI WGS metagenome assembly WNFG01 (sample SAMN13153346, study PRJNA577476) | soil metagenome | isolation source: 120 cm saprolite under Douglas fir tree site 2 hole 3 replicate 2 | place: USA:California | collected 2015-04-18 | reverse complement strand
AGAAGATGTTGACTTGGAAGCCTGACCTTGTTGTTGCGTTCCCCGGCGGCGTCGGCACAGCCGATATGGTGCGGAGAGCCGAAGCGGCCGGCGTACCGGTACAGCGTTTCTAAGCGAGGAAATGAAGCCCGCACCGGGTAAGCGCCGCTGGCGCGCCCATGCGCTGGCGCGGACTGGCCGGCACATGACAGCCCGCAAAAGCCGGGCTCACCAGCCCGCCCGACTGGCGCAGGGTCCCTAGGGCCTCAATGGCCTGATGTAGATGGTAGGCATCTTTGATGCCGTCCCAGACGCTGCCGCGCTTTATGACCATGCACGGAATATGCGCCCGACGCGGCCCCTTTTCCAGTCCGGAACTCTGCCACAATCAAACTGACTCACTACCTAGATGGGGCTCGTCGCGGTGCGGTCGCCGGGCACCCTGTCAGCCGCCGGCAAGCCATCGTCCAGGGGATCCGGCTGCTCGGGCGGCAATCCGCTCGCGACCTGGCGCACGATCGCAATGATCTCCTGCACCATATCACCGCGGGCGCCGCCGGTAGCATCTCGCAGCAAATACTCCACCGCGGCGCGGATCTCCGCCTTGGCGTCGTCCGGGCCCGCAAACTCCCAATCGTCCTGATCTGACATTGACATTGCCTCGGGTGCTTTCCGCGATTGAGCGACGTGAGGCCAGCGATGGCGTGGTCGATGTCATCCACATCAGGCCTCGCCTCCGATATCGTCGGTGCATAGAATCCATATATTTCCGGGCATATTTGCAAAAGCCTTGTTCACATCCCCGGCCAGGTACTCGCAATATTCGCGGCTTGCCGGTGCGCCGCGGTCAGGATGAAATAGATGAGGAGGGTGTTCATTCGAATGGCTCACATTCGTCCGTGAGGTCGATTAGCGTGCCGTGCTTCTTGGGATCAGGCTAGACCCGATCGACTCCCAAATCGAGTCATGCGCGCATCGCGCATCGCACAACGCAGAAGGCCATTTGCCGGGCTTAGGAGACTCGCTGGTGAGTCCATCTGTTCCGGGCGGGTTGGTGCCGAACAAAGCGCGCTCCAATCGACGGGGTGAAATCGGATCGCTGCGGCTCCCGCGCCGCTTGTTAGATCGTCAATGTCGATCGCTGAGAGGTTGGAAAGGCGCTCCAGTAAAGATATGAACCAAGACTTCTCACACTGATCCACACCGAAATAGCGGACTTGCTTCCAGAACCTGAGAGAGAAGCGCCATTTTCTTTTTGCTGGTACGGCGCCCGTCTTTGGCCTTGGAGACGGCGAGGGGATATTGCCCGCCAGTGGCTTAATTGGTCTTTGCTTCCAATCTTGCGGCATAGAATCTTTGCATGGTCGCTTCGCTGATGATGTTCTCCGACCGAGCGGCCGGGGCCACGCCAGCTCTTACCTCAATCCAAGGGTCTTCTCGGTGTGTCATTTCTTCGAGCTGGTCGCCCGATAGAGGCGCATATACTTCAAGAATTGAGTTTAACACCGCGCGCTCGTGCTCGGGAAGCGCGCCCGGATCAAATCCGGCGCGAACGTCATTAGTCGACACCGGCGAATACAGTGCTTTGGTCTGAACAAAACGATCGTAGATTTCCCTGCTGACCGGCCCATGCACCCATGCCTGGAAGCTCGATTGAAAGAGCCGTCCGCGCCCGAACGCCAAATTCCAAGCTTGGCAGTAGTACAAGAGTTTGTGCAGCTTAACGACGTTGAGAAAAACGCCACCCTCGCTGAGCTTCACGATGATGTAGTCACATGCATCGTACGTGTTCATTGGAAGGCCCTAGATGTTCTGATAGCCGCAGTCTAGCACGCTGCGACTCACCGGTCACGGACTCAAAAGTCTAGACCTGTCAAGGTGTTCCAATTCTTAACTGCGCGGCGGATCTCGGCGTTGGACTTGGGCTGATTCGCACGAAAGCTGGTAATCAACCCCGACCCTTCATTTTTCAATTACCAAACCTGAAACGCTGCTTACCCGGTGCTTACCCGGTACTCGTGCCGAAAATCAATAAATCTCAAAAGTATCAGGCGTTACTGGCGAACCCGACACGATTCGAACGTGTGACCTTTGCCTTCGGAGGGCAGGGGTCCTCGAAAGTGGTGCGCTCCCCTTCAGAAATGCAGGGGCGATCAATTGGAGCGCTGCTTCCGATGGTCACCACAGCACGTTTTTTTATTCTAAGGCCGCCGAATCTTCGATTGCGCTTCACAGCTCTAGGCGAACCTGCTGATGCCGCTCGAAATCGCCCACGATTCCGAAATGAAATCGCCCGCCATTCCGATTTGAAATCGCCCACCGTTCCGAGATGAAATCGCCCACCATTCCGGGATGAAATCGCCCGGGGTGAAGCGGCCTCTTCTGGCTCTGATATGGTATCGTTACTAGGCAGCCTCGCCCATTCAGGCTCGCGCATAAGCTATCGACACGGCGCGGTCATTGACAGAAACGCCGAGACACACATGGTGCACCCTGCACACGTGGAGGGAATCATTGCCCAAGAGACGCAGGAGAGTCACTCACAGGAGGCGACGCTCATGATGATTCAAGGCTTCCACGTTGGCGACTTCAACACCAACTCGGACGTGTTTGTCGCGGACGGCTACATGTATTTTCAAGGAACCGATCAAGCCGTCTGGCGCGTGAGCGCCGAGAATCCGATGATCGACAGAAACAATTTCGGTGGACCGAAGAAGATAAAGACGCAGTCAAATATCTTTGTTGCCGACGGGTTCATGTATTTCCGCGGCACTGACAATAAGGTCTGGCAGATGAGCGTTGCGCCGCCGCACAACAAGGTCAACATCGGCGGCTTGAAGACGAACTCGGACATCTTTGTCGCAGGCGGCTACATGTATTTTCAAGGGACCGATCAAGCCGTCTGGCGGGTTAGCGTCAGTGATCCCAAGAATGACAGAAACAATTTCGGTGGACCGAAAAAGATAAAAACGCAGTCAAATATCTTTGTTGCCGACGGGTTCATGTATTTCCGCGGCACCGACGATAAGGTCTGGCAGATGAGCGTCGCGCCGCCGTACAACAAGGTCAACATCGGCGGTCTGAAAACGAAGTCCAATGTGTTTCCCGCGAAATCCAAAACGTTTCCCACAAACGCGATTTATTTCCAGGGCACCGATCACAAGCTGTGGTGCTATGACTTCGACGACTCGAGCCTGAAGGCCTATGCGACGGTCGCGATCTACGCACTGCAGGATTGGTATAGCTGGGACGCAGGTGAGTGGAACAGCACGGGATTTTGGAATTCGGCCAATGCGCTCTACGCGCTAATTGATTACATGGCTGCCGGCAGCGATCGCGACTACACGAATGTCATCGGCAACACGTTTGCGAAGCCCCAATATGCCAATTTCATCAACGACTATTATGATGACCAAGGCTGGTGGGCGCTGACCTGGATTAATGCCTACGATTTTCTGGTCAATGAAGAACAATATCTGAACATGGCGAAGAAGATCTTCAACAATATGACTGATGCTTGGGACGGGGTATGCAACGGAGGCATTTACTGGAAGGCGGATAAAACGAACGGGCACGGAAAAAAGCCGTACAAGAACGCAATCGCGAATGAATTGTTCCTTTCAATCGCTGTCCGGCTCATGCAACGCAGCTCGTCGCCCGCTGAACGGCAAAGTTACAGACGGTGGGCCGAGAGCGCGGCGAGCTGGTTTGTGCAATCCGGGATGATGAACGCGTCCAATCTTATAAACGATGGGCTGACGACCGATTGCCAGAACGATGGCAACCCGACCTATAGTTACAATCAGGGTGTCATTCTCGGCGCGCTGGTTGATATGGCCAGAAACGGCTTGACCTTCGCGAAACAAGCTCCGCTGACGGTTGCGCAACAGATCGCCAATGCCGTGATCGCGCCGGGATCGCCGCTGTCCAAGAACGGCATATTGGTGGAGCCCGTCGGTCCGGCTGCCGGCAACGTCGGTTCCGACCTACCGCAGTTCAAAGGCATCTTCATGCGCAACCTGGCGCTGCTCGCGAGCAGCGTGGACCAGGCCACAGCCGCGCCTTATGTCGGTTTCATTCGCGATAACATGCGTTCCATTCTGGCAAGCAACCGGAACTCCATCAACCAGTTCGGCTATGCCTGGAGCGGCCCTTTCGATCAAGCAGACGCGGCGCGGCAAGCCTCGGCCTTGGAGGCGCTCAACGCGGCCAGAAAGGTCGGCCTACTTACCCCGTGACGCTACGCGCGATGATGTCCACCGGAACTACGATGCATGCTGGCCGACGGAACGGATTTGGCGGGTCCTCAACGAGCTCAACGGCGAGCTTAAAAGGCTGAACATGAAAAACGGCGCTCTCTACACTGCTCGCCACGCCAACGAGGTGATGGGGTGAGCTATCCGCCCGGCAAAACGGCTTTCGCGGGTTCACTCCCGCAAGAGCGAGTACATGAGCAATCGGCCAAAAGCATTGGCATCATTCCATTTCTCCTTTTCCGGTTTCGCCGGAAACTCGGCCACGAATACTTTCCCGTCCGCCACAGTCGGGGGACTCGACTTAGCAAACCATTCCACGGTGTCTTTGGGGTCGTCTTCGCTGTTCCAAAGCTCGGCGAGCTGTCCATTCCGTCCAGGCATCGCATTAAAGGCTTGCAAATAGCCGGGAACAATCTTGTTTATAGCATTGCATCGCGCGTCATTCGGGCTCATGTCCTGTTTGTAGTCTCCGTGCTGAGAAAACATGCAGCCATTGATCTGCTGAAAGTGCCAGTGGTGGTCCGCATCTGAGTAGAATGAATCCCAAAGTATGCCGGCGGCATCCGCGTAGACAAAACGTTGCTGATCGTAAAAGGCCGAGACGAAGATCCTGCCGGCTGGGGTATGCCCAAAAGTGCTAATTTGCTGAAATTTCCAGCCGTGATCCTTTCTGTAAAAAGAATCCCAGATGTTTCCGGTGCTGTCCGCGTAAGAAAAATGCTGCTGATCTCCGAAGTCTGACACAAATATGTCGCTGGCCGCGGGAGGTCCGTTGGTGTCGATCTGTTCGCAGCGCGTGTCGGTAGGAGCGGGATGTCCACTGGGATTGATTTGGTTGCAATGCCACTTGTCGTCCGCCCGACTATAAAATGAATCCCAGATAGTCCCTGTCAGGTCTCTAAAGGCAAAATGTTGCTGATCGTAGAAGGCCGAGACGAAGATCCCGCCGACCAGAGTTTGCCCGAAGGTGTCGATTTGCTGAAACTTCCAGCCGTGATCTTTTCTGTAATAAGAATCCCAGATGTTTCCGGAGCTGTCCGTGTAGGAAAAATGCTGCTGATCTCCGAAGTCTGACACAAATATGTCGCTAGCGGCGGGAGGTCCATTGGTGTCGATCTGCTCGCAGCGAGTGTCGGTAGGGGCGGGATGCCCACTGGGGTTGATTTGGTAGCAATGCCAGTCCTCGTCCGCCCGACTGTAAAATGAATCCCAGATAGTCCCTGTCAGATCTCTAAAGACAAAATGTTGCTGATCATAGAACGCCGAGACGTATACGCGGCCGACGGGCTTAGTCCCATGACTGTCGATTGGCTGAAAATCCCAGCTTCCCTGAGCACGTCTGTAAAACGAGTCCCAGATGTTTCCGGCGTTGTCTGTATAAACAAAATGCTGCTGATCTGCTGAACCAAACACCGAGACAAATATGTTGCTAGCGGCCGGGAGCCCATTCGTGCTGATCTCCTGAAAGCTCCATGTGTTTTGGTCCCTCTGGTAAAACGTATCCCAGATAGCACCGTGTTTGTCCCGAAAGACAAAATGTTGCTGATCGTGGAACGCTGAGACAAACGGGTCACCTGCGACAGCCTTTGTATTCGGGTTTGGCCGCGACGCCCAAATAATCGCGGTGTTCGGGTTGTGTCCGTCCCAGGACAGCGACAGGACACCGCCAGGCATGCTCATCATTGCTGCAGTCAAAGGTGCAGAGGAGCCGATTGGACTAGGCGAGAATTGTTGTCCGTCGAAACGATAAGCCTTCAAAAAATCGCTCTCTGGCCAGACGTAGAGATTGTAGCTATTGGTTCCGAACCTCCAGACCACCGGCGAACCGTGCACGTGTGGATAGCTCATCACGACGTGTTCCCAGTACGAGTCATCGCTCTTGTCAGTGTCATTGAACCCTGGTGGGTCATATTTGAAGCCGCTCGTATCGCAGCGGTGTTTAGACTCCTTCATGCCCGCTTGAAATTGATACTGGCTTTCGGCGACTCGAAAGCACTGGCCAGGCCCTGGGCTACAGTCGGGATCTCCCCTCCAATGACTCCGTCCGATATCACTGAGAGGGGGTTGGTCTCTTCCCAAGTTGTCCTTGTCGAGAACATAGAGAATGCCGCTCTTTCCAGCCCCGAGCACCTTGCCAGAATACTGGATCACTACCGGGCCAGACGTTCCCAAATCCAAATCACAGACTTCGAGCACATCGCGCGATCGCGGTGTGTACCAATCCGCTAGCGGAAGCTTACCGTCCCTATTCGCAAGTTTGACGAATGAATCCGACAGGTTTGGAAATTCGAAGTGGCCATTCCCGGTCATGAAGTAGATGTTGCCCTGATCATCGGCCGCGGGGCCGGCTCCCGACTGCCATACAGCGCCCATTCCGGTATCGCTGGTCGGGGTGGTCACGAAAGCATCCGTTTGCACCAAATCGGGAAGGGAAAAGGACATCACCCAGCCCTGATAATTAGGGTCGTGGTCGTTCTTGGGGGGACCACTCCCGAACGCGACGATCAGGTGATTTTTCGAAATCAGCAGCGCGGGCCGATTCATATGTCGCGAAGGCTCAAAGCGCAGGGTGCTGTTACTGGCGCAGCGACCCGCTTCGCAGACAATCACATCCGTTAATTGCCCCTGCGCATTGGGCCGAATTGCAAGTGTAGACAAATCGAGGGCGAACACATGGAACTTGTGATCCTCTTTCAATTTCGCAACGACATAGAGGGTCCCCGTCCTTGGATCGGGCGGGTTGCCGAGATCGATAACTGGAGTGCTCGAGATGCCGTTTGATGGCAGGATCGTATTGAAAGAGTCTTTTTCAATCGCGTCCGGAGCCCCGAGATATACGTTCATGAGTGGTGGCGTTTGCTCGTCTGGCGTCCGGTCATCTGCGTCGAAGCCATAGATCATGTTCTCGGAGGTCGCGACGTAAACCACGCTGCGCAGCCGTCCGTTCACTGGCACGCCCTGCACGTATAATGGCTGCGCCCATATTTGCCCCAACACACGGCGGGCGAAGACCTTGCCGAATCCTCCCGGTTTGACATTGCTGGGTCGCAAGATCGTTTCACCTGCATACACACCGGTTCTGTATTTGTCGTTGTGGTTAGTAAGCACATCCCGCGCCGTTTGACCCGTTGCAACTGTCGTTTGACCCGTTGCAACTGTAATGTTGTTGATGAGAAACAGAAGGATAGCCGTAACTGGGACTGAAGCGCGCTTCATAACGTCCTCCCGCTTTGAGAGTTCTGCCGTGTCGCGATTGCCGAGTTCCTAAAGTCGCTAATGACAAGTTCTTTAACCCGAAAGCATGCCTTCTCCGCTCAGAAAGCCGATGGCAAACCATGGTATTCCCTATCGTCGTTGGAAACCGGTCGCAGCTGAAGTCGATCGCATCTTGCGCAAAGCCCAGGGGCCGAGGCTGTCTCGCTTTTCAAGCTTGGCAACGGCGCGCAAGAATTCACGGAGCACCTTACCGCTCCGCTTGATGTCGTCTTCAAGCTCATAGCCTCGGCGGGCGCGATTGCGCCAACTCGCTGCCAGATTGCGCGCTGAGGGTCCGGGAAATACGGCTCTTTGTCACCCTCGATGTAAGGGTCGCTGCGCAGATGTGGCATATGGCAGATCGGGATCATCGAACGCCACCACAAATCCGCGCCGGCGGCTTCGACTACGCGGCCCGCGCCGGCACACGTGGCCAAGCGCCGCATCGCCATTGTGCGGTATTCTAAATGCGACTTCCCTGTTGAGCTAGCGAATTAGATGTCGGTCCAGGAGGTTAACCCTGAACTGGAAGATCTTCGCCTGCCGTTATCGGCGGAAGTGCACGGTTGAACTTGACACGCGAGAACGGTAGCGCGAAGTTGATCATCGTGACTGTGCTGGTGGACGGGTACTGCGCAGGACGCGGCGTTGAGATGGCCGACCGGTTTCATCACCTGATCCTGTTCGACGACGCCGGCTTTGGCGGATCGCACAAGCACGTATTCCGTTCGATCGCTCACCTCGACGACTTCACCGGCGCTTCCGCGTTCGCTGTCCTTTCCGGGACGTGGCAGCTTTTCCGCGATTCGCAGTTCCAGGCCGCCTACGGAAGCGTATTCGCTCCCCGCGTCGGCGGCTACGCATGGGTCGAAGACTACAACGTCGACAATGATTCGATTTCGTCGGTGCGCCTGACTGGCGAAGAGGCGCGCCAGGTTCCCCACGCCATTCTCTTCGCTAAATCCAACTTCGGCGGCGACCACAAGCACGCGTTCGGCGCTTCCGTGGCGAACGGCAGTTGGAGGCATACTAAATCAGTCGCCGTTCTGGCCGGGACCTGGAGGTTCGACTTGGCCGGCGGGTCGTCTGTCACCCTGGCGCCGGGGACCTACGACGGCGCGAGCCCGCTGTTCGTCGCGCCGATCGATGCGCTCGAAGTTGCGGAGGTCACAACGCCGGACCCGGGGATCGCGCATCTGATCCTGTTCGACGATGCCGGCTTCAAGGGAGGGCATCGGCACGTTTTCGAGGATCAGGCCGATCTCCGCGATTGGGACGGACGCGTTTCCGCGATCGCCGTGGAGCACGGAGGCTGGCAGGTCTTCGCCGCGAAGAACTTCAACACCCCTGAGGGACGGCCGCTGACGCGCGGGATCTACCCTTACGTCGAGGACTTCGACATCGAAAATGATCGGGCGGCGTCAGCGCGCCAGGTATCGGTCACGGGTAGTCCACCGCTGGTGTCCGTGGCCAATATGAACGACGGCCAGAACATGTTGACCGCTCATGGCGACCGTTATCGCCTCGGTTGGAACGCACACGAGACGCACCTGACGCCAGCAAATGTCCGGGTCCCTGACTTCGGCCTGCTATGGCGTCGGGATGACCTGCTCGGCCAGGATGGCAAGCCGGCACGGGTCTATGGTCAGCCGCTGTACGTGAGCGCCGCCGCGAGCGGCCTGGGCCGGGACCTGGTGCTCATCGCCACGGCGAGCAATGACGTTTTCGCGCTCGACCCCGGCAACCAGGGCGCGACGGTCTGGCAAACCCATCCCGGCCAAGCGAACAACGCCCTGGACGACGACCATTTCAACGCCGGGCTCGACAAAGGGTTTTTGGACAGCGGGTTCTGCCGGAACACCAGCCCGCTGCACGGCGTCGACGGCACGCCCGTAGTCGCGCGGCTTGGTGGTCGGCTGGTTTTGTACGTCTGCTTTCTGGCGAAAGTCGACGCCCGTGGCGGACACGGCAATCTCGCTAACTTCTGGAATCAGGCCTACTTCCTGCAGGCGCTCGATATCGCTACCGGCCAACCATTGCCGGAGTTCGCGGAGCCAATTGAGTTGTCCGGCAGCTACACGCATCCGGATGGCAAGGAAAGGTGCGCTTTCGGCCGTACATGCATACACAGCGCGGCGGGCTGACCTTCTTCGATTCGAACCTTGTCAAGGGCGGCGAGCGCGGCTGGGTTCTGGCGACCTTCTCCTCGCGCTGCGATCGCTACGGCCAGGAAGAGACTGAAGACTGGCAGGGCTGGATCATCGCGGTGCAAGCCTCAGCACGTCCGCCGGTACCGCTGTTGTTCTCCACCTCGACCAACGAGTTTGGGAAGAATATAGGTTGCGGCGGTATTTGGGGAACGGCCGGGATCGCCATTGACGACCTGGAGCGGATGTATGCTGTCAGTGGCAACGGTAAGTTCGACGGAGTCGAGAACTACGACCTCCGTGCAAAAGTGGCCGACAGCTATACCGCGCGCGACTGGCAATGGATGAGGGACAATGATCGAGATCTCGGCAGCTGCAGCGCGGTCCTGCTGCCACCGATCGCGCTGTCGCAGGATGTCACCGGCGCCGCCGCCCCGGGCACCGTCAACGTAGTCGCTACCGGCGGCAAGGACGGGCGGGTCTACCTCCTCGACGCCGACGCGCTCGGCTACCCGGCGACACCTCAAGGGCCGCGCGGCGTGGGCGGCGCGTTCTGGCGGCAAAAGATCTTTTCCGACGATAACAAGCCGTATTACGGCGGCATCGCCATCACGCCCGCATTCTACGACGCCGGTGCGCGGGGCAAGTTTCTCTACTACTGCTCTGCATCGGATACTCCCCACCGCGGCATGGTCGCGATCCAGTTCGATCACCTCGAAGGCGAGGGCCATTTCGGCGTGTACGCGGTTCAGTTCGAAGGGCCGCGATTTACCGGAGCGCCGGGGGCGCCGTTCGTCTCGAGCAACGGAGCCGCCGACGGGATCGTCTGGGCGGTCGATTCGTTCCGCGACGAGAACGACGAGGGAGGAGACAGCATCCTGCGCGCGTGGGATGCGGTGACCGGCGAGTTGCTCTACAGCTCGCCTCAGACCGCCGCTCAGAAGCTTGGCAACGGCCGCAAGTTCTCCAGCCTCGCGGTTCTGCAGGGTAAAGTGTTGGTCGGCGCTGCGTCGATCGCCTGCTACGGGCTGAAGCGCGAAGACTTATGAGCGCCCGCGGTAAGTTTCCGCCGAAGGCGGTGATTGCACGGCCGTCCACATCAGTAACTATTGAATCGATACGAAGTCGCTGAGCGTGCCGGGCCGCATGCTTAGCGAATCCTCTGACGCGTGTCTTGATGTCGGCGCGAAGGCGCACTTCCGGACTCATGCACCGCAGCAAAAGCGCCTTCATTGATGACCTCGTCGGCACGGCCGAGCAGAGTAGGCGGAACAGTGACGCCGATCGCCCTGGCTGTCTTGAGGTTGATCACGAGATCCAGCTTTGTAGGCTGCGTGATTGGAAGTTCGCTCGGCTTGGCACCCCGCAGAATCTTGTCGATGTAATCCGGAAAACGAACCAGGGCACGAGCGTAGTCCTCACCATAACTGAGCAGAAGACCCAATCGCGGCGCGAGTGGATCGTTGCTGATAGTCGGCACACGATAGCGCAGGGTCAACTCGTACCGACCAGACAGTGGCACTGTCGCAATTCGTGCATCTCGATGCCCCGCCCCGCGGATAAACCTTGCGTTGCATCTTCATGAAGCGAGGACTAACTTTGATTACTAGCGCCGCTTCATCGCCTCCGCATCGATTCTCCAACCCGGTTGGCGTAGGCAAAAGCGGAGAGCGCTGAAAAGGCAGGCCGCAAAAAGTCTGGGTTCACGAAATCAAGCAGGACGGCTTCCCGCCAAACGAGGGATGCAGCCATGAGCAGCTCCGAACAACTTCTTCAGATTGCTCCGCCTCGTCACTCTGGCGCCTCACCAGGTCACTTAAACTCTCCGAACCGCCGTATACGAGACCGGTACGTACGGTGGTGCGGTCTGATCGTCGCTGTGTGCGTAACGAGCGTGTGTTGGGCACAATCTAGAACGCCCATTCCGAAGATCGCAGTAACAACTTATCATTACGATACTTTTCGCACCGGTTGGAACTCGCACGAGGAGATACTGAATCCATCGCTGCAGAACTGTTCTCACATTATTTGCACCACTGAAAAATTTGGTCTTCGAGCAAGGGTTGCGCTCGACGACACAGTGTACGCACAACCGCTCATCGTTCCAGACGTTCCTCTCACCGGAGGAGTTAACGCTGGAAAACACGACGTAGTTTATGTGGTTACGGAGAATAACTCGATTTACGCAATCGACGCGAATAACGGCGAGATTCTTCTCTTCCGTAATCTGGGAGAGGGCGTGCCTGCTCCGCAAAATCCGCAACTGCCAAACTGTCGGAACAACGGTCCTCGCATTGGAATTGAGTCGACACCGGTAATCGATTTAGCTAGCGGCACTATGTACCTGATGTCCTACACCAAGGGCGACGTGCGACCGGCCTATCGGCTCTACGCCATCGATCTCGCCACTCTAAATGACAAACTAGAGCCCGTTGTTGTCAAGGCTTCGCACAAATTGGACGACGGTAGCGCGCTGAACTTCGATGCGACCATCCATCGTCAGCGCGCAGCACTTCTTCTGGCGCACGGAAACGTTTATGTGGCCTTTTCAAGCTGGTGTGATCGCTCCACCGCGTCGCGGGGATGGCTGCTCGGATGGCGCGCTGCTGATTTAAAGCCTTTAGGTGCGAACTTCTTACCCGATCGCTTGCCAACTTTACCGGCGCTTTCAACTATTTGGATGTCGGGTTATGGCATCGCCGCCGTCGCCGGGCATCTTTATTTCGCTACCGGCAATTCCAGAAAGAACACTTACGATAGTAACAACAATTTATCCGAAAGCGTTGTCAAAATGTCGGCTGACCTAACGCAGGTCCTAGATTTCTTTACACCGTCAAACGTCAACCAGCTCGACAACAACGACGCGGATCTCGGTTCTGGCGGAGTGCTTCTATTGCCCGATCAGCCAGGCAGCGTACAACATATGGCTGCAGCCGCGGGCAAGGACGGCCAGTTGTTTTTGATTGACCGCAATAATATGGGTGGCTTTAACACTGTCGCCAATCATGTTCTCGATACGAAACAAATCGGAGCGTGCTGGTGCGGTCAGTCGTACTACCTCAATAACATCGTGAGTAGCGGCGCGTCGCAGATTGGCGTTTGGCAAGTCAACACCTGGCCATCGCCAAGCTTGACTCAGATACATTCCTCGATGGACCTCGGCGGTTCAGGTGACGGAGGGTTTTTCACCTCCATTTCATCCAACGGCGACAATGACGTGATCATCTGGGCTGTGTCGCGCAGCAATAGTTACCCACCCGGCGGGCCTGAGCCCCAACTATTCGCGTACCAACCAATACCGGGAACATTTGAGCTCAAGTTATTGTTCCAGTCGGTTGCCGGAAACTGGGATGTGCCTGTCTTGCCGGGCTGGCCCGAAGGCGGTAATTCCAACATTGTCCCAGTCGTCGCCAATGGTCATGTTTACGTTGCGAGCTACAGAGAGTTGGATATTTTCGGCTTCCTACCGCTCGTGGTGAAGGCCCCTTCTGCTCCTGACATCCAAAGCGTCTCGGGGATCATCACCACTGTCAGCGGCTCGCAGCTCACGCTGAAGACGGAAACTGGTGCGGAGCTGCGTGTGGAGGCTGAGGTAGCCATCAGAAACGGGTTAAGCCCAGAACTGCGTGTCGGTCAGCGTGTAAACGTATCCGGCAACGTGGATGCGCAAGGTCTGCTCCATGCCGACGTCATCAAGCCTGTCCGGACTGCCCAAAGACCTTAACCATGAGCAAGTGCTTTCGTGTGCAAGATCAGTACGTACGGTGGTGTGGTCTGATCGTCGCCGTGTGCGTAACGAGCGTGTGTTGGGCACAATCTAGAACGCCCATTCCGAAAATCGCAGTAACAACTTATCATTACGATAATTTTCGGACCGGTTGGAACTCGCATGAGGAGATACTGAATCCGACTCTGCAGAACTGCTCACGCTTTATTTGTGCCACCGCAGAATTTGGTCTTCGAGCACGGGTCGTGCTCGACGACATAGTGTACGCACAACCGCTCATCGTTCCAGACGTTACTATCAGCGGAGGAGGCAACCCCGGCAAACACGACGTAGTTTACGTGGTTACGGAGAACAACTCGATTTATGCGATCGACGCGAATAACGGCAAGATTCTTCTCTTCCGTAATCTGGGACCGGCCGTGCCGGCTCCGGGCTCTAGTCCGCAACCGTGGATACCTGCGCTACTGCCAAAGTGTAGGGCCGGTGGTCCTCAGATAGGAATTGAATCGACACCGGTAATTGATTCAGCTAACGGCACTATGTATCTGGTGTCCTACACCTACACCTACACCGACTGGCTTAGATTTAGGTGGCAACCGGTCTATGGGCTTTATGCCATTGATCTCGCCACGCTAAATGACAAATTACCGCCAGTTCCTGTCCAAGCTTCGCACACGCTGGACGACGGTCGTAGGCTTGCCTTTGATGCGACTCTCCATCGTCAGCGCGCGGCGCTTCTTCTAGCTAACGGAAACGTTTACGCAGCTTTTACAAGTTGGTGCGATCAACCGGTGGATTCACGGGGCTGGCTGCTTGGATGGCGCGCCTCCGATTTACAGCCTTTGGCCACGAACACCCTGCCCGATACCCAGCCATTTTCGATTTCATTTCTTTCTACTATATGGATGTCCGGTTACGGCGTCGCCGCGGACGCCGTTGGGCAGCTCTATTTCGTTACCGGCAATTCCGCGCCTGACACTTTCGATAGTAAAACCAATCTCTCCGAAAGCGTTGTCAAAGTGTCGGCTGATCTACGGCAGGTCCTAGATTTCTTTACACCAAACGTCAGCCGGCCTGGTGATGTGGATTTCGGTTCTGGCGGAGTGCTTCTATTGCCCGATCAACCGGGCATCGTACCACATATGGCCGCAGCCGCGGGCAAAGACGGCAACATGCATTTGATTAACCGAGATGACATGGGCGGCCTTACCGATCACGCGCTCGATATGAAGCAAATCGGAGGGTGCTGGTGCGGTCAGTCGTATTACCTCAACAACATCGTGAGTAGCGGCGGCAATCAGATTGGCGTTTGGCAGGTCAACACCTCGCCGGTCGTCGCACGGCTGCCGACTTTGACGCAGATACATTCCTCGATGGACTTACCCCACTGGGGTGACAACGGCGGCGGGTTCTTCACTTCTATTTCCTCCAACGGCGACACCGACGTGATCATTTGGGCTGTCTCGCGTAGCAATAATTACCCACCAGGCGGGCCTGAGCCCACCCTATTCGCGTTCCAACCGATACCGGGAACATTCGAGCTCAAGTTGTTATTCCAGTCGGTTGCTGGAAACTGGGATGTGCCGCCCATGCCGGGCTGGCCCGAGGGTGGAAATTCCAACATTGTCCCAGTTGTTGCCAATGGTAATGTTTATGTTGCGAGCTACAGAGAGCTGGATATTTTCGGCTTCCGACCGCTCACGGTGAAGGCTCCTTCTGCTCCAGAGATCAGGAGCGTATCGGGAATCATCACCACCGTCGTCAGCGGCTCGCAGTTCACCCTGCAGACAGAAACTGGCGCGGAGGTGCGGGCGGAGGCTGAGGTAGCCATCAGAAACGGGTTAAGCCCAGAACTGCGTGTCGGTCAGCGTGTAAACGTATCCGGCAACGTGGATGCGCAAGGTCTGCTCCATGCCGACGTCATCAAGCCTGTCCGGACTGCCAAAAAACCTTAACTGGTCGCGCTGCAACGCATTGAGTGCGAGCGATGTGCGACATGGCGATCTTCTAGGTTTCGTTACGCGGCCAGTTGGAGAGCCGCTACGCGGGGTGTCCTTGCAGTTCCAAATTTACTCCTCGCCTCTCGGTTCGTTGCACGTCTGCGTTGCGCTCTAGCCGCCGACGCCCCCGCGGCAAACGAGCGCACGCGCCCCAACGGAAAATGGTGGATACTGGGGCGGCGGAGCCCTTCGGGCTGCGCGATTCACGCCGCGGCCGGATTGTCGGGGCCTCCGCACGAGGGAGGACCACGATGACGATTTGCATCAAGCGGCGGGCGCTGCTGCTCGCCGGAATGGTCGGAAGTCTCCTGGCTGCATGCTCCGTAGCCGCCCAGCAGCAGCCTCCGCCCTGGCAACAGGGTCGGCCGGAAGCTGCTAGCCGGTCGACGCTCGCGCCGGTCGCGCCGCCGCCGATTCCCACCGCCGCGGACAAGCTGCCGCTCGAAGCGCTGCGGCTTGCCAATGGGTTCAGGATCGAGGTCTACGCCAGCGGCGTCGCCAACGCGCGCACGCTGCGACAAGGCGACAAAGGCACGGTGTTCGTCAGCACGCGCCTGTTGGATAAGGTCTACGCCATTGTCGAAAAGAGCGGCAAACGCGAGGTCCAGGTCATCGCCCAGGGCCTCCACCGCCCGAATGGGATCGCCCTTCACAACGGCACGCTCTACATCGCCGAGCTGTCCCAGATCTCGAGGATCGAAAAGATCGAGGACAACCTCGACGACCCGCCGAAGCCGACGGTCATCTATAGTGACCTTCCGAAGGACGAGCCGCACGGCTGGAAGTTTCTGACCGTCGGGCCCGACAACAAGCTCTATTTCCAGGTTGGCGCGCCGTGCAACATCTGCATGCCATCGGACGCCCATGCACAGATCCGGCGCATCAACCTCGACGGCAGCGGCGCGGAGGTGATCGCTCGGGGGATACGACAGATCGTCGGAATGGATTTTCGCCCCGGGACGAACGAGCTTTGCTTCACCGAAAACGCGCGCGACTGGCTGTCGGAAGACGTGCCGGAGGACAAGCTCAATCGATGGTCTGAAATCGGGCAGCACTTCGGCTACCCGTTCTGCCATCAGGGCAACATCGCTGACAACGAGTTCGGATGGGGGCCGCTCCTGCGACGAGTTCACCAAGCCGGTCACCTTGCTGGGACCGCACAGTGCCGCGCTCGGCATGCGGTTCTATACCGGCAGCATGTTCCCAGCCGAATACAAGAACGCAATCTTCATCGCGCGCCACGGCTCCTGGAACCGAACCAAGAAAATCGGTGGCGACATCGTTGTGGTAAAGCTCAACGAGGATGGCAGCCTCAAGTCGATTGAGCCCTTCCTCACCGGCTTCATCCAGAACAACAACTACGTGGGCCGGCCGGCCGACGTGTTGGCGATCAAGGACGGCTCGCTGCTGGTGTCCGATGACTACAACGGCGCGGTCTACCGCATCAGCTACGGGGAATAGGGACAAAATGAGGCCAGGTCATGCAGATCGAAGGCACCACATTCTGGATCCTTTCGATCGATGGACGACCTACGAGCACGACGTGATCATTCGCTTCTCCCATCCTCAGATCGTTCATCGTAACCCGGATAACGGGTGGGAGGAAAACATATGAAGACGCAAAGCAAATCGGTACTCGCTTCCATCCTCGCCATCTCCATCGCAGCTGCGGCCAGCGCTCAACAAGCGCCAACCGCACCTCCGACGACGCCCTATGGAGCGCCTATTGGGCTTGAAGCAGCCAAGAAAGTGATGGCGGCCGCGGAGGCGGAGGCCACGAAGAACAACTGGGGCATGGCCATCGCCATCCTCGACAGCACCGGCCATATCGTGATGCTGCACAGGCTTGACAACACGCAGTACGGTTCGATCGGGGTCGCCGAGGACAAGGCGCGCAGCGCGCTTGACTACAGGCGCCCGACCAAGGTGTTCGAGGACCTGGTGGCGCAGGGCGGGATCGGCATGCGCACACTCGCGCTCCGCGGAGCCTCGCCGCTGGAGGGTGGCATCCCTCTCATCGTGGACAACAAGGTTGTCGGAGCCATCGGCGTCTCCGGCGCGACCTCGGTTCAGGATGGCCAAGTCGCCAAAGCGGGCGCCGACGCCGCGAAGTGAGCTCGACGCATGTCACGCTCGGCGAGCGTGCGCCATAGCCTGACGCGGATTTTTCCGACTTGCGGACGCGTACTGTTCTGAATATTGCGGCAAATCGTCGGTGATCTCGAACCACGGTGCCTTGCTGCCGACGAAGACGTGGCATGTTGGATAGCGGGCCGGCGATTTTGAATTTTACGCCGCCGCAGAGGCAACCTCCACGCACCGCGCTGATACCCCTTTTAGCGATCTTCGCGATCCCAGGACGGTACGCATCCGACGAGCGCCGTCTTGTGTGACGTGTGGTAATTCGCGAAGCGTGTGACCTTAAGTCTAGCTTTAAGGTCATCAGGCGATGCGGGTCGAGGTTTTGGGCGGGTTGGAGCGGCGTCGGCGCTGGTCGCAGGATGACCTCGGTGGCTATATCGCGGCGAATGCCGACATCATCGATGCGGTGCGCTCTTATGCGCCGGGATTCATCTTTACCACCGCGCTGCCGCCGGCGGTCTGCGCCGCCGCGACCGCGGCGATCCGGCACCTCAAGTCTTCACAATGGGAGCGCGACTGCCATCGGGACCGCGCGGCGCGGGTAAAGTCCGTGCTCAATGCAGCCGGGTCTGCCGCTGATGCCGACCGACACGCACATTGTGCCTGTCATGGTGGGTGATCCGGAGAAGTGCAAGGAAGCCAGCGATCTCCTGCTCGCCCAGCACGGCATCTATGTCCAGCCGATCAACTATCCGACCGTCCCGCGCGGCACCGAGCGGCTGCGCATCACGCCAACGCCCTATCATGATGACAAGCTAATTGACGCGCTCGCTGAAGCGCTGGTCGATGTGTGGGAGCGCCTTAGATTGCCGCTGGGATGAGGCGCGCTTGCGGCAGAGTGACTGCAGCTTTTATTCGAATTGCTTACTCGCGCGAATGAGGCGCAGCTACGCTCGGAAAACATTAGATTCACTTCCTCACGAGTAACCGTGTTTATCTCCGGGGGCGGGCTTAATCCTTGTCGGGGCCATTTACGAGTCGAAGCCGCTTCTTTCCGCGACCTTCATCTGGTCCTTAAACCTAAAGGGTTTGTCGAAACAGAAGAGCCGGCGCGCCGCCGCTGGCTCATTTGGGCCGTGAGTCTCGGCCCATTTCAAATTCGCCAGGGCGATATTTGACAACCTTCATTGTTGTCCCAACGTCTGAAACTTCCTCGATAAGGTAGTCTTCGTTGCTTTCGCGTGCGGCCCAGACGGCGTCATCGAGTTTTTCGAGAAGGGTGCCTTTGAAACGGTGCTGCGGCCGAGAGCGCTGTATCAATCTAAAGATGGCTTTTCCTATACGATCTGGCAAAAAGGCCGCCTCAGGTGGCGGCCTCTGCTCTCATATTCCTCAACTTCTCGAAAGCGTTGCCGCTAGGCGCGAACAAGTTCCGGTCTCCGTCGCTTCGCAGATTTCTTGGGCGCGGGGGCTACGTCTTCGATCGACTTAATTATGACTGATCCTCGCTTCGGAAAGCTAACAACCAGTTCAAGTGAACCGCCCATAGCCTCGATGTAGCTCCGCATGGTCGAAAGCATCATGTCGCTCCGCTTTTCGAGGCGAGAAATGCTGTCCTGACCAATGTTGAGCGCTTTGGCCATCTGCTGTTGCGTCAGCTTCTGAGCCTTCCGAAGATCCTGCAGGGTCAGTTCCTCGGCAATCAACTCCTGCGCCCTAGCCTCAACCTTCTGCCGGCGAGCAGGGGGGAGCTTGCCAATTACATCATTGAGTGTGCGCATGTTGATCTCCTATTTGCCTTTCTTCAGCGCCGGCTTGATCTTGCGCAGATGCTCGCTGAAGCGGGCGTCAGCGACCTTTATCAAGTTCTTGTAGAACTTCGATTGGTTCTCGCCCTCTTTATCGCCGCCAACCAGTACAATGCCTTGTTGCAGCGGATCGAACGCAAAAGCAAAACGCCAGACGCCGTCCTTCTGAAATCTGAGCTCCTTCATGTTCGCGAAGGACGAGCCATTGAGTGTATCGACGTGCGGCCGCCCGAGGTGCGGCCCGAATTCAGCTAGCACTTTCAATCGAGCAAAGAGCTCATCCTGAATTTCCTCAGGAAGCTCATCAAGCTCGAACTCATCGTGAAAGCTAATGATCCAGACCACGGCGATAACGCTATCGGGTACGTACGCGTACAGATAATGCTCCCGAATACATATGGTTTCAAGTCCATATTTCAAAGAATTCTGGAACTTTGATGCTGGAACAAGGAGGAGTTCCATACCGGCTCGCGCCAGACGCGAGAGTTTCGCAAACGGCTCAGAAGTGGCCGGAAATAGGCGGATCAAATTTGGGGGTGTTTGCAAAACTTGATGAGAAATTTCAACGGCTTAGCCCGAAAACCGTTAGG
>WNFG01003464.1_pt1 | contig 19862 bp, 17 predicted proteins | sample 5400431 | NCBI WGS metagenome assembly WNFG01 (sample SAMN13153346, study PRJNA577476) | soil metagenome | isolation source: 120 cm saprolite under Douglas fir tree site 2 hole 3 replicate 2 | place: USA:California | collected 2015-04-18 | reverse complement strand
CCGTTCTTGCCGGTGACGTGCCCGCAGAGCGGGCGACCCAGGAGCCAGAGATCGCCCACGAGGTCGAGGATCTTGTGGCGGACGAACTCGTCCTCGAAGCGGAGGCTGTCGTTGAGGACGGCGCGCTTCCCGACCACCACCGCGTTGTCGAGCGAGCCGCCGCGGGCGAGCCCGTTCTTCCTCATCGTCGGCACGTCTTTGAGGAAGCCGTACGTGCGCGCGGCCGCCAGCTCGTCGACGAAGACCGCCTCGGTCACCTCGAGCGAGACGATCTGCTGGCCGATCACCGGATGGGGATTGTCGAGCGTATAGGTGACGCGGAAGCCGTCCGACGGCGTGATCTCGAGCCAGCGATGGCCGTCGCCCACCCGGATGGGCTCGCGCACGACGAGGGGCCGGCGCGGGACGGGCAGCGGCGCGGCGCCCGCCGAATAGAGGAGATCCACGAATGGCTTGGCGCTGCCGTCGAGGGCCGGCACTTCCTCCGCGTCGACGTCCACGACCAGGTTGTCGATGCCGAGCGCGGCCGCGGCCGCCATGAGGTGCTCGATGGTCCGCACGCGGACGCCAAAGGCTCCCACCGTGGTCGCAGCGCGTCCATCCACGACATGCTCGATGTCGGCAGGAACGAGAGTGCCGTCGGCGGCGCGGAAGAGAATGCCGGTATCGGCGGCGGCCGGGGTGAGGGTCAGCTGAACCGGCTCGCCGGAGTGGAGACCTATGCCTTCTACGCTGACCTTCCGTCTGATGGTTAGCTGACGGTCCATGTCCGGCGGGGGTATTAGCAATGCAAGTGCCACTGGGGCGGGTCGGCGGCAAGCTGCTGACTTCAAGGGCGTTTCTCGCCTCCGGCGCGATTGCCTACCCGGCGATTCGGTGCGTGGAATACACGGCCTGCGACCTCCTCTGTCTCATTTCCGCAACGAAAAAAAGCTTGGAAATCGCGGGGAAGCGTGGTCACCCGGTGCCGCCGGTGAGATCGCCGTACCTCGACTGGAGAAGCGCCAGGCCCACCGGCCCGGCCGTTTCGGTGCGCAGGGTGCGCGGGCCCAGACGACCGCAGATTGCCCCGGCCTGGCGGAGGGCGTCGGCCTCATCCTCACCGAGGCCACCCTCGGGTCCCACCACGAGCGTGGCGTGAGGGCAGGGCGCGGGCGGAAGCAGCGGTCCCAGCGGCTCGGTCGCGCCCTCCCACAGACAGACGAGGAGGCCGAACGGCCCGGCCTGCGCGAGCCAGGGGACGAGGCTCATAGGGGGAGCGATCTCGGGAATGACGCCGCGGCCGCTCTGCTTGGCCGCCTCCTTGGCGACGCGCTGCCAGCGCGCGACTCGCGCGCCCGCGCGCCTCGGCTCCATGCGCACGACGGCACGCGCGGTGGTCAGGGGAACGATGCGCGCGACGCCCAGCTCGGTGGCCATGCGGATGATCCCCTCCATCTTCTCGCCCTTCGGAATGCCCTGGGCGAGCACGAGGCGGCAGGGCGACTCGCTTGCTGCCTCCTCACGGGCGAGGATGGTGCCCTCGGCGCCACGCGGGCCGACCCGCTCGATCCGCACGGTCAGCACGCCGCCGGTTCCGTCGAGAGCTTCGACCACTGCGCCCGCGCCGAGCCGCAGCACGCGCGTGAGATGGCGGGTCTCCTGGGCGTCGAAGGTGACGCGCGTGCCCGAGACGGCCTCGGGGCGGACGTGAAAGCGGCTCATGCCGGAACGGCGCGCAGCCGGAGCCCGGACCACCCCTCGATCACGAGCTTCTCCTCGAGGGCAAACGCGGCGGCCGCGAGCGCCTCGACGACCTCGGCGTCCTCGTGCTCCAGGATGCCGCCAAGGATGAGCTGCCCACCCGGGGCGACGAGGCGGCGGTAGCGCGGGGCGAGGGCGAGGTGGGTGTGGGCGAGCAGGTTGGCCAGGACGAGCGGGAAGGGCGGCCTCTCGTGGAGCAGCTCGGGGCCGGCGAGGAGAAGATCGAGGCGATCGGCGCAGTCGTTCACCGCGGCATTCCGAAGCGCGGCGGCGATGGCATCCGGGTCAATGTCGAGGCCCAGCACCCGCAGGGCACCCAGCTTGAGGCAGGCAATGGCGAGGATGCCCGTGCCCGTGCCGATATCCAGGACCAGGTCGGGCGGCTCCTCACCGATGGCCCCGTCCAGCAGGGCCAGGCACCCTTCGGTGCTGCCGTGGTGCCCGGTGCCGAAGGCACGCCCCGGCTCGATGACGACGGTGACCCGCCCGGGACCCTCGGCGCGCTCCCAGGATGGACGCACCCAGAGCCGGCGCCCGATCGCGCGGGGCGGAAACGACTGCTGCCAGGCGCTGGCCCAGGCTTCTTCGACGAGGGGCGCGATCTCGACCTCGCCCGGCGCCGTCGCGAAGCCGAGGGCCCGGAGCTCGGCCGCATAGGCGGCCACTCCCGCCACCAGTCCTGTCGAGGAGGCGCTGTCGGGGAAGAACGCGCGGACGCGCGGCGGCTCCGCCGGTCCCTCTTCCTCGACGACGCCGAGCGCGCCCTGCTCCCAGAGGAAATTCGTGAAGCCCTCGGAGGTGTCGGGCGAGGTGGGGACGGTCAGCTGCCAGAAGCCCATGGACGCGGGAGGTCTACCGCGGACATCTCACCGGGCGCGGACGTCGCACCGGGCGCGGGTCTCTCGCCAGGGGCCTCAACCGCCGAAGAGCTTCTTCATGCGCTCGAGGAAGGAGGAAAGCAGCGGGCCCGAGGACTCCTTCGAGGCCTCCCGCAGCTCCTCGAGAAGCTGGCGCTCGCGCGCGCTCAGCCTCGTCGGCACCTCGACCACGACCTCGTAGACGGCATTGCCGCGGCCGCGCCCACGCAGGTGGGGCATGCCCTTGCCCTTGATGAAGAGGCGCTGGCCCGGCTGGGTGCCGGGGGGCACGTGGAGGCGCGCCTTGCCGTCCAGGACGGGCACGTCGACCTCGTCGCCCAGGCACACCTGGGGATACGTCAGGGGCAGCTCGCAGACGAGATCGGCGCCCTGTCGCACGAAGATCTCGTGCGGGCGAATCTGGAGGAGCACGTAGAGATCGCCCGGATGGCCTCCCGCGAGGCCGCCGGCGCCTTCGCCGGTGAGGCGGAGCTGATTGCCGTCCTCGACGCCGGGCGGGATGGTGACCTTGAGGAGCTTCTCGCGAGCTACCCGCCCTTCGCCTGCGCAGCTCTTGCACGGGTGGCGATTGATGCGTCCCGCCCCCGCGCACGTGGGACAAGGTCGCGCCACGGTGAGGAACCCTTGCGAGAAGCGGACCTGCCCTTGCCCACGGCAGGTGCCGCAGACCTCCGGCGTGGTGCCGGTTTCCTGACCCGAGCCGTCGCACGTCTCGCAGGTCTCGTGCCGCGGGATCTGGATCTTGGTCTCGGTTCCGGCGGCCGCCTCCTCGAGCGAGATCTCGAGCCGGTACTGGAGGTCGGCGCCGCGCCGCGCCCGGCTGCGTCGGCCGCCGCCACCCCCGCCTCCGAAAAATCCCTCGAAGAGATCCTCGAAGATGGTGCCGAAGCCCGCCTCGAACCCGGAGGGCGATGCGCCCACGCTGCCGAACCGGTCATACTGCGCGCGCTTGTCGGGGTCCGAGAGCACGCTGTAGGCCTCGCTGACTTCCTTGAAGCGCGCCTCCGCCGCGGGATTGCCCGGGTTCTTGTCGGGGTGGAATTGCCGGGCGAGGTTGCGGTAGGCCTTCTTGAGCTCGGCGTCCTCGGCATCGCGCCCGACGCCGAGGACGGTGTAGTAGTCCTTGGCCGCCACTAGGACGGATCGGGAGCCATGGCTACCGTGACCATAGCGGGGCGGAGCACGCGCCCGTTGAGGACATAACCGTGGGCCGTCTCGTTCACCACCGTGCCCTCGGGCGCGCCCGGTCCGGCGGGCACGCGCGCGACGGCCTCGTGCCGCTCGGGGTCGAAGGGCTGGCCGACCGATACGAACGGCGTCACCCCGACCTTTTCGAGGGCGCGCAGCAGCTCGCGCTGGATCAGCTCGACACCGGAGACGACGGCGGCGGCCCCGGGCTCGGTCCGCGCGGCCGCCAGGGCGCGCTCGAAGTTGTCGAGGACGGGCAGGAGCTCGCGCACGAGCGACTCGGTGGCATAGCGCGTGTAGTCCTCGCGCTCCCGGGCCGCGCGCTTCTTGGCGTTGTCGAACTCCGCGGCCGCCCGGAGGTAGCGATCGCGCTGCTCGTCGGCCTCACGGGTCTTGGCCTCCAGGGCCTCGCGGAGTCTCTGGATCTCGTCTTCGGCGGTCAGGGACAGATCGTCGGCGTCGGTCATGATACAGAAAGTATAGCAGACGCCCCCGAACGCTTCGGCGGCTAACCGGGGAGGTAGAGCTCGCGCTGGACGCGGGAGAGCGAGTCGGAGACGAGGCGGGCGGTCTCGTCCACGAGCGAGATGACGTCTCCGTATTGCATGCGACGGGGGCCAATCACGCCCAGCACCCCCAGGACCTGGCCGCGATAGGTGTAGGTCGAGGTGATGAGGCTGCACTCGCGCATGTCCTCGACCGGGTTCTCGCTGCCGATGAGGACCTGGACGCCGCGCTCCTCGGCCATGCGCGTGAGGAGATCCACGAGCCGCGCCTTCTCCTCGAAGGCCCGCAGGAGACCCCGCATGGTGCCCACGTCGCTCAGGTCCGGATGGTCGAGCAGGTTGATGGCGCCGCTGATGTAGAGATTGCGGTCGCGCAGGAGCCCGACGATCTGGTCGAGGAGCCCGCGGCTCCGGGTCCAGAGGGGATCGAGGGGATCGGCGGGCCGCTCGATGTCTTCCACGATGGCCTGGAAGGTCTTGCCGCGGTAGCGACGTGTCAGGATTCGCCCTATCTCGCGCAATTCCTCGACGCTGGGACGCGGCATCGGCGTGAGCGCGCGCGCGGTCACCCAGCCCGTGTCCGTGACGACCACGGCGAGCGCGCGGTCCTCGCCGAGGCCGACCAGCTCGATGCGATCGAGGGCCGTGCGGCGCAGCGGGGGGGCGAGGAGCATGCCCGTCATGTGGGTGCCGTCGGAGAGACGCGTGGGTGTCTCGGCCATGAGCCGCTCGGCGCCGTCGGCGGACGAGGGAGCAGCCTCCGCGGTCTTCTGGCCACCCGGCGCGGCCTTCCAGGGCACCTCGCCCAGGACGTTGACGTAGAAGCGGTAGGCCTTGTCCGTGGGCACGCGCCCCGCTGAGGTGTGCGGGTGCGTGAGGAAGCCCATGTCCTCGAGATCGGCCATGGCGTTGCGGATGGTGGCGGGCGACAGACCGCGGACGTGTCGACGGGCGACGGAGCGCGAGCCCACGGGCTGCGCGGTCTCCACATACTCCGCGATGACGGCCAGCAGCACCTGGCGGAGACGCGGATCCAGCGCGGGCTCAGACATGATGTCGCCCATTCTACATCGTCACAGGAGCTCCATGAAGAGGGCGTCGGAGAGGAGAAAGCCCGGCTCGGTGAGGCGGGCGCGTCCACCCTCGGTGACGAGGAGTCCGCGCTCCGTCCACGCCGCGAGCACCCCGCGGAGGCGGGAGCCGTCGACGGCCGCGCGCTCCTCCATCCACTGGGCGGGCACGCCCTCGCGCATCCTGAGGCCGAGCATGAGCCGCTCCGCCATGCGCTGGCGCGGCGTCAAGGCCTCGTGGGAGTCCACCGGCGCCTCGCCGGCCGCGATCATGGCCGCCCAGCGATCGACGGGCTTGACATTGGCGTAGCGCACGTCGCCGAGGTAGCCGCAGGCTCCTGGCCCGAAGCCCAGGTACTCCTCGGCGCGCCAGTAGATCTGGTTGTGCGCGGAGCGGTGGCCGGGGCGGGCGTAGTTCGAGACTTCGTAGTGCTCGAAGCCTGCCTCCGCCGCGAGCTCCGTCATCAGCCGATACTGGGCAGTCGTGGTCTCCTCCGGTGGCATGAGTATCGGAAGTTCGCTCGCCTCGGCCGGTGGGGGCCCAGCCCCACGGCGTCCTGCGGCTCGCACAGCGGACACGTCGCGCGCGTGCCAGAGGCTGCCTTCGTCGAGGGTGAGGGCATAGGCGGAGAGGTGATCCGGCTGCCAGCCCAGCACGCCCTTGACCGTGGCCTCCCAGGTCGGCAGGTCGAGCCCGGGAAGGCCGTAGATGAGGTCCGCGCTGACATCGGAGAAGCCCGCGGCACGGGCGGCGTCGAAGGCTTCGCGCGCCTGCGCCGCGGTGTGGAGCCGATCGAGCGCGGGCAGGATGCGGTCGTCGAGGCTCTGAACTCCGAGGCTGATCCGCGTGACGCCCGCATGCCGGTAGCCAGTGAGCCGCTCGACGCTGACGGATTCGGGATTGCACTCGACGGTGATCTCGGCGGAAGGCTCGAGGGGAAAGTTCGCGCGCAGACGGTCCAGGATCGCCGCCATCGCCTCGGGGGGCAGCAAGGAGGGCGTGCCGCCGCCCAGGAAGACGCTCTTGAGACGGATCGCGGCCGCCCACGGGGCCTTCGCGGCCAGGTCGATCTCGCCGAGGAGGGCGGGCACGAAGCGCGCGACCGCGCCGGGCGCATCGGGCGCCGTGTTGAAGGAGCAGTAGCCGCACCGCTGAGTACAGAACGGGATATGCAGGTACGCGCCGAGGACCTTCGCCCGCGGTACCCACGCAGCCAGCCCGCTCATTGCCGCATCGACCGCAGGGTGGTTACGGCAACCAGTGACCCAAGCGGCTCCACCGCGGCCAATGGCTCTCCGCGTTCCAGGACCAGTAGATCAGGAAGGCCTTGCCGCGGATCTTGTCGCGATGGACGAAGCCCCAGTAGCGGCTGTCCTGGGAATTGTCCCGGTTGTCGCCCATGACGAAGTAGGAGCCCGCGGGAACCACGAGGGGATCGCACGCGTAAAGATACCCGCAGTGCGCGGAGGGTACGGCGGGGATGGAGCCCGGGCGCACGTAGGGCTCGTCGAGCAGGCGCCCATTGAGGATGACCCGGTTGTCCTGCACCTGCACGGTGTCGCCCTCCACGGCCACGATGCGCTTGATGAAGTCCCGGCTCTCGTCGTTCGGGTACTTGAAGACGACGATGTCCCCGCGCCGCGGCTTGCGCAGCCCGGGCAGGTGAGCGTCCGTGAGGGGCAGCTCGGCGCCGTAGAGGAACTTGTTGACGAGGATGTAGTCGCCCACGAGGAGCGTGTCCATCATGGAGCCCGAGGGGATGGTGAAGGCCTGCACCCCGCATTGCCGGATCACCAGGGCCAGGAGCACGGCGATGAAGATCGCCTCCGCGTACTCGCGGACGAGGGACTTTCGCCGCAGGGGGGCGACCGTCTCGGCGGGCGACGGAGTCTCCTCCGGCTTGGTCTGGGTGCCGTTGATCGTCATGCTCAGCTCTTGAGGACCGACAGGAACGCCTCCTGCGGTACCTCGACCTTGCCGACCTGCTTCATGCGCTTCTTGCCCTCCTTCTGCTTCTCGAGCAGCTTCCGCTTGCGCGTGATGTCGCCGCCATAGCACTTGGCGGTGACGTTCTTGCCCATGGCCTTGACCGTCTCCCGGGCGATGACGCGGCTGCCGATGGCGGCCTGGATGGCGACTTCATAGAGCTGCCGCGGAATGACGCCGCGGAGCTTCTCCGTCAGCGTCTTGCCTTTCTCGTACGCCTTCTCCCGGTGCACGATGACGGACAGCGCGTCCACGGGATCGCCGTTGAGCAGGATGTCGAGCTTGACCATCTCCGACTCGCGGAACTCCAGGAAGTCGTAGTCGAACGAGGCGTAGCCCTTGGAGATGGACTTGAGCTTGTCGTAGAAGTCCACCACGATCTCGGAGAGCGGGAAGTCGAACTGGATGTGGCAGCGCTTGCCGAGGTACTCGAGCGACTTGTGCTCCCCCCGCTTGTCCTGGGCGAGCTTGTAGATCTCGCTCATGAACTCGGTGGGCACGAACACCGAGCCTCGGACGTAGGGCTCCTCGATGCGCTCGACCTTGTCCACGGGGGGCAGCTTCGAGGGATTCTCCACCTCGATGGTCTCGCCCTCGGTGGTGACCACCCGGAAGCGCACGCTGGGGGCGGTGACGATGAGGGAGAGGTTGAACTCGCGCTCGAGGCGCTCCTGGACGATCTCGAGATGGAGCATGCCCAGGAAGCCGCAGCGGAACCCGTAGCCGAGGGCGAGCGAGGTCTCGGGCTCGAAGTTGAACGCGCTGTCGTTGAGCTTGAGCTTCTCGAGGGCATCGCGCAATCCCTCGTAGTCGGTGTCCTCGATGGGATAGAGCCCCGCGAAGACCATGGGCTTGGCATCGCGATAGCCGGGGCAGGGCTCGGCGGTGGGCCGCAGGACATCCGTGATGGTCTCGCCCATCTTGGCGTCGGCCACACGCTTGATGGAGGCGGTCAGGAACCCGACCTGGCCGGCGGAGAGCTCCTCCACGGGGCGCATGTCGGGGGCGAAGACGCCGACCTGCTGGACCTCGTAGGTCTTGCCGTTGGACATGAGGAGGACGCGCATGCCCACCCGCACGCGGCCGTCGATGAGGCGGATGTAGACGACCACGCCCTGATAGGAATCGTAGAAGGAGTCGAACACGAGGGCCTTGAGGGGCGCCTCGGGGTCGCCCGTGGGCGGCGGGATGCGCGTGACGATGGCCTCGAGCACCTCGGGCACGCCCGTCCCATGCTTGGCGGAGATGGACAGCGCCTCGTCACCGTCGAGCCCCAGCGCTTCGGTGATCTGGGCGCGCGTGCCCTCGACGTCGGCCGCGGGCAGGTCGATCTTGTTGATGACGGGGACGATCTCGAGCCCGCTGTCGTAGGCGAGGTAGAAGTTGGCGAGGGTCTGGGCCTCCACGCCCTGGCCCGCGTCCACCACCAGGAGCGCCCCCTCGCAGGCCGCGAGCGAGCGGGAAACCTCGTAGGAAAAGTCCACGTGGCCGGGCGTGTCGATCAGGTTGAGCGTGTACTCCCGTCCGTCGCGGGCCGTGTAGAGCAGGCGCACGGCGTGCGCCTTGATGGTGATGCCCCGTTCCTTCTCCAGGTCCATCGAGTCGAGGACCTGGCCCACGGCCTTCTTGGCGTCCATGGTCCCCGTGAGCGACAGCAGCCGGTCCGCCAGCGTGGACTTGCCGTGGTCGATGTGGGCGACGATGGAGAAGTTGCGGATATGCGAGGTCGGCATCGTTCTCAGGATAACACGCGAGGAAACATCGTGGGTCAGCGGGGGAGGCGCGCGCCCGCGGGCACGACGGCGCCATCCTCGAGGACGACACCGGGGCCGATCAGGGCGTGCGCACCGATGCGGGCGCCCGCGCCCACGACGCAGTCACGCAGCTCGGCACCCGCGCCGACGGAGACGCGCTCCCAGAGGACGGCGCCCGCTACGGATGCGGCGGGGCCGATCTGGCAGCCAGGGCCGAGAACGGTGGCGGGGCCGACGCGGCAGTTCTCCTCGAGCCGGCTGCCCGCGCCGATGACCACGGGCGCCGCCGCGTCCACGCCGACGCCCAGGGCCACGTCCTCGGCGATCCATCGTCGCGAGGCGCCGGGGCCGTCCGGCATGACATCGGTGGCCACGCGGCCGGCCAGGAGATCGAGCTGGGCCTGCCGGTACTTCTGCGGGTTGCCGATGTCGAGCCAGTAGGCGCTCGCGATCCAGCCGAAGAAGGGCACCCCGTCGGCCACGAGAGCGGGGAAGAACTCGCGCTCGATCGAGACGACGCGGGCAGGAGGAATGCGCTCGAGGAGGGCGGCGTCCAGCACGTAGATGCCGGCGTTGATGGTGTTGGTGGTCTGGTCCTCCGCCGAGGGCTTCTCGATGAACCGGCGGACGCGGCCGTCCTCGGCGACGTCCACGAGTCCGTAGGGGCCGGGGTCCTCGACGGGCGTCAGGTAGATGCTCGCGCGGGCGCCGCGCTCCGCGTGGAAGCGCAGCATGGCCGTGATGTCGGCATCCGTGAGGATGTCGCCGTTGAGCACGACCACCCGCCCCCGCACGAGGTCCGCCGCGTTGCGCACCCCGCCCGCCGTGCCGAGGGGCGTCTCCTCCACGGCGTAGGCGAGCTCGACGCCGAAGCGGCTCCCGTCGCCCATGGCGCGGCGCACCTCGTCGACCATGTAGGAGCAGGAGAGCACGGCGCGATGGACACCGTGGCGCTTGAGCAGGGCCAGCTGATACGCCAGGAAGGGAATGTTCAGCAGGGGGACGATGGGCTTGGGGCGGGCCTGCGTCAGGGGCCGCAACCGCGTGCCCTGGCCCCCGGCCAGGATGACGGCCGTTAGGACGTCGGTGTCCAGGGCGCCGCCTCGCTCAGCAGCATGACGGGGATGCCGTCGCGGATGGGGAAGGCTTTGCGGCAGCGCGGGCAGATGATGCGCGTCTCCTCGAAGAGGAGGTCGCCCTTGCAGGCCGGGCAGGCCAAGATGGCTCGGAGTTCCTCGTCGATCATCGCGAAAGCTCCTTCTTGAAGAAGTCGTAGGTTCGGGCGAGGCCATCGCCGAGGGTCACGGTGGAGCGCCAGCCGAGAACCCGCTCGGCCAGCTTGGCATCCAGACAGCTCCGGCGCTGCTCGCCGGGGCGCGCGGGGCCGTACTGGGCAGCCACGCGCGAGCCCGCCGCGCTCGTGAGCCCGGCGTAGATGTCGTTGACGGAGGTCTCGATGCCCGTCGCGATGTTGATCCCGCCCGTGACGTCGGGACGCTCGAGGGCGAGGAGATTGGCCCGCGCCACGTCGCCGACGTAGACGAAATCGCGCGTCTGGCCGCCATCTCCGTTGATGATCGGCGTCTGGCCCGTGAGCAGCCGGTGGCAGAAGATGGCCACCACTCCCGCCTCGCCCTGGTGGTTCTGGCGCGGGCCGTAGATGTTGGCGTAGCGGAGCGAGATCCCGCTCACGCCGAAGATCTGCGTCCACGCGCCGACGTAGAGCTCCATGGCGACCTTGGTGATGCCGTAGGGCGACATGGGCAGGCTGGCATGCGTCTCCGGCGTTGGAATGACGTCGGTGTCGCCGTACCCCGCGCCGCCGCTGGAGGAGTAGATCATGCGGCGGACCCCGAAGCGCCGGCAGCAGTCGAGCAGGTTGAGCCCGCCCCCCACGTTGACCGAGGCGTCGAAGACGGGATCGGTGACCGATCGGCTGACCGCCGCCTGCGCGGCGAGGTGGGCGACGACCTCGGGCCGCTCGGCGGCGAAGACCTCGGCGAGGCGGCTGCTCCGAAGGTCCACCGCGTGGAGCCTCGCGCGCGGGTTGACCCACGCGCGATTGCCCGTGGAGAGATTGTCCACCACCGCGACCTCGTGGCCCGCGCCGAGAAAGGTGTCCACGACGTGGGAGCCGATGAACCCCGCGCCGCCCGTGACGAGGATCTTCACGCGCCGCGTCCCGCCGCGCGATACCACTCGACGGTGCGGGCGAGTCCTTCCTCGACCTCCACGGCGGGCTCCCAGCCGAGGAGGCGACGCGCCTTGCCGATGTCGGGCTGGCGCACCTTGGGATCGTCCGTGGGCAAGGGGCCGAAGACGATGTCGCTCCGGGAGCCGGTGGCGCGGAGCACGTGCTTGGCCAGCTCGAGGAGGGTCATTTCCCGCGGATTGCCGAGATTGACGGGATCGTTGACGGGCGCGTGCATGAGCCGCCAGATCCCCTCCACGAGATCGGAGACGTACGTGAAGGAGCGGGTCTGCGAGCCGTCGCCGTAGACGGTCAGCGGCTCGCCGGCCAGGGCCTGACAGATGAAGGTGGGAATGGCGCGGCCGTCCGTGAGGCGCATGCGCGAGCCATACGTGTTGAAGATCCGCACGATCCGCGAGTCGAGGCCATGCACGCGGTGATAGGCCATGGTCATGGCCTCCGCAAAGCGCTTGGCCTCGTCGTACACGCCCCGCGGGCCCACGGGATTGACGTTGCCCCAGTAGTCCTCGCGCTGCGGGTGCACGAGGGGGTCGCCGTAGACCTCCGAGGTCGAGGCGAGCAGCAGCTTGGCCCCGCGCGCCTTGGCGAGGCCCAGAGCCTTGTGGGTGCCGAGGGAGCCCACCTTCAGCGTCTGGATGGGCAGCTCGAGGTAGTCGATGGGCGAGGCGGGACTGGCGAAGTGGAGCACGTAGTCGAGATCGCCCTTGACGGAGAGGAAATTGGTGACGTCGTACTCGACGAAGACGAAGCGCGGGTCCTGGATGTGGCGGATGTTATCGAGCGAGCCCGTGAGCAGGTTGTCCATGCAGACCACCTCGCAACCCTTGCCCAGCAGGAAGTCGCAGAGGTGGGAGCCGATGAAGCCCGCGCCGCCGGTGACGAGGACGCGCACCGGGGCGTCCTCAGGCCGGCAGGACGGGCTTGCGTCCGACGGAGTGGTACTCGAAGCCGAGCCGGCGCATGCGCTCCGGCTCGTAGAGGTTGCGACCGTCGAAGATGACGGGGCGACGCAGGAGGCCGCGGAGGCGCTCGAGGTTGAGGTACTTGAACTCGTTCCACTCCGTGATGAGCACGGCGGCGTCCGCCCCCTGGGCCGCCTCGTACGGCGAGCCCGCGAAGGCGACGGCGGCGGGCAGGAGGGCGCGGGCATTGTCCATGGCCACGGGGTCGTAGGCCCGGACGCGCGCGCCCGCCTGATGGAGGAGATGGATGACCTCGACGCTCTTGGCCTCGCGCATGTCGTCGGTGTTGGGCTTGAAGGCCAGACCCAGCACGGCCACGATCTTGTCGTCGAGGGGGCCGAGGGCCTTGCCGATGCTCTCCACGAGGTGCGTGGCGCGCTCGCGATTGATGTCCGCCACCGACCGCAGGAGCTTGAAGTCGTAGCCGAGCTGGCCCGCCGTGTGGGTGAGCGAGTCCACGTCCTTGGGGAAACAGGACCCGCCATAGCCGAGGCCGGCCTGCAGGAAGGCGCCCCCGATGCGCGGGTCGAGCCCCATGCCCTTCATGACCTGGGTCACGTCCGCCCCCGCTGCCTCGCAGATGTTGGCGATGGCGTTGATGAACGAGATCTTGGTGGCGAGGAAGGCGTTCGAGGCGTACTTGATGACCTCGGCGGAGGGCAGATCGGTGATGATCATGGGCCGCTCGAGGGGCGCGTACAGCTCGACGAGGGTCATGGCCACCTGCTGGGTGGGCGCGCCGATCACGACGATGCGATCGGGGCGCAGGGTGTCCTCGATGGCGGAGCCCTCGCGGAGGAACTCCGGATTCGACACGACGTCGAATTCCATGGGGCGCGGCTGGTGCCGGCTGATGACCTCGCGTACGAGCTCACCCGTGCCCACGGGCACCGTCGACTTGTTGACCACGACCTTGTAGCGATCCATGCCGCGGCCGATCTCCGCGGCCACCGCCTCGACCTGGGAGAGGTCGGTCTCGCCGGTCTCCTTGGGCGGGGTGCCCACCGCGATGAAGATCACGTCGGCGTGGCGGATGCCCGCGCCCATGTCGGTGGTGAAGGAGAGGCGCCGGTCATCCACGTTGCGGGCGACCATCTCCTCGAGCCCGGGCTCGTAGATCGGCATGCGGGCGGCGCGCAGGGCCTCGATCTTGTCGCGGTCCTTGTCCACGCAGACGATATCGTTGCCGAGGTCGGCGAAGACCGCCCCCGTCACGAGTCCGACATATCCGGTACCGACGACGCAGATGTTCATGTCTGAGTTTCTTCGGGCGCCCTAGGATACCAAAGGCGAGGCCAGGGACCAACCCTCTCCGTCGCCGCGGGCGAGGGCAGGCTCAGCGGATATCGACAATCCATCTCTTCTGTGAGAAGGGGACAGGCTCAGCGCGAGGTTCAAGTCCTCCATGCTAGCTACGCCCAATCGTGGCTAATGAACTCAAAGAGACGATGCTCGATTTCTTGTGACAAGCCCCTACCGGCCCCCGGCTCGGGCATGTTGGATTCTGAGACCTGACCCCCCATTGCCAGGGAAGTGACTTCGATCAGTCAACTCGAGTCATGCCGTGTTCCGGTGGATCAAATCCGACAGGAAACTCTGTGGCCAAACTGTACTCAGCTCCAGTTGTGACGCTCCCCTCCAAAGACGCCCCGAGCAACGTCGCCCCCTGAAGGCTTGTTCTCCGACCCAAGTTGTCAAGCCCCAGGTTGGCCGTTCGCAGATTCGCCCCGGACAGGTCTCCTTCCTTCAGATCCGCCCCGCGCAGATCAGCTTCTTCGAGGCCGGCATTCCTCAAGCTCGCATGAAAGAGGATCGCCCAGTAGAGCTCTGCCCCCCGAAGATCTGCATTGTCGAGGATCCCATAGGACAATTCGGCTCCCGTAAGGTCAGCACCCCTTAGGTCAGCATTAGCGAGGTTGGCAAAGATCGCCGAAAGCGCGTATCGAAGTTCTCCCTCGTACTCAAAAATGATCCGATCCGCCTTGTCCTTCACGTACAAAGAACTGAAAGCCTTCAGGAAAGCAGACGCCAGATCAGGCGCTCGGCGACCATGCCCGCGAAGAGCAGGAGGAGATAGAAGTTGGAGAAGAGGAAGAGCGAGAGCCAGCCGCGCTGATCTTCGGGGTGCCGCGCGAACTTGATGGCCAGCCACATGAGCCGCCCGCCCAGGACGGCCGCCACCCCGAGCGAGATCGGGCCGCCGACGCCGAAAGTCGGCGCGGCCAGCGACCAGGCGGTGAGCCCGGACGCGTAGAGCAGGATGAGGCGGGCCGTGCCTTCGACACCGACGACCTCGCTGACCATGGGGAAGCCGCCCGCGGCATAGTCGCTGCGGTAGCGGAGGGCGAGCGCCCAGAAGTGCGGCATCTGCCAGAGGAAGAGGATGCCGAAGAGGACGATGGCGCCGGCATCGGTGAGGCTGCCGCCGCCGGCGACCCAGCCGATCACGGGCGGGATGGCGCCGGGAATGGCGCCGGGCACGGCGGCAAAGGGTGAGCTCGGCTTGAGCCACGGCGTGTAGACGCCGTTGTAGAAGACGGCGGCCACGAGCCCGAGCACGCCGGCCGTGCGGCCAATGCCCATCCAGAGAATGACGGCGCCCGCGACCATGGCGAGTGCCGCGAAGGCCAGCGCGTGGGCGTGGGCGAGCCGACCCGAGGGCAGCGGGCGATTGGCCGTGCGCGCCATCAAGGCGTCGCGGTCCCGCTCCTGGACTTGATTCAGGGCCGAGGCGCCCGAGGACAGCAGCATCACGCCCAGGAGCACGATCAGCCCGTGCATCCACGGGAAATCGGCTCCCAGCGGCGCGCTCAACATGAAGCCCGCGCCCGCCGAGACCAGCACGAGCAGGACGATGCCGAACTTCGACAGCTCCGCGAAGGCGCCGATCCGCGCCCGGGCGCGCTCGACGAGGGTGGACGACCCGAGGCCGCGCACGCCGGCGGCCTCGGGCAGCAACGGCGCAGGCCGCTCAAAAGGGTTCAGATGCGAGGCGGCGCCCGACGGCAGCAGGTGAGGCGTACTCTCTGTACGTTGAGCCTGCTGCCGAGGGCGCCAACGAAGCAGATGGGCCCTTTTCAGCGGCCTGCTAGGAGGCACGGGCGACTCCGGCCAGGGGCCTCGAGGCGGCGCGCGTCTCATCCGCCGCGACGGCGCTCCAGCGGCCCGTGCGCACGCTGATCCAGACGAGGGTGGCCCAGAGCAGATAGGCGACGACGGCGTGCGTGGCGCGAAGGGGAACGGCGAGGCCGCTCAGCACGGCCGCGATGCCGAGCCCGACCTGCACGAGGGCGAGGGCGGCCGCGGCAGCCGCGACGCCCCCGAGCGCCGTTCGCCGGGCGGCGATGGCCAGGTGGACGAAGACGCCGAGGAGCAGGACTCCGAGCCACCGGTGAATCCAGTGCACGGCGCTCTCCCAGTGATGGGGCAGGAGACTGCCGCTGCAGAGGGGAAAATCCGGACAGGCGAGGCCCGCCCCCGCGTGGCGGACGTAGCCGCCGAGCGCCAGCTGGAGGAGCAGCGCGGCCAGCCCGGCCATGGCGAGCCGTCCCACCCGGGCGGGGACGAGCACGGGCGGGCGCGAGCCTTCCGCGAGCACGATGAGGCCGGCCAGAATGACGAGCGCGTTGACCAGGTGCGCGGTGCTCACGAGGTGGGGAAGCTTGAGGAGCACGGTGACGGCGCCGAGGCCGATCTGTGCGATGACGAGCGCGGCGAGGACGAGGCTCAGGCGCCGCGGCGCGCGCGCCGTGGTGCGGCGCCAGGTCAGCGCCACCGTGATGAGGAGCAGGATGGTGAAGGGGATGGCCTTGAGACGATGGCTGAACTCGATCAGCACCTCGGTCTGCGCGGGGGGCAGGAGGCGCCCGTGGCAGAGCGGCCAGTCGGGACAGCCGAGCCCGGAGCCGGTGGCGCTGACGATATTGCCCATGGTCATGAGCAGGAAGAGCGCGCCCGTGGTCGCCCAGGCCCAGCCGCGCGGCGGGCTACCGGCCATGGGTCGCCTCGAGCGGCGCCACGGCCGCATCATCGCCGCCCGCTCCCTGCCAGCGGAAGAAGACCACCGTGATGGCGACGAGGAAGATGAGCCCGCCCGGGATCCACATGATGAGTCCGCCCAGATGCTGGTCGGCGTGCGGAGTCAAGACCTCCCACACCCGCGGCGCCGCCGCATAGTACGGATACAGGATGCCGTCGGCCATGGTGATGAAGATGGACACCACGACCATGGGCAAGCCCACCAGGAAGAGGTACAGCATCTGCACTGGATAGGGCGCGCGCGGCAGCTCGGGCAGGGGCGAGAGCATGGGCCACCAGAGAATCACCGCGGCTGCCATGATCATGAGGTGCTGGACGATGTGGACGGCGTGCTCGTTCATGGCCAGGTTGTAGAGCGGGGGCAGGTGCCAGGCGACCAGGATGAAGTTGAAGGTGGCGAAGGCCCCCGCGGGCCGCGTGAGCGCGCGCCCGAGCCGGAGCAGCGCAGGAGAGGCGAGGAGGGGCCGCAACATCCATCCCGGCGTGCCGTAGAGCAGGAGCGGGGGCATGGCAAAAGCGAGCAGCAGGTGCTGGACCATGTGCGCGCTGAAGAGATAGTAGTCCGAGAGGTCGTGCAGAGGACCGGTGAGCGCGCCCAGGAGAAGGACGAGGCCGCCGAAGAACGAGACGATCTTGGCGGGCGGCACGCGCCGGTTGTCATGACGGCCGCGATGGAGCGCCGTCAGGTAGAGCCCGCCGAGTGCGGCCAGTCCGACGACGACGGTGGGATCAGGATGCCACGCGGTCCAGTCGAAGCCCCCAGGTCCCAGGGGCGGCGGGCCCGCGGGCCCCTGTCCCCAGTGGGCCATGGCTCACCCGCGCTGGAGCAGGATGTAGGAGCCGAAGAGCGCCATGAGGGCCAGGATGATGGCGCACGCGATGGTGAGGGGTCCGACGAAGAGGGCGGTGAGGAGCTTGCTGTCGTAGTAGAGGTGCATGAAGAAGGCGACCACGAGAGCGAACTTCAAGATGGACATCACGATCAGGAATCCCACGAGGAAATGAGGAGGCAACCCCGGGATGTAGAGGGCGCCGATCTCGACGGCCGTGACGATGGCCAGCACCATCGCCACCTTGATATAGGTGCCGACGCTGGCATGGCCTTCCTCGTGTCCGTGCGATGGGGCCTGGGAGTGGCTCGCGTCCATGTCCGGCGGTCTCCTACGGTATCAGGTAGACGAGGGTGAAGATGGCGATCCAGACAATATCCACGAAGTGCCAGTACAGGCCGCAGATCTCGACCTTGAGCGAGTCCTGCGGTCCCAGCTTGCCGCGCAAGGCCAGGACCCACAGCGAGAGCAGCCAGATGACGCCGCCCGTGACGTGGGCGCCGTGGAAGCCCGTGAGCACGAAGAACGTCGTGCCGAAGAGATTGGTGTGCAGGGTCAAGCCCAGGTGGACGAAGTGGGTGAACTCGAAGCACTGGAAGCCCACGAAGCCCGAGCCGAACAGCGCCGTCATGAAGAGCCAGACCTTGGCCCACTTCATGTCGTTGCGCTGGACGGCGGCCAGGGCCAGGACCATGAGGAGCGAGGACATCAGGAGCACGAAAGCGCTCACCGAGGTGAGCGGGATGTTCAGGATCTCGTGGGGGCCGGGCCCGTTAATGCTCTTGCCCTTGTAGGAGAGGTAGGTGCCGATGAGCGAGCCGAAGAACATGCACTCGGAGCCGAGGAAGGCCCACATCCCGAGCTTCCGATGGTCGAGCCCGGTGACGCCGATGTTCGGGTCGTCGTGCGCGACCGCGTGCGCCTCGGCCATTACTCGTGCCCTCCCACCGTGTGGTGCCCTCCCGCCGCGGGACGGTGATACTCGAGCATGAACCTGGCCAGGCAGTAGAGGGTGAGGAGGCCGCCGAGGATGACCTGGTACATGCTGATGAGCAGGCCCGAGATCGTGAAGGCGATGGCCGCGGCGAGCAGGAGGGGCCAGTAGGAGGGCGGCGGCATGTGGATCGATTTCGGATCGACGTGCGCCGCGGGGGCGGCCTTGCGCGGTGGAGTCCCGTGGCCGTCGCCGTACTTGGCGATCCAGAAATCATCGCGATCGTGCACGGTAGGAATCGTGGCGAAGTTGTAGACGGGCGGGGGCGAGGAGATGGTCCACTCGAGCGTGCGGGCGTCCCACGGGTCGGCCGGCGCGGGCGCGCCGGAGCGCGTCGTCTTCGCCACGTTGATCATGAAGACCACGAAGGACAGCGCGATGATGAAGGCGCCCACGGTGGCGACGGCGTTCCAGAAGTTCCAGCCGAGGTCCGGCGCGTACGTGTAAATCCGGCGCGGCATCCCGATCAGCCCCAGGAAGTGCATGGGGAAGAACGTCACGTTGAAGCCGATGAGCATGAGCCAGAAGTGGAGCTTGCCCAGCCGCTCGTCGAGCACCTTGCCGAAGATCTTCGGGAACCAGTAGTAGACGCCCGAGAAGAGACCGAAGATCGACCCGCCGAAGAGCACGTAGTGGAAGTGGGCCACGATGAAGTAGGTGTCCGTCTGCTGCAGGTCGACGGGCGGGGAGGCGTGCATGACGCCCGAGAGCCCGCCCATGATGAACATGGAGATGAAGCCCAGCGAGAAGAGGAGGGGGGTGCTGAACCGGATGGAGCCCCCCCAGAGGGTGCCGATCCAGTTGAAGATCTTCACGCCCGTCGGCACCGCGATGAGCAGGGTGGCGATGGAGAAGGCGGAGTCCGCCACCGGCCCCATGCCCACCGAGAACATGTGATGGCTCCACACGCCGAAGCCGAAGAAGCCGATCATGATCCCCGAGTAGATGACCACGGGCGCCCCGAAGAGCGGCTTGCGCGAGAACGTCGGCAGGACTTCGGACACGATGCCCATGGCGGGCAGGATCAGGATGTACACCTCGGGATGGCCGAAGATCCAGAAGAGGTGCTGCCAGAGGAGGGGATCGGCGCCTGCGGCGGGGGCGAAGAACAGCGTGCCGAACAGGCGATCGAACATGAGCAGGATGAGGGCGACCGTGATGGCGGGGAAGGCGAGCACGACGAGGAACTGCACGACGAAGCTCATCCAGATGAAGAGGGGCAGGCGCATGAGGGTCATGCCCGGCGCGCGCATGTTGATGATGGTCACGATGAAGTTGAACCCTGCCATGAGCGACGAGAGACCCAGGATCTGCAGCCCCAGCATCCAGAAATCGACATGGCTCTCCGGCGAGAACTGGCGCGTGGTCAGGTTGGCGTAGCCGAACCAGCCGGCGTCGGGAATGCTCCCCGCCAGGAAGCTAGAGTGCAGGAAGAGCGCGCCGGAGAGGAAGACCCAGTAGGACAGCGCGTTCAGCCGCGGAAAGGCGACGTCCCGCGCGCCGATCTGCAGGGGAATGATGAAGTTGAAGAAGGCGGCGCCCATCGGCATGATGGCGAGGAAGATCATGGTGGTGCCGTGCATGGTGAACAGCTCGTTGAACGTCTGCGCCGACAGCAGGGTCCCGTCCGGCTTGGCCAGCTGCAGCCGCATCAGGAGCGCCTCGACGCCGCCCACCAGGAAGAAGACGTACGCGGAGAC
>WNFG01002145.1_pt1 | contig 19864 bp, 17 predicted proteins | sample 5400431 | NCBI WGS metagenome assembly WNFG01 (sample SAMN13153346, study PRJNA577476) | soil metagenome | isolation source: 120 cm saprolite under Douglas fir tree site 2 hole 3 replicate 2 | place: USA:California | collected 2015-04-18 | reverse complement strand
AACGCTCTCCGGAAGTTTTCAGTTCGATAACACGGCCGAGAATCAGCCGGACCCGTTCAACCTAAAACTGACTGGATCCCCGTCACGTCACATCAATACAATTCTGAGTTTGCAGCATGTTTTTAGCCCAACCCTCTTGAACGCCGCGCGGATGGGAGTCAGCCGCTCGCATATCACCGATTCGCTCGACGTCACGGCACTCAATCCCATAGCGGCCAACACAGCCCTGGGTTTCCTGCCTGGACTCCCTGCGGGTAGCCTCGGCGTTTCCGGGTTGGACACGACCCTGGGGGGTTTAGGTGGATCCGGAGCCGACATATTGAATTATACTTCAATCCAGTTGGGCGACGATGTGTCGTGGATTAGAGGAAAAAACACCTTTAAATTCGGCGGAACGGTAGAGCGCCTCCGCTACAATAAGAACTCCCTGGTGGGCGCACCGCTCGGCGAGTTTGACTTTAACTCGATTAAGGACTTCCTTCAGGGGATCCCCTCCGCGTTTACGTCCGACTTCCCCGGCAAGATAGATATCCGAGGGCTGCGCCAGACATACGAGGGGCTCTATTTTCAGGACGAGCGCGCCGTTCGTTCGAATTTGCACGTCAACATCGGTTTGCGGTACGAACATGTATCTCCCATAACGGAACAAAACGGCCTGGTGGCGGTGCTTCCTACGCTAGCCTCGCCAACTGCCCGGACAGGCGGTCCGTATTTCAACACCAACACCTTGAACTTCGCTCCCCGCTTAGGAGTCTCTTGGGACCTGAAGGGGAGCGGCAAGACCATCCTCCGCGCCGGCTTCGGCATTTATGATGTTCTGCCTTTCCCCTACTTGATGGAGAACCGGACGAACAGTGCCCCGTTCTTCCTGCAGGGAAACACAACAGGTCCGGTTCCTCCGAGTTCATTTCCAACTGGAGGCCTCGCGTTGATCTCACCAACTAACCTGCGCGCAGTCTTCGTGGAGCAAAATCCACACCGCGCGTACAACCAGGCATGGAATCTGACTGTTCAGCGCCAGCTCACAGCGAACTCCGTGTTAACCGCGGGCTACGTCGGAGCGCACGCGGTTCACCTCCCGCGAAGCATCGAAGATGCGAATGAGGTTCCTTTGTCCCTCGTCAAGTTCTCTCCGGATGGACACCTTCTTTTCCCAACAACGGGGCCGATTCAGAGAATCAATCCCAATTTTGCGCGAATCGCAACCACGGTATGGGATGATTCTTCCACTTATCACAGCCTCGTGGTCGACTTGGACAAGCGGTTCAGTCGCGGATTCTTTTTCAAAGCCGCCTACACCTGGTCGAAAAGCATCGACTTCGGTTCCAACACTTTTAGCGACAACGAAAATATCAATACGTCGGGTAACGCGTATGCTTTCTACACGCCGATTCAGAAGGGACCTTCCGATTTCGACATTTCCCACCGTTTGGTGTTGAGCTACAGTTGGAACCTCCCGACGCCTGGATCGCTCACGGGCGTGTCACGAGCTTTGTTAGGGGGATGGGTGCTCGGCGGGATCTTTACCGCCCAGACAGGGCCGCCCTTCACCGTGACCCTTTCGAACGATCAGGCGCGCACGGGAGATAGCCGAACGAAAAGCTCTTCCGGGGGACAAAGACCGAATTTCAATAACATTCCAGGCTGCACACCCAATGCGGTGAATCCCGGCAACCCGAACAACTATATCAAGCTGGAGTGCTTCTCCTACCCGGCACTCGGACAGCTCGGCAATCTGGGTCGCAACACGCTGCGTGGTCCCGGCTTGCAGGACTTTGATTTTTCGATTTTCAAGAACTGGCCTCTTTTAGGGGAAAGGTTGAAGCTGCAATTTCGAACCGAAATTTTCAACATCTTCAACCATCCCAATTTCCAAATGCCGAAGACGCAGATCTTTAATGGCAAGGGCGTTCCTATATCAACAGCTCCGCGCATTCCAACGCCAACCTTAACGGACGGGCGGGAGATTCAGTTTGGGCTCAAATTGACGTGGTAAGGGACTCGGTCTTTCGAAATCCGTGAAGAGACGTGCGCGCTGTCCGGCTTGCCGGAACCAGTCCTGCTTGATGCCGCACGTCATCGCCGATAAGGATGAGCCGGCTCGGCGTTGACCGTTATGGTTCAGCGGGGGCTAGAATCCAGGCAGAAAAGTCTGAAGTAATTCTCAACCGAAGGATTCGATGAGCAAGATCTCGCGTCGCGAATTCGTCCAGGGCACTGCGGCCAGTATCGTCATTGCCACTGGTACTCCGTTGCCAAAGCTGAATGGGCGGGACGCAAGCTTGACGGCGCGTGCAGAGGCGGAAACGCCGGCCACTCCGCACACCGCAATCAAGCTCGTCGTCAACGGCATTGAGCGCCACATCGACGTGGAGAATCGCTGGACGCTCGCCGAGCTGCTGCGCGATCATCTACGGCTGACGGGTACCAAGGTCGGCTGCGATCGCGGTGAATGCGGTGCCTGCACGGTGCTGCTGGACGGCAAACCCATTTACTCATGCAGCTATCTTGCCGCTTGGGTCGACGGCCGATCAGTCCAGACTGTTGAGGGTCTGGGTGAGAACACTCGGCTCCATCCGCTGCAGAGAGCCTTCATCGATCACGACGGACCCCAGTGCGGATTCTGCACGCCGGGCCAGCTCATGAGCGCCAAAGCGCTGCTCGAGCGGAACCCGCGCCCGACGGCTGACGAGGTGCGCGCGGCGCTCACCGGCAACATCTGTCGCTGCTCCAACTACAACCGCTACGTCGAAGCGGTGCTGGCTGCGACCAGTTCAGCTCCCCACGAGAGCAAGCGATGAATCCTTTGAAATCCGTCGGCCACGCCGCGCCGCGCATCGACGCCGTCAATCGCGTCACCGGCACAGCCACATATACCGCCGACGTTCAGCTTCCCGGCATGCTTTACGCGCGCGTGCTGCGCAGTCCGCACCCGCACGCGCGTATCCGCCGCATCGACCTCTCCCGAGCGTCGGCATTCCCTGGTGTAAAAGCCATCATCACTCACGAGAATTGTCGCGTGGTTTGGTCGAGCGGCGATACGCGCAATAAGCGATATCTATTCAACAACCCAGCGCGCTTCGCGGGTGATGCCGTTGCGGCGATCGCCGCCACCAACCGGCACGTCGCGGAAGAAGCGATGCGGTTGATCTTCGTCGATTACGAAACGCTTCCGTTCGTACTGGATCCGGAAGAGGCGCTCCGTCCCGGCGCTGTTGAGATCCAGCCAGGCGGAAATCTCTCGCCGAATGGCAAGGGGGAGCGCGAGCCTGTGCGCGCCGCTGATCGCGTGTTCGAGGATCGCTATACCTCCGTTCACGTCAATAACGCGCAGCTCGAGCCGCGCGTGAGTATCGCCGCGTGGAATGGCGACAAGCTCACGGTTTACGCCTCAACTCAGGGGATCTCGAATTGCCAATCGGACATCGCCAAAGATCTACAGCTTGCGCCCGAAAAGGTGCGCGTCATTTGCCAATTCATGGGCGGAGGCTTTGGCAATAAGAACCAGTGCCACGACTTCGATCTGATGGCTGCGGTACTGGCGAAGCAGGCGGGCGCGCCTGTCAAGCTTGAACTCACCCGCAAGGAAGATTACACCGCCGTCCACGGTCGCTGGCCCACGAAGCAGTATTACAAGGTCGGCGTAAAACGCGACGGGACCCTCACCGCCATTCAGCTCCGCGGTTACAGCGGAATGGGGCCTTACCGCAAAGGTACCGGCGCTATCGCCGGGGTCGAGCTGTATCAGTGCCCGAACGTCGAGACGGTCCTCTATCCCGTCTATACCAATATGCCGGTCGCGGCGAACTATCGCGCTCCCGCTTACCCGCAAGGCGTTTTCGGCATCGAGTCTTTGATGGACCACATTGCTCACGAGCTGAAGATCGATCCGGTGGCGTTCCGCTTGAAGAACCTGACGCGGAAGTATCATGACGAGTTGCCTTACACGAGCAGCGGCCTCGAAGACTGCATTCGCCGCGGCGCAGAAGCGATCGAGTGGAAGAAACGCTGGCATCCGCCAGGTTCGGATCCGGGACCAGTCAAGCGGGGCGTTGGGCTGGCAATGGGCGCTTTCGGGTCAAGCGTGGGCCGCAGCAGCGCGGTCATTCGTTTCGATTCCAGCGGAAGGTACCATCTCCACGTCGGTGTCACCGATATTGGGAGCGGTGCCAAAACGACGATGGCGTTGATCGCCGCCGAAGAACTGGGAGTGCCCCTGGACAAAGTGGACGTAGTGAGCGGCGACACCGATCGGTGTCCGTATTCGGTCGGCGAATCAGGCAGCCGGACGACGAGCTATACGGGCTATGCAGTGGTTCAGGCGGCGCGAGACCTCAAGCGGCAGCTCCAGGAAAGCGGGCTGCCCAAAGGCGACGAAGTCCGCATCGCCATCGCTACTCCAGAGCCTGCTTTAAAGAATGTCGCACGCTATAGCTTCGCGGCGCATTTCGTGGAGGTGGAAGTCGACACGGAGCTAGGTCATGTCCGCGTCATGAAGTACATTGCCGCGCATGAGAGCGGCCGCATCGTGAATCCGCTGACGGCCACCAGCCAGGTGAAGGGCGGGGCGACGATGGGGATCGGGATGGCGCTGCATGAAGAGCTGCTGTACGACCGCCGCTCGGGGTTGCCGCTCAATGCCGGCTACTACGGCGCGCGTGTGATGACACATCGCGACGCGCCAGAGGTCGAAGTGATCTTCGTCGAGACCGAAGACGCGTACGGGCCTTTTGGGGCCAAGTCACTCGGCGAGCCACCCATTATTCCATCGGTGGCCGCGGTCGCCAATGCCATCTTCAATGCGGCGCGTGTCCGCATCAAGGGCCTGCCGATCACGCGCGACAAGATCCTGGGAGCGCTTGCATGAAGGCATTTGCCAATGCCAATCCACGAGACTTACGCCAGGCTGTAGCGCTGCTCAGCGAGGCGCGCGCTCAGAAGCGGAGCGTCTCGATCGTTGGCGGCGGGAGCGACCTGCTGGGAATGATCAAGGAGCATCTGGTCGAGCCCGATCTGTTGTTGAACCTGAAAGCCATTCACGGTCTCGACCGAGTTGTCGCGCGCAACGGCGAGGTAGAGATCGGCGGACTGATCACTCTGGACGCGCTCGAGCGCGATCCACTAATTCGCACCCGCTATACGGCGCTGGCCGAGGCGGCCGAGAAGGTCGGCACACCGCAAATCCGGAACGTTGGGACACTGGCCGGCAACATTTGCCAGCGACCCTGGTGCTGGTATTTCCGCAACGGCTTTCCGTGTTTCAAGAACGGCGGAGACTTCTGCTATGCCGCCGAAGGCGAAAACCAGTTCCATGCCATCTTCGGAGGCGATCCCAGCTACATCGTCCATCCCTCGGACACTGCGCCAACATTACTGGCCCTTGAGGCGAAGTTTCGCGTGGCCAGCCCGTCCGGCGAGCGCGTGATCCCCGCGAGTGAGTTCTTCACACTGCCTGGAGTGGATGTCACACGTGAGAACGTGTTGGCGGAGGACGAGTTGCTAGTAGCGGTTCATCTGCCGCCCCCACGCCGCGGTGTGCGGAGTACGTATTATAAGGTGCTCGATCGGGAGGCTTGGACGCACGCGATAGTCAGCGCGGCTGTCGTGCTTGAGATAGACCAAAAGATCTGCCGGAGCGCCCGGATCGTCCTCGGAGGCGTCGCGCCGGTCCCGTGGCGGCTACCGAAAGTAGAGGCGATGTTTATCGGTCAACGCATCACGCCACAACTGGCAGCGAAAGCCGGTGAAGCAGCCGTTGAGGGCGCTACGCCGCTGGCAAAAAATAGATACAAGGTTGCGCTTACGAAGGCTGTCGTGAGGAGAACGGTGCTGGAGCTAGCTGACCAAAGAACCTAGCAAGTTGCTGCACTTCAATTTACGCTGTCTGCACTTTTATGAACAGTGATTGATCGTCGAGGATTTCTTCTGCTACGCCCGAGCGGCGACCCAGTCGTGATCGAGCTGTCCTGCGAGCAGCTCCTCATGAAGTACCTCGACGCACGTATAGATGGCGCCACCGCCGACCTCTTCGCGCGCCTCAATGAGGAGTTGCGCGGCGCTCGGGAGCTGCGACTGGTGGACACCACCTGGCTCGCGCAAGAGGATCTCAGACAGCAACTCGAGCCCGTGCTCGACGCTTTCCGAGCCCGAGGTGGGCGGCTCGTCGTCCAGTAACCCCAACAAATAAGTTCGAGCTGATCAAACTCTCCCATCACTAACCTTCGACATCCGCAGATTTTGCTTACTGGTCCTTCCATTCGGGAATGGTCCGGACGTCCGGGGCGCCCGCGGCTTCCAACTGCTTTTCCAGTCTGGCGAGATCCCCTTCAATGAGCCTGGCGCAATTGGGATAGGACCGTCTCGAACTCCTGCGCTGCTGCCGTGTATTGATTGAATCTGCGTTTGCGTTGGCCGCGCCGTGGACATTCGCTGCGAGCCGACGATGTTCCCGACGCGCTCGGCGATAGAAGGTGGCGTGCAGCCGGTTTTGTCGAATCAGAAATCTTTGGCGTCAGGTTGACGCGACTGTAGGGAATTGAATGGCAAGGTATAGGAACCTATGGAATGCGAATGATCTCTCGGACGGCTGCTTTGTTGAATTTAGCGTAACGTATGGAAACGTGTAGTAGTCAGTAGAACCGACTAAATCCCGTTCGCAATGCGGAGGCCAGGGGTTCGAGCCCCCTCTGCTCCACCAAAACCCATTGGTGAGACGGTCAGCGTGAATGGAATGGAAGTTGGGGTTAACCCTTTACCTTTGCGTCTCGTCCCCCTCGAAAATTCTTAGTTGACCGCTCCGTCTCTAGACTCCGCAGGTATGACTCGAAGCTTCAGTCTCTGCGTGCCTCTGATGACCGTCAAAGATGACTCGTGTCCGATACGCTCCTCTGTTAGCAGTTTGTGAAGATCATCGATGCCCTGCGTCGGATGCTCGTCAAAGCCCACGATGATGTCCCCTTCGCGCACTCCGCCCTTCCTGGCCGGACTACTCTCCTCGAAAGATACAACGAGAATGCCGCTTTCAACTGGAAGGTCGTAATAGCGCACGATTCGCCGCGGCAGCGGAACATTCTGTCCCGCCAGGCCGATGTAACTGCGGCTGACTCTGCCGTCGCGAATCAGACGGCTGGCGACAAACTTCGCAGTGTCGATCGAGGTAGCAAAACAGATCCCCTGCGCCGGCAGAATCATCGCGGTGTTGACGCCAATGACTTCGCCGCGAGAGTTAACCAGCGGTCCACCAGAATTGCCAGGATTGAGCGCGGCGTCCGTCTGGATCACTGCATCCATCAATCGGCCTGACTGTGACCGCAGTGAGCGGCCGAGCGCGCTAACAACGCCAGCGGTGACGCTATATTGAAAGCCGTAAGGATTGCCGATAGCCAATACCAATTGGCCCACGCGAATTTGTTGTGCATCACCCAGGTGTGCCGGAACCAGATTCGGCGCGTTGATTCTAATGACCGCGAGGTCTGTGTCCGGATCGTCTCCAATTAACTCCGCCCGGTACTTATGCCCATCCAGGACCGTCACTTCGATTCCCCTGGCGTTATGGACGACGTGACTGTTAGTCAGAATGAAGCCATCAGGAGTGAAGATAAAACCCGATCCGCTACCCCTCGTTTCCCGCGGAACGCGCGCGGGGCCACGCCTCCTGCTGCTGACAGGTTGCTCGACTTCTATGTAGACAACCGACGGGCTGACTCGTTCCGCCGCGGTAATGACAGCGCGCGAATACGCGTCGAGAACTTCTTCGTCCGGTTGCGAATGTCCCAAACCCTCTCTGTCTCTTTGCGCATTCTGAGATTCAGATTGTTCGTCACTAAGTAATTCAAGTTCCTGCATCATGTCCATGACCTTATTGTTTGCCTCCCAGGCGTTATCGTAAACGTTAAATCGTCGCCGCTGGTTCTCCGAATGCCGGGTAATCGGTATAACCATGCTCACCCGGAACATAGAACGTTGCCTGATCCGGCTCATTCAGTGGCGCATTGCGCTTGAATCTTTCCGGAGTGTTGGCATTAGACTCCTCCCTCAATGAGTCAGTCATTAGATATTCAGTCAGTAGACAAAAGCGCGGCCGCCTCTTTGGCGGTCACGTCTTTGTTGTAGACAGCAGTCCCGGGCTGTTGGCTGCGGCCTCCTTCATGCAGGAAGCCCGTATCGACAGCCGCGAATCCGATCTCTTCAATCAACCGCGCAACAATCTCTTTCGCCTTCGTGTCGTCACCGGCGATGAAAATCGCGCGCCGCTCCTCCAGCGGCAAACTCGTGTCGCCCTGACTGGCGAGATGTTTGAAATAGATTGTGTTAAAGCCTTTGACCAGTCGCGCTTCCTTCAAGTGCGAAGCCATCATCTCGCTGGAGGTGGTTTCGTCCCCGTCGAGTTCCGGAAACTTTCCGTCACGTTCCGGATAGTAGTTGCCGGCATCGATGACAACTTTGCCCTTGAAAGCGTCCTGAGGAAGCGTCCGATATTTGTCGAAAGGAATCGCAATTAAGACAACTTCGCCAAACTTCGCCGCGTCCTCAATCGTCGTCGCATGCGATCTGTCGCCGAGTTCCTCTACTAACGCTTCCAGACCCTGGCCACCCCGCGAGTTGCTGAGAGCGACTTCATGACCGGCGCGCACGAAAAGCCGCGCGGCGTTCGCCCCAATGCTTCCCGAACCAACAATTCCTATCTTCATCGTCCGAATCCTTTCTCAAGTTGCGTATCAGTTTAGAGCTGGCTCATGCCTCCGTCCGCCACGATCTCCGTCCCCAGCAGGAATGAAGAATCATCACTGGCAAGGAAGAGCACCGTCTTGGCGATCTCTTCCGGCCGTCCGAATCGCTTCATCGGCACCTGCGCCTTTATATACTTTAAGGTCTCATCGAGCGCATCCGCCGCCATGCCGAGCTTCCCGAAGATAGGTGTCGTAACCGGACCGGGGCTGACGACGTTAACGCGGATGCCGCGATCCACAAGTTCAGCGGAAAGCGTTCGCGCCAAAGTAATGAGCGCCGCCTTGCTCGCCGCGTAAACGCTGGAGTTAGGCATCCCGATGTATGCATTAATTGACGCGTTGAGGACGATCGAAGCATTGTCGTTGAGCAGCGGCAGCGCCTTCTGGATCGTGAAGTACGCGCCTTTGAAATTGATGTCCATGATTGAGTCAAAGAATTCCTCGGTCACGGACTCCAACGGCACAAACTTGCCGACGCCGGCATTAATAAAGAGCACATCGATCCTGCCGAACTTCTCTTTCACCACTGCAAACAACTTGTCTATGTCCGTTAGACTCGACGCGTCCGAGCGCACTGCGAGAACGTCGCCGCCAAGCTCGCGCTTAGCCTCGTCGAGTGTCTGTTGGTCGCGGCCGGTAATTACCACCCGTGCGCCTTGCTCCTTGAACTCTTTTGCCGTCGCCAACCCGATGCCCGAGTTTCCTCCCGTGACTACTGCTACTTTGTCTTCCAATCTTCCCATCGTGTCTTCCATCCTTTCTTATGGTTCGCCTCTCCAGCGCTTGCGCCTCTGGATCCTACGCGCGTTCTGGAACAACCGTTCCAGAACAACGCAAAAAATTTAGTCGAGCACAGAAAGCGTGACCTTCACCACATCTTCCAGCGTCTTGCGATCCTGTGTTGCTTTCGACATGAGTACTAATCCCTGGAGACTGCTATAGAGAAATCTCGCCACCGCGCGTGGCTCCCTAATTGTCTTTAGCTGTCCCTCGTTCTTACCTCGCAGCAAAGCCCGATAGAAAGCGCCTTCCATCGCGGCCATATTGCTGCTGGTCCGGGCCGCCGTCGCTTTGCAGCGGCCAGCCAGTTCCGACATCGCGTTACCTGCGAAGCAGCCGCGTCGTTGTGTGTCACAAAGTGCTCCTTCAACAACGCCGGCGAACAATTTTCGCACTGCCTTCTTAACCGAGGCCGAATTCTCCAACAATTCAATCGCCTTTTGGCTCTCTAACTGGCAATAGCGATCAAGCGATTGCAAATAAAGCGCGTGCTTGTCTCCGAAGGTGTCATAGAGACTCTGGCGGTTGATTCCCATGTGCCCGACCAGACTCTGGATCGATGTTCCTTCGTATCCGCGCGCCCAGAAAACCTCCATCGCCTTCTGAAGGGCTTCGTCTCGATCGAACTCTTTGTGCCGCGCCATTGGCTGTCACACCTCTAAGAGCAGCTTATACTCTTTCTGGAACGAATAGTCAAGAATCGAGTCAGCCGGTAACAATCTTCTCGGCCGTAGTTTCAAATCCGAAACCTGATCTTAACGGCTCTTGTTCGGTATCCATTTACATCTCCTTGAAAAGTCCAGGAGTCGCATCGTCGATCGTCTTCATTCTGGCCTCGGTCACCTGTTCCTTTCAAACCAAGCGTGATAGTTTTTGGGTATTCGTTAGAATAAATCCAGGTCTCAATTGAGAATTGGTCGCCTTTGTTGATACTGGAGATCATCGTCACTGTCGCCGGCGGCCTGGCTTTGATTTATCTGCTGGCTGATCGCGCTTTGTCAGCTCCACGCTATCATGGCCCAACCACCAATCATTTCGACGGCAGAAGGTTTCATAATCTTGAGCCGCCCGCGCACAAAGGTTTTGTTGATTTTCTTCGTTGGCAATTAACCAGCAAGCCTGGTCCGTGGAACAAGTGGACAGACTCGCAACCCGGCTCCGCGCCGCCATCAAGAGTAACTGGGAGTGTTCTGCGAGTGACCTTTATTAATCATGCTACGGTGCTCATCCAGATTGATGGCCTGAACATTCTTACCGATCCAATTTGGTCTGAGCGCGCCAGCCCGGTTACCTGGGCCGGTCCAAAGAGACATCGATCTCCCGGACTGCGGTTTGAAGACTTACCACCAATAGACCTCGTGCTCATCAGCCACAATCATTATGATCATTTGGATATTCAGATACTCCTAAGACTGGACGCCGATCATCATCCACACTTTGTAACCGGTCTGGGAAATAGTGCGCTGCTTAAGGCTCAAGGGGTCATCGATGTTACCGAACTTGATTGGTGGGACATCGCGAAACCTTCCGATGGAGTTAGCGTGACTTGCGTGCCCGCCAAACATTTTTCGGGGCGAGGTCTGAGCGATGTCGACGCGACGCTTTGGTGCGGTTATGTCATTCAAACATCGTCAGGGAATATTTATTTCGCGGGTGATACCGGCATGGGAACGCACTTCGCTGAAATCAAGAATCGGTTCAGGTCGTTTCGACTTGTTTTGTTGCCAATCGGTGCTTATCTGCCCCGATGGTTCATGCATCCGGTTCACCTATCGCCGAGCGAAGCCGTTGAATTGCACCGCCTACTAAAGCCCCACGTGAGCATGGCTATACACTTTGGAACCTTCGCGCTGGGTGATGACGGCGAAGAGGAGCCGGTGGCCAAACTTCGCGAAGCCCTGAACGAGAAAGACAAAAGAGATACGAACTTCTGGGTATTAGAACACGGCGAAGGACGGGACGTGCCGTAAAAACCTCGGGTTGTCCTCGGTCACGCCTCGCTATCTAAACTGCCGATCCGCTCGCGCTGATTTGTTGAGGCGACTCAATCGCTTGCAGGAGGCAACCAAGGCTTGTCGCCGCGCACTCGCGCTAACGACGAACAATGTCGAGCAACAATTCCTTCGCCAGCGTCTGAATGAAACGACAAGGACAAACGGGCAGGTGCATTGACTCTGGTGGTTATCTCGTTTCGTTTCTACAGCGGGCAAACGCTGAAGCGGCTATCATGACACTGCATCCATCGTGGACGTGCCTATCGGCGCAGAGTTTCCGTCCGGCAATAGCGTTACTTTTAAAGACAGGCGTGGTAATTTGGTGTTCAGTTCCCCCTCAAATTGCAACGCGCGACTTCGAGCGGTCTGCACAGGATCGCGGCAGAAGGAGGCAAGTATGCTACCAAACCACCGCTTGGTCGGCCGGGTTTTCCTTTTCATAGGGATCGTCTTGGTAACCTGGAGCGTTCTGTCAACATTTGGCGCAGGACGGAACCAGACTTCAGCAGCCGATGCCAGACTCGTCGACGGACTCGCCGCGTGGCAACAGGTCTATTCGGTCCTGACTTCACCTCGCTGCATCAACTGTCACACTGCGACAAATTATCCACAGCAGGGCGACGATCGTCATCTTCACTTCGCCAATGTCATTCGAGGCCCGGCAGGCAAAGGCGTTCCCGGCTTGAATTGTGCGAGCTGTCATCAGGAGACAAATGCCGATAGTACCGGCGTCCCGGGCGGACACAACTGGCACCTGGCCCCGCTGTCAATGCGATGGCAGGATTCCAGCGACCAGCCATTGGCGAGCGCCGCGGTGTGCCGAGCGTTAACTGATCGCGCAAAGAACAACGGTCTCGATGCGCCGGCTCTACTAAAACATAACGAAACTGAGCCGCTGGTTTTGTGGGCCTGGAATCCAGGCCGGCGCCCGGACGGCACTATGCGGACATTGCCAGCTATTTCACACTCGGAGTTCGTCGCGGCGACTCGTGTTTGGGTCGAAGCAGGTACGCCTTGCCCGCCAGGAAAATAAGACGCGAAGATTGGAGGTCAGTTATGGCAACTTATCAACTCAACGTAAACGGTCAGCGCAAACAGGTGAACGTCGATCCTTCCACACCGCTTCTTTGGGTGCTGCGTGAAGAACTGAAAATGACGGGAACAAAGTACGGTTGTGGCATAAGCGCCTGCGGTGCATGCACCGTACACGTTGACGGCATCGCCACTCGGTCGTGTGTGGTGCCGGTGTCTCTGATTGGCGATCGCTCAATCGTTACCATCGAAGCGATGGCGCAAGATCCGGTTGGCCGAGCGGTGCAGGAAGCCTGGGTGGACAAGGACGTAGTCCAATGTGGTTATTGTCAGAGCGGACAGATTATGAGCGCGGTTGCGTTGCTGAAAGCCACTCCTAAACCGACAGACACAAACATTGAAGAATCGATGGGTGGAAATCTTTGCCGCTGCGCTACCTACGTGCGCATTCGTGAAGCGATCAAGAGCGCATCACAGCAATTGAGCTAAAGGAGGCCGACCCGTGCGAACAGCAGCCAAACTACAAGAGGATCTAAATCTGAATCGACGAAGTTTTCTCCACGCGTCGGCCGCTGCCGCCGGTGGCTTGTTGCTTTCGTTGTACTTCGATTTTCCCGCTTTAGCAGGGGATGGAAATCAGCTGCCGCCACCGAAAGTTTATCCGCCGGACGCATTTGTTCACATCAGACCCGACGGCAGGATTGTGATCACAGTGAATCGTCTTGAGTTTGGCCAGGGCGTGCAGACCTCTCTGCCAATGATCCTCGCCGACGAGATGGATGCTGACTGGTCGCAGGTGATCGCTGAACTGGCGCCGGCGGCAGACGTTTACAAGGATCCGCTCTACGGAATTCAAATGGTTGGCGGTTCCGGTTCGATCGCGCATTCGTTTCAGCAATACCGCGAGTTAGGCGGGAAGACGCGCGCGATGTTAGTTGCCGCTGCCGCTAAGCGCTGGCACGTGCGGCCGGATCAATGCCGGACGCAAGCGAGTGTCGTTTATGGACCGAACAAACAATTGGCGAAGTATGCAGACCTGTCGAGTGAAGCCGCGCGTGAGCCGGTGCCCGAAAAAGTTTCTCTCAAGAACCCATCCGAGTTTCGTCTCATCGGCAAGCGAGTCCGCCGGCTTGATAGTCGAGCCAAGTGTGATGGCTCGCAGAAGTTTGGTCTTGATCTTGATCTTCCGGGAATGAAGATCGCTGTTGTTTTGCATCCGCCGGTGTTTGGCGGACGAGTAAAGAGCTTAGATGACAAGGAGGCGCGCAGCATCGACGGCGTGCGCGACGTGTTCGAGATTCCGCTGGTCAAGGGCAGTGGAGTCGCGGTTGTTGCTGATAGATTCTGGACCGCAAAGCAGGCGCGCGACCATCTCAAGATCGATTGGGATCTTTCAGGGATAGAAAAGCCCGACAGTTCGCAGTTGTGGACCAGGTATAAGGAACTTGCGCGCACGCCCGGCAATGTTGCCATGGCGCTTGGTGATGAGAAGGCGATGGCTCGCGTCACTCCTGCTAATCGGATTGTTGCCGAATATGAGTTTCCCTATCTGGCTCACACGCCGATGGAGCCGCTTAATACCACGATCCGCTTCGACGGTGAGCGCGCCGAAGCATGGGTTCCCTCCCAGTTTCAGACGATGGATCAAATGGCCATCGGCGAAGTGCTGGGACTCAAGCCTGAACAAGTCACTTTCCACACCGAATTTGCCGGTGGCGGTTTCGGCCGGCGCGCAGTCATCGATTCGCACGTGCAGCGCGAAGCGGCAACGATTGCCAGGCGATTTCGCGGCACACCAGTTAAGCTCATCTGGACCCGCGAGGATGATGTGCGAGGCGGCTATTATCGGCCAATGCACGCGCATCGAGTTGAAATCGGCATCGGGCCCGAGGGAATGCCGGCGGTGTGGCGACATGTCATTGTCGGGCAATCTTTGGTCGCCGGGACTCCGTTTGCGGCGATGCTGATCAAGAACGGCGTCGATGAAACAACCGTCGAAGGCACTTCGGACACGAGTTACAACATTCCGAACTTTCATGTTTCCGCGCACAATCCAACCGTCAACGTGCCGGTCCTTTGGTGGCGGTCGGTCGGACACACGCACAACGCATTCGTCATGGAGACCCTGATAGATGAATTGGCCACGCGCGCCAACATGGACCCGATTGCGTATCGTCGCAAGCTCTTGAAACCTGAAGCAAAGAAGCTGCGCGCCGCCCTCGACCTGATGGACGAAAAGAGCGCGGCCTGGCGAAACAACTTGCCAAAAGGACATGCCGCCGGAGTTTCATGCCACGAAGCTTTTGATACTGCCGTCGCGTGCGCCGTCGATGTCTCGATTGAAAACAAACGGCCAAAGATTCATCGGGTGACGATTGCGCTTCATTGCGGATTGGCGGTCAACCCACTGGCGGTGGAAAGCCAGTTTCAGGCGGGAGTGGGCTTTGGTGTCACGCAACTGATGGCAAAGGGAGCGATTACATTTAAGGACGGACGAGTGGAACAGCGAAACTTCGACGGCTACACGCCGCCTTACATCATGGACGCGCCCACCACGGTGGACGTGCACATCGTGCCGAGTACCGAAGCGCCAACCGGATGCGGCGAACCTCCGGTGCCCGTGATCTCGCCGGCTGTAGTAAACGCGCTGGCGAAACTGACCGGCAAACGTTACCGCAGCTTGCCGCTCGTGAGCGTGTAGTGGACAAATCATGGCAAAGCAAATTCAGATCCTGTTACAAACAACCATCCCATCGATTGAAGACGATTGGAACATCGATCGATTCTCGCTGTTGCGCGATCACCTTGCTTCTCTCAAGGATGAAAGCGGTAATGCACTCTGCAAAGTGACCGCCCGCAATCGAGAAAAGAATGCTGAAGGTAACGATGCGGTGTTAAGTGGGCTTGATACGACTGACTGCGATGAGCTTTGGCTCTTCGCAGTTGATACGGGCGAAGGCTTAAGCGTTGCGGACTGTCAGGGGATCACCCGCTTTCGTCAGCGAGGCGGTGGAATCTTAGCGACCCGCGATCATCAGGATTTGGGATCGTCGCTTTGCACCTTAGGTGGAGTGGGGCGCGCGCACTTCTTTCATAGCCGACATCCAGATCCGGACGAAAGCCGTCATGTGCGCGATGATCAGGATACCAAAACAATCTCCTGGCCGAATTATCATTCAGGCAGCAACGGCGATTATCAAAGAATCACGGCGGTCGAGCCGGTGCACGAGGTCTTGCTGGACCCCGGAAATGTTTCAGGTTTGATTGAGTATTTTCCGGCACACCCTCACGAAGGCGGAGTCGGCGTTCCGGAAGATGAAGATCACGCACGAGTAATCGCGACGGGTCTCAGTCAGGTAACGCATCGGCCATTCAATCTGGTTGTCGCATTTGAGCGTACTCGCGATGAGCATGGCAATGAGCTCGGCCGTGCGATTGCAGAGTCCAGCTTTCATCACTTTGTGGATTACAACTGGGACACTTCGAAAGGCTGTCCCAGCTTTTTGGAAGAACCTCCCGGCGATCAGATCAAGCGAGAGCCAGAGAAGCTCGAAGACGTGAAGACCTACGTGAGTAACCTGGCTCGATGGCTCGCGCCGCCTAATTAGACCCGCAGACTTGATACCAGGGAGCCCTTAAATTACTGCCTGGCTCCCTCTGCCTTTGGGAGAGGGCTGGGGCGAGGGCCTGGCGCCAGAGCCCAAACTATCTTCCTTCTTCTTCATGAGTGGCCTGGAAATGAAGACAGGGGTTTCTTCCTTCGCTAAACCCTCACCCTGACCCTCTCCCAGAAGGAGAGGGAAAGCTTTCACCCGATGGCGATCATCCTTTCGACGGCACGGGCTGCTCTTGAACGTATCTCTTCGGGAATCTCGATCACATATTGAGTCTCTTGCAAAGAAGCCAGAGTATCCTCAAGCGTAATCTGATTCATGTGGGGACAACGGACGCTACAAAGACGTAACATCTCCTTGTCGGGGTTGGCGGCGGCGATGTTCTCGCCCATCGAACATTCTGTCAGTAATAGATAGCGGGGAGCTTTTGTCTGTTCGACGAATTTGATCATGGAGTTCGTGCTGCCCGAATAATCGGATGCGGCGACGACTTCGGGGCTGCATTCCTGATGTGCAAGAATTGCGACGTCGGGAAACTGCTTTCGAATATCAGTAATGTCAGCGAGAGTGAATTTCTCGTGCACTTCACAACGGCCGCGCCAGCCGATCATTTGATAATCCAATTCCGAGTCTGACGCTGACTGCGGGTCTTTCGTTGGGAAGATGATGTGCCGGCCGGTTTCTTTGGCGACATTGCGGGCGAGGTATTCGTCGGGAAGAAAGATCACGGTCTCAGCATTCAGCGATTCGACGACAGCCGCTGCGTTTGAGGAAGTACAGCAGATATCCGACTCCGCTTTTACATCTGCGTAAGTGTTTACGTAAGTCACGACCGGCACACCCGGAAATTTTTGCTTCAATTCGCGCACATCAGCCGCGGTAATGCTGGCCGCCAGCGAGCAGCCGGCCTTCTTCGACGGCAGCAGCACGGTTTTGTTTGGATTGAGAATCTTTGCAGTCTCGGCCATGAAGCGCACGCCACAGAAAACGATGATGTCTTTGTCGGTAGTGGCGGCCCGCCGGGCGAGGTCGAGCGAATCGCCCACGTAATCCGGGATTGAATGAAAGAGCGCGGGCTCCATGTAGTTGTGGCCGAGAATAACTGCGTTGCGCTCTACTTTGAGGCGATTAATCTCGGCGGCCAGATCAGCTTTCATTTTTAATTCGAAATCGGGCACCACATCGGCGAGCATGGCTTGCAGACCGAGGTAGAGCTGATTGGCCGAAGTTTCATTACCCATCAATGAGTTCATCGTATTTCCCCTTGCTCCTAAAATTCTTATCTAACCCAACGAAGGCTGACATCAAACGCCGGTGCTGAGTGGGTGAGCGCGCCGACAGAAATGAAGTCAACTCCAGTCTCGGCAATTTCGCGCACGTTCTGAAGCGTCACGCTGCCGGACGCTTCGAACTTTGCCCGGCCATCATTAATCGCCACCGCGTCCCGCATCTCGGCGAGCGACATATTGTCCAGAAGTATGCGTTTGACCCCCAGGTCCAATGCCTCTTGCACCTCTTTGATGTTTTTTGCTTCGACTTCGATTTCCAGTTGATTATCAGCCGCTTTCACCACTCGGATTGCGTCGCTGATCGACCCGGCGCTATCGATGTGGTTGTCTTTGATTAGAATCATATCGTACAAGCCGAACCGATGATTACTAGCGCCGCCATGTTGCACGGCGAGTTTGTCGATCGCGCGCAAGCCGGGCGCGGTCTTCCGAGTATCGAGTATTGTAGCTTTGGTTCCGGCGACCGCCTTAACGAACTTGCGCGTCAGAGTCGCAATTCCCGACATCCGTCCGAGAAAGTTCAGCGCCATGCGCTCTCCCGTCAGAATCGCTCGCGCCGAGCCTTTCGATTCAAGCAGCAGTTGTCCGGATGTGACCTCGGCTCCGTCTCCAGCGTTCAAGCTGAAACGCATGTCAACATCCAGCATCAGAAAGACAGCTTGAGCGATCGACAGACCCGACACAAAGCCGTCTTGTTTGGCGATGATTCGAGCTACCGCGCTCGCCTCTGGTGCGACAAGTAAGTTCGTCGTGACATCGCCAACGCCAATGTCTTCGTCAAGCGCTTTACGGATCGTCGCCAGGATCTCGTCGTCGAGATCCAGACGCAGTAAGGCTTCGTTGTTTTCTTTACTGGATTTGAAAGCTGGAGTAGAAATGCTCAAACATCAGGATAAGAATTTACCAGAGTGAAAGCAAACGCGGGCCCTATTCATCCGTTCACGTCTGTGAACTGAATGGCCGGAACTTCGGTCTTAAGGTTGCTTCGTCGTGCCGCGATCGTTGCTTCCCTGCTTGTGTTCAACCCTTCGTTCGAGTCCTTCCAGCGCCAGAATTATTAAGGCGAGGATAGTAACCATAACCGCTATTCCCAAGCTTCCAAGTCCGACCGTGATGCCTATGGCCGCGGTCATCCAGACGCTGGCCGCGGTTGTCAGTCCCCTAATCTCGTGCTGTTCACCCAGCTTAAACTCAATTCGGATGTCGGCGTCAACGAGTCGCGTAGCGACGACAGATAGTAGCCCCGGGTGAGCGAGCGCAGCGAGCGTAACCCGGGGATCACGTCCCTTAGGAATCCCAAGCCCGTTTTAGCGGGCGACAGAATGAACTCTCGGTCTACTTCAAGTTGCGCGTTTAACCCATCCGCTACCACGGACGGTGCAGACTTCATAGCGCAAGTTAAGCCTTAACCCGGTCGCTACCGCTCCAGGTTCCGATACAAGCAACCCAACGTTCGAGACAGTTGACCGGGCGCGGCGACCAAACGCGGCAACCTGAAGGTTGAACTCTGAACCGCACCGCTGAAGAGCAGTTTAGAGTTCAAGCTTTAGCTTGCATCTATCAAACGCGGCAACCTGAAGGTTGAACTCTGAACGGCACCGCTGAAGAGCAGTTTAGAGTTCAAGCGTCAGCTTGCATCTATCAAACGCGGCAACCTGAAGGTTGAACTCTGAACTGCACCGCATTTGTCATGCAGAATCAAACCTCCTATATAATGTCGCGGCTCGTTGACCCTTTCGCAGTTTCGCTGAGGAGAAATCGATGCGTCGATCTTGTTTGCTGCTTCAGTCCTTCGCCGTTGCCGTAATTCTCGCTTTCGCAATCATTCCCGCGCGCGCTCAGGATCGCGCGATAGGCCTTCCGCCCGATCTTCAGCAGAAGATCGACCAGCTCGCCACCGACACGCTGGCCCGAACCGGCGTTCCCAGCGCATCGGTCGCGATCGTGAAGAACGGCCAGCTCGTCTATATAAATGCTTACGGGGACGCGCGGCTGGATCCGAAAACCCCGGCCACGACTAAGATGCGTTACAGCATCGGCTCGATCAGCAAGCAGTTCACGGCAACTGCGATCCTCCTGCTTCAGGAACAAGGAAAACTTTCGCTCGACGACAAAGTCGCGAAGTTCATTCCCAATCTCACCCGCGCGAATGAAGTCACGATTCGCCAACTGCTGTCGCACACTTCCGGCTATCAGGATTATTGGCCGCAGGATTACGTGATGCCGATGATGTTAAAGCCGGTGACGGCGCAGAAAATTCTCGACGGGTGGGCGCGCATCCCTCTGGATTTCGAGCCGGGCACAAAGTGGCAGTACAGCAACACCAATTACGTGATCGCCGGCGTGATCGTGGAAAAGGCGAGCGGCATGTCTTTGCTTCAGTTTCTCAGTCAGAAAGTTTTCACGCCGCTGGGAATGAAGAGCGT
>WNFG01014181.1_pt1 | contig 19869 bp, 20 predicted proteins | sample 5400431 | NCBI WGS metagenome assembly WNFG01 (sample SAMN13153346, study PRJNA577476) | soil metagenome | isolation source: 120 cm saprolite under Douglas fir tree site 2 hole 3 replicate 2 | place: USA:California | collected 2015-04-18 | reverse complement strand
GACCGTCGGACTGGGCGCTGTTATCAGCCAGGCAACCGACGACGGCAACTTCCAGGTCTTGCTCGCTGCGACCGTGGTAATGGCGACAATCGTGGTCACGATCAACCGTCTTCTGTGGCGGCGGATGTACGCGCTGGCGGCTACGAAGTTCAGATTGGAAATGTAAGCTTTCCTGCAAAAACTTAGTCCACGCCGTCCACAACCTCCACTGAGTCGATGGACTAAGTGGACGTTGTGGACAACAGTGGAGTTTATCCCTGCTCTGCGGAATGCAGAACACGGAATGAGTTGCCGCCGTTTGCCCAGACCAGGACCAGCGCGTCCTGTCCCTTGGGAATGTTTTCCAGTTCGCGCTTAGCGTCGGACGTGGACGCAACCTTGTGCCGGTTGACTTCCAGGATCACGTCGCCGCGGGTAATGCCGGCGTTGTCCGCCGGACTGCCGGGCTGCACGTTTGCCACCAGCGCACCATTGACGTCGCTGGGCGCTTGCAGCTCTTCGCGAACGTCTGGGGTGATGTTGGTCAAGCCAAGTCCCCAGCGTCCTTTACCGTGTTCGCCCGCAGATTCCGCTTCAGCTTCGCCTTTGCGGCCGGGCATCTGTTGCAGAGTTACAGGAAGGTCCAGGCCCTTGCCATCGCGCACCACTCCCAGCGTGACTTTGGTTCCCGGACGCTTGCTGCTGATGGTGGCTTGCAGATCGCCTGCGTCCACGGTCTTCTGGCCGTCGACCTTTGTGATCACGTCGCCAACCTTCAGTCCTGCTTTGGCTCCGGGACCATCCGACTCTACCTGGCTCACCACCGCTCCACTGAAATCGTTTACGTTGAAGAACTTTGCGTTTTCCGGCGTGATGTCAGTGATGCCGACGCCGATGTAAGAGTGTGTCACCTTGCCGTCTTTGATCAGCGTGGCCACGATTGGACGCGCGATCTGAGAGGGAATTGCGAATCCCATTCCGGAAAATGCTCCCGAGGGAGAAATCAGGAAGCTGTTGATGCCAATGACTTCTCCACGCGCGTCCACCAGGGGACCGCCGGAGTTGCCCTGGTTGATGGCCGCATCCGTCTGGATGAACTGGCCGGGTTTGCGCGGATCGTCAGAGTAGGGATTCGCGCGATTGAGTCCGCTCACGATTCCGCGAGTCACAGTGAAGCGGAAGGAGAATGGGTTGCCGAACGCCAGCACGGTCTGTCCGGAGTGGAGTTGGCTGGATTCGCCCCAGGGAAGACTCGGCATGTTCGTGCCTTCCACTTTGATGACCGCGAGGTCAGTCAGAGGATCGGTGCCGATCAGTTTGGCCGGCAAAGACCGGCGGTCGCTGAAGGTCACGCGGATGTCGGTTGCGTCTTCAACCACGTGGTTGTTGGTCACGATGTAGCCATCAGGCGAGATCACAAATCCGCTGCCCAGTCCGTGCTGAAAGCGCGGCTGCATCTGCGGCTGTTGTCCGTGCATTCCGCGCCCGCCAAAGAACTGGCCAAAGAAGTCTTCCATGTCGGCGGGAGCTGCTGCCTGCTTTACTTTCGATGCCACGGTCACGTTTACGACGGCAGGCGTAACGTGTGCGGCCAGACCCTCGGTTGCGCGATCGAGCGCGGTGATAGCGCTGACGCTGTTTTCGTCCATCGGCGCGGCCGCGGGCGCTGGAGTTGCGGCGCTCGCCCATGCCGGTTTGTACAATTCATAACTGCCAAAAGACAAAGCCAGCGCCAGCGCAATTGCGGGCGCAAGCTTCTTGCTGATTGTGGTCTTTCGGTATTTTTCGATCAACGTTTTCATGTTTTCTGTTTTTACCTCGTCTACTAATTAATTAGTTGTTAACTGCGTTTTTGTTACTAGGTTCGCGTTTCTTACCTACGCGAACGAAACTCTTCTAAATGATGAGCACTATTGTTTCCTGCCTGGACTGGTCTTCGGGAACGGTGAACTTCAGCTCGAGAACTCGTATCTTCCAGTTGGATTGCTGTTGAACGGCGGAAGCGCTGCCCTCTGGGGAGAAGAACAATTCTTCGCGCGTCACGAACAGATTGCCATCGCGCAGCACGTACGACGCGCGAAAGAAGATGCCGGCTGGCTGTTGCTGCGGTACGTTCCCGGCAGACGCGTTCACCGGCAGGTCCTTGCTAACGAACATCTTTTGGGTGACGTGCTTGACAACGCGCCGATGCTTCGTCGCGGGAATGCTGAACCCGGCGTGAATCATCATGGGCGCATTGGCGCTGGGAGTGAATTTCACCTCACGAGCTGATCAGCCGCGGAGTACGCGATGCCCAGAATGTGCACACCACGGCCAGCAGAGTGACGATGGGAATCGCCGGCTTCCACAGCCGCGTGGACGCAGGACGGTCCGGCCGCAAAATCTGCTCCAGGCGGAACGAAAGCTGGCGCACACGGCTGACCGCTGCCTGGGCCAGAGCAATTTGCCGCCGGATAAAACTTTTTTCCGCGATGCGCGTCAGGCACTCCGCATAAGCGGCCGGGCTGGCGGTCTGGGCCAGGACCGCATCGTCGCAGGCAATTTCGCGGTCGAGAGAGAGCCGGCGCTCGATCCACCACACAAACGGATGGAAGAAGAGAATCGCTTTTATGATCTTCTGCGCCAGATTGGTCCAGTCGTCGTGACGCCGCAAATGCGCGAGCTCATGCAGCAGCACATGCTCCAGTTCCGCTGGCGATGCGTCTTCGATCAACCACGCGGGTATCACGATGGCCGGCTGGGAGAACCCGATCGCCGTGGGCACATCCACGCGCGAGGAGACACAGAGCGACAGGGAACTCGAGTGGAAGCGTTCAATGGCTCTTTGCGCTTCCAGGGACAAAGATGAAGGATCAAGCCGGGCGCAGCTCTTGCGCAAGCGGTAAACCTGCCATAGACCAAGCGCCACACGTGCCAGACCGAGCGTTGCGATCAGAAGCCAGGCGTAGAAGATCGAATATCCAACAATCGGCGCAAGAACGATTCCACTAGAAGATGGACTAACCGAGCCGCTTGACTTTGGAATGCGCGAGAGAACGCTCAGGAAGGGAAGCAGCGCGATTGCAAGCAGCGTAGAAAACCAAATCGCGAACCGGGTCCCGGAATTGCGTTGCGGAATCAGCCGGATCACGAGCCACACCAGCGTCGCCAGCAAAGTCCCTTCAGCCACGGAGGTAAAAATTCCCTGCACCGCGAAGGGCACAACTCCGGAGATCAGGACCGCCGCCGTCATCATCACTTCGCCTCCTGAATCAGCTCGCGCAGGCGTTGGAGCTCCTCGGAGTCAATGCTCTTGTCCTCAAGAATGTTGAGAAGCAACAGCTCGTGCGAATTTTTGAAGAAGCGGCTGACGAGGTTGCGGATCTCAAACCGCGTGGCCTCATTTTTGCCGACCAAAGGCATGTAAACGTGGGCGCGGCCGTCTTTTATATGTTGTACGTAGCCCTTTTTCTCGAGAATGCGGATCGTGGTGAGGACAGAGTTGTAGGCCAGAGCAGGCTTTTGCGTAAGCAGAGTCATAAGCTGATGGACAGTGGCCGGCCCTCGCAGCCAGAGCACCTCCATCAAGCGCAACTCAGCTTCAGTCAAGGTCGGCGATTTTCTGGGTGGCACTGCTTCAACCTCAAAAACTGCTCAATTCTTTAGACGCAGCTCAAACAAAATAGTAACTAATTATTTAGTTGCTGAGGGGTATTTGTCAAATTGGCTCTTAGCTTCTGGGCTACCGATGCGGTGGACGGCGACGCCTGGTGTGGCGCAGCCGCCCCTCGGTGTGTGAGTTATGGGTCACTCGATGAAAAAGCGGTCAACCCAGAATCTAAAGGACTTACACGATTCAACCCCGAATCAACCCATGGGTTATGCGCCTTCAACCCCGGGTCAACCCCGGCGTTGAGTGCTTCAACCCATGGGTTGGCGCCTCAACCCCGACTCGCCAGATAAAAACGCGAAATGCCGCAGACGGGAACTTCCGCTGCGGCGACTCTTCGAACATCATAGCAAAGAAACAGCGAAATGTCAAGAACTTTTTACGGGCTGTGCCGGCTGCGGCGCAATGGATTTCACCTTCACCGGCTTGGCCGGGATACCCACGGCTATGGTGTAGGGCGGAATGTCCCTGGTGGCGACGCCCATGGAGCCGAGCAGGCCATGTTCGTGTACCCGGACGCCGCTCATCACCGTTGCGTGATAGGTAATACGCGCCTTGGGACCGATTTCGGTGCGGGTGTTGGTGACGATCATGCCGTCATTCAGGTCGTGCTCGTGGGAGTAGACATTGGCGTAGTCGGATATGGAGCTGCCGGCGTGCACGATGATCTCTCCACGGTCATCCAGCAAAACGTACTTGTGGATCACGCAGTTGTCTTCGACCGTCAGGTTGTAGCCGTAGGAAAACTCCACGCCGTGGAATATCTTGACGTTCTCGCCCACATGCTTGAAGACGTGTTTCGCGAGCATGGCGCGGACGCGGAAGCCCAGCCAGTGGTTGATCCCAACCGGAGAGCGGTCATACATCATCCAGAACCAGATCAGGGGTTTGCGCTCGCCATACTTGGCTGCGTCCACGTCGCCGTAGTATTCGGGCTCGAGAGTCGCGTTGCGCGGATCAAAATTGTGGACAGCAACCTGCTCGGCTAGAGGCGCGCCAGGGGACGGCTCGGCGTAAGGGCGTCCGAAATAGAGTTCGTGCAGCGCATTGCGCACTACGATGCAGCGGTGCTCGTAGTTGCGATTCGCGAATTGCTGGTCGAGCTCCTGGATCCAGTCTAGAAAGACCTTGTCGGTTCCGGGTAATGGCTGCAGATTGCGATACTCGTAACGCGGCATTGGAGACGCCCCGATCGTCTAAAGATTTTTAAGACTTTCCATCATACAACGGTGTACCCATACCGATGAGCAACGGGAGAGGGAGGGTGCAAAACGTTTTCGGGGAGAGGAAGCCGAGGCCGCGAATGGACGCGAAAAGACGCGAATGAAAAGCTCTGATTCGTGTTCTTTCGCGCGCATTCGCGGCTGACAAGTCCGAATGCTGGTTATTTCTGCGTGACCGTGAGCTTGTGGTATCCGACTGTGGCGGTGTCGATTCGTTCCGGCAGCTTGAATACGGAATCGAGTCCAATGTCGGGATACTTGGGGCGCAAATACCTGTCGATGAAGAATTGCAACGCCATTCTGGGGACGGCAACGTTGTCAATCTCGATGGTACGAATATGGACTTTGCCTGTTCCACCATTTCCCGATGCGTCCGCTTCTGCACGCACGTTGTGAGTGCCATTGAAGATCGAAAGCAGCGGATTGCCGGGTCCATTGTGCCCGGCTTTGATCTCGTCAAAGTCCACGGTGAGAAATGCGGTGACGATGCCCGATTGTCCCTGAAATGTGATCTTCTTCACGCCTTGCGGCAGCTTCACGCGTCCCGCGGCGAAGTAATCGTTGATCTCCTCTTCAGTCATGACCATGGGAGTTTGGTCGGGCTGCGGTTTGGCGGCGTTCTGCTGGAGATGGTCGAGCTTGGCCTGCATGCTTGCGGCCAGCCGATGCGTCGTTTGCTGTGCCGCCGGCGCGACCATGCACAACAACAGTAAAGCAATTAGTTTCACGTTATTCTTCATTTGCTATGTGCGGACGCGGCCCGGGCCGCCAACAGATGGGTTGCTACCTGGGGCTTTTCCAGCGCACCAGTGATATCCCACTCAGCAACGCTGTTGCCTACCTTGAGCTTAGCCTTTTTGTCAGCCAGGGAAATTGTTCCGCTCATGGTATAGATGCGGTTCTCTGCTTGCAGTTTGCTTGGGAGCACCTGCAGGATTCCGCGGTCCAATTCAAGCCTGCCTTCGAAGGTACGGAAGCGCACAGGTTTCCCCGCTTCAAGCGCCAGGGCGTGCGATGTCCCGTCAACGATCCTCAGTTCTGCCGCGCCGCTGGCGGAGCTGAAAAGCTCCGCTCCTGTCTTTCCGTCAAGGCGCAATGTGTATTTGAGATTGGCCTCGCCTGACATCCAGGATGAGAGCAGCGCCATGCGCGGTCCGGCGGTCGCCAGGCGCTCTATTGTTACGGCAGTAAAAGCGCCAGTGCCGGTGGATTGAGGTACTGAGCCGCTCCAGTCTATCTTCCAATCGCCGCTGGCGGTTCCACCCGCCACTTTCGCGGCAAGATTGCTCACCAGCAGGAAGCGGTCTCCTATTTCCACGTGCGCGGCGAAGTCTTCCGCAGGAAGTTCGCCCAGCTTCAAGCCGCGTATGGAAACGGTGCCTTTAGCGCGAAAATCGGGCAGACTTTTGGACGCGCCGGAGAAGAAGGGAATCTTCCACCCGCTGGACTGTCCAATCCCCAGCAGAGTCGCCGCATCTTTGATGTTCAACGCCTCGGTGAACGCGATGGGAGAGCTTCCCAATCGCCCGACGATATTGCTGAGAACCAGCGCGGTATCAGTAGACTGAGCGTCGGCCGACGAAATGAGCACAGGCTCTTTCAGTCCCGGTACCCACGCCGTGATGTTCTGCAAGCGCGCGCGTCCCGCGAGCCTGGGTGGATCGAAGCTGCCCCAGCCTCCTGCTATCGTGATATCGAGTGCGGCCACGCCGGTCGTGTTATTCAGGCGCGACGGAAGGCCGAATGTCCGTCCGAGTTCCAACGCGCGGTCCACTGGCGCCAGACCTTTGACTTGAAGTTGATATCCACTCCGGTCGCCCTGACCCTCACCCTGCAAAGTAGCCGATGTTCCCATCTGGACCGAGAATGGATCAATCTTGAGAGAGGCAGGGAGGGATGGCGCAATTATTTTAGTCGACCGCCTTTTCTTGCCCGTGCCCACCGTTTCTGCCTCGGCAAAGTGAAACGCAACCGGGCTCACGAGAAATGGTTTGGTGGCAGCGGAAGACTGCAGCACGAACGCGGAAGTTGATCCGGCGCCGTGCCACTTTGCCAGGCTGCCGGCCGAGGCATCGCAGGAGAAGTCAGCGTTCAGCTCCCCGGTTGCAGTCAGATCGTCAGGCAAAGTACGGTACGCATGTCGCGCAAAGGTAGCCAGAGTGGCGAGCTGCAGGTGCTGGGCGCTCAGCGAACAAGTGCGGGCCTGTGTCTCCGGCGATGTCTTACTGGCAAAGCGGAGCTCACCGCCGCCGAGCGTAACATTGCAACTCCAGGCCAGGCCCGCGCTGGTGGATTCGCCAATGCAGTGCGGCGTGAGCCGGGGCATTTCGTTGCGTTTGTTGTCGTAACGGCGCAGGTTTTGCAGATCTCCATCGGCGCTCACGTGTAAATCAGCCGGCGAGCCGGTGAGCTGTGCGTTCAATTCCAGTGCGCCGCGCCAACCCTTGTCCTGTCCAAAGATCAGGGTGGAGATCTGGCCAAGCTGCGCTTTTTGCCACTGGGCCTGGACCTTCACCGGCAAATCGTGGAGGTCCTGCGAACGCTTGAGATCGCCTTCCACCCTGATAATGCCGGTATCACTCAGGTTCATGTCCGTGCGCATGGGATGGCCTTCGAGCCGGAAGTGCCAGCGGTCTTCCTGCGGCAACCAGAAAGCAAAATCAGTGTTGGTGAGGGCGTAGGGTTTTTTCTCCGGACCGATTTTCAGGTTGATACGTCCGGCACTGGCTTCAATGTACGGGAAGCGCGGGCGCTGCTCAGCCCGGGGCTTGGAAGTCGGGGCGGTGGGCACCTGCCCCGCGCGCAGCAGGAGGGACTCGAGGTTCCAATGTCCGTTGACATACACCAGATTCAGGCCGGGCGGAGCAACATCATTGTTCTTGAGAGAAAGGTTTGCAATCTCCAGCCGCCCTTGCCACAGCGAGGTCAGGCGAAGGTCCGCTGCGACTTCACCGCATTGCAAAAGAGGCTCGGCGCTGAACGCCGGATCGTCCATCACCCGGAAATCGTAGAGATCGAATCCCGGACGCGGAAACAGGCGGAACGCTACTTGTCCGATCCTGACTTCGCGTCCCAGCGCCGCGCTCAGGGTTGACGCCAACTGCTTGCTGAAACGCCTGCCGTTGATGCGAGGAGGCAGAAAGATTCCGATGGCCAGCGCAAACAGCAGCGCGATTACGACCTTCTTGCGCGACAGCGCAGCCATCAGCGCACCACGTGAAACATGCGGGACCAGCGCGTCTGGCCCGCGAAGTGAGAGACGATGTGAAGCAGAAAAGCGAAGCGGTCGCTCCAGGCTGTCCGCTGGTACTGGTCTTCCGGCGTAACGAATGACCAGTAGATCAGGAGCGGCCGCCCGATGATATTTTGTCGCGGAATGAAGCCCCAGTAGCGGCTGTCGAGACTGAGGTCGCGGTTATCGCCCATGCCGAAATAGTAGTCCGGCGGCACGACCAGGTCATCGCCCTCAATGTGCTGGCGCATAACGATGGGCCACTCCGGCGAGACCAGAAAGTCATGCACGGGTGACACTGCGGGAAAATTATCGCGATACGGTGAGTAGTCACCCTGACTGCGAATCACATATGGCTCTTCCAGCCGTTCGCCATTCCGGTAGACCACTGCGTCGCGGAGGTGAATACGGTCTCCCGGCACCCCGATGATGCGCTTGACCACGTGCAACCCTGGCACTACGGGCGAGAGAAAAACGATGACGTCTCCGCGGTGGAGCTCGCGGTAAGGCATGAACGGACCAACGTACCCGGCCTTGGCTGTGGGCGTGAGACGGTCAACAAAAACGTGGTCGCCTACCAACAGCGTGCGCTCCATGGAGCGAGATGGAATGGAAAACGCCTGAAAGACAAAAGTGATGACAAAAATCCCGGTAACCAGCACGGCGACGACCCCGGAAATCGACTCCGACAGAGTCTCTCTCCGTTTGTTCGCATTCTTCTTTTCAGCTTTCGTATTCAAGGACTCTTTCCGGACGTGAATTCCTGGGAGCTAACGCACAAGATGAAAGCTGCGGCGCCACCTGGTCTTATCGAAGAAATGGCGCAGGGCATAGAGAATGTAGTCGCCGCGTTCGCTGAGCGTCTGGTCAGGGTTGGAATTGGATGGAGCATCGAGCGACCAGAACACAAACAGAGGGCGGCCGACGATGTTGGCACGAGGAACAAAGCCCCAGTAGCGGCTGTCCAGACTGGAATCGCGATTGTCACCCATCATGAAATAGTTGCCTTCCGGCACAACCAGGTCATCGCCCTGAATATACTGGCGGACTTCGAGCGGCCAGTCGGGTGCGGTTGAGTCGGCGCCCATCAGCGGGTAAGCGGGAAAGTCATCGCGGTCCGGCTGATGGTCCAGCGGATTGTGGATGGCATGAGGCTCGTCGAGCTTTTGCCCATTGCGGTAAACCAGCCCATTGCGGAGATGAATTCGGTCGCCGGGAAGTCCAATCACTCGCTTCACCAGATGCAATCCCGGCTGCGAGGGTTTGAGGAACACCACAATGTCGCCGTGGCGGATATCGCGATAGGGAAGCAAAGGTCCGGTATAGCGGGCCTTGGCGGCGGGCGTGAGCCGGTCGACAAAGACGTAGTCGCCCACCAGGAGCGTTTTCTCCATGGAGGCGGAAGGAATGTTGAATAACTGGATGATAAACGTGATGATGAACAGGCCGGAGACGAAGGTCGCGGCAAAACTGGCGATGGACTCAGACGGAGTTTCTTTGTGCTCTACTTTTTTTTTCTTCTCTGTTTTTTCCACTAGTTTTCCCCGGACTTCTGGTCAGCGTACCAGCAGGAACATACGCTTCCATCGCGCCGATTGGAGCAAATGTGTGAACATGTTTCCCGAATGGAAGAGTTTATCATTTGCTCCGCCAGCCAGCGCTGTCCGGTCTTCGGCTACTGACAAATAGACCACCAGCGGGCGGCCGACAATGTTTTCCCGCGGGACGAATCCCCAGTAACGGCTGTCCCAGCTATGGTCACGATTGTCGCCCATAACAAAGTATTGTCCCTGCGGAACCACAATCTCCCCTTGTGACACATAAGCGGGTAGCCGGGAGCGCCAGCCCACAGTCATCGCCCCGCCCCAAAGCTGGGAAGGGAAGTTGTCGCGAAAGGCGTCAAAGTTGCCGCGCCGGTGCATGGCGTAGTCCTCATGCAACGGCGTGCCGTTCACGTAGACAACGCCATCATGCAATCGAATGTGGTCTCCGGGAGCGCCCACCACGCGTTTCACCAGGTACTGCGAAGGCTCCAGAGGAAAATGGAAGACCACAATGTCGCCACGGTAAATGTCGCGGTAGGGCAGCAGCCAGCTTCCCAGTCCGCCGACTCCGAAATGGAGCTTGTCCGCCAGCACGTAATCGCGGCGGCCTGCACGATGAAAGTGATGGCAAACAGGACGATCACCACAATGCCCACGAACGACTTCGCGTGCGAGCGGTGATGAGCGGACGCATCGCTCTTCTTGCTGGTCTCCGGTCGTGGCGGCGTGGTCATGGGGTCCCCAGATTCGCTCGCAGATGGTCCAGTGCCTGCTTGGCCGCGAGCTGCTCCGCTTTTTTCTTGGTCGCGCCTTCCGCGCGGCCGGTGTATTCAGCCTTGCTCTGCCCTTGAGGATAGATGCGCGCTTCCACGGTGAAGGTCTTGCGATGGTCGGGACCCTCTTCCCGCACGATCACGTAGACGGGCTGTGAGCGTCCCGTGGCTTGCAGCAGCTCCTGCAACGCGGACTTGTAGTCGGTGAGGCTGAAGTCGCCGTCGTTTTCCCGGCGAATGCGTTCCAGCTCCGGCTCCAGAACCTGAGTGATGATGAAAGTCCGGGCCTTCTCCATGCCCGCGTCGAGATAGAGCGCGGCAATCACGGCTTCTGCCGCGTCCGACAGCAAGGTCGACTTGGTGCGGCCGCCGCTTCGCTCTTCTCCGCGCCCCAAACGCAGGTACTGGCCCAGGTTGAGCCGTTCGCCGACGCCGACGAGGTGTCCCGCGCTCACAAGATGGGCTTTGAGTTTAGAAAGCTGGCCTTCATGGAAATCGGGAAAGCGTTCGAACAGGAGTTGACTTGTGACCAGGCCAAGCACCGCGTCTCCGAGAAACTCGAACTGTTCGTTATCGAGTATTTCCGTTCCTGAGCCGTTTTGCCCGGCGGCTTTGGACTCCTCATGCGCGTGTGAGCTGTGGGTGAGCGCGCGCTCCAGCAGTTCAGGACGGCTGAAATCGTGTCCTAGCGTGTTTTCGAGGGCGGTGAGATCACTCATCATTTATTTACTGCGATGAAGTCTGTCCTAAGGATGACCGGCGGCCGGCCAGCTTTTGCAGGCGCTCGTGTTCGGCTTCCGCCAGTTTTTGCAATTCAGGATTGGAACTGGCGAGTTGCAGCGCCTGCTCCACTGAACCCATCGCCTCCGAATACTTCTTTTGATGGTCCTGGGCCAGCGCGAGATGATAATAAACAGTCGCGTCGCCGGCGATGCGGTTCAGCTTCAGTGCCGCCTTCAGGTCTTTTTCCGCGCCGGAATCGTTGCCAGTCTTTAACTCCATGATCCCCATGGCCGAGTGCACCATGATTCCGAGCGAGGCTTTGTACGCCGTAATCTCCTCCGGAGTCACGCCCGGCGCCAGCACCATGGACGATTCGAGTGTATCCAGGGCGCGGGAGCAGTTCCGTTTGATGATGGCCGCCTTTTGGTCGCGATCCAGGTCTTGTTCTGCCAGGCCGTCGGCCAACACGGTGGCCGTCAAAGCCAGTGCGACGGAGTTATCGGGATCGAGCGCCAGGACTTTTTCTCCCGTCGCCAGAATTTTGCCGGGATTATTTTCATTCTGGTATTGGTGCATGGCCCGGGAATACAGATAAGGCCGCAACTCGCTCTCAGGATATTTCGCGGCAAAGTCGTTGGCCGCCGCTTCCAGCGCGACGCCGCCCGCGGACGCGTATGCGGCGTTGTAGTCGTTGACTTCCTGCTGCGTTTTTGCCTGGGGAACAGGACGGAACGCGGACCGGGACTGTGCCGGCAGTGCGCGGCAGGCCAGCGCCACCAGCATCGTCAGTATGAGTCGCTTGATCACAATTGTTGGTCCGCTCCTCACTGCCGCGGAGGTTTCGGCGAAGATACCGGTGAAGTGCCGGCAAGTTGCACCAGGCGCTCGCGTTCTCCGCTGGCTAATTTCTCCAGATCTGGATTGGAAGCTGTGTATTGCAACGCCTGGTTCACTGAGGCCAGAGCTTCAGCATATTTCTTTTGATGGTCCTGCGCCAGAGCGAGGTGGTACCAGATATACGGGTCGGGCGCCGCTTTGTTCAAACTCGCGGCCTCCTGCAAGTCTTTCTCCGCTTGCGCGTCATTGCTGTTCTTCAGTTCCATGATGCCGAGTGCCGACCTGGCCATGGAACGAAGCGTGTTCTTATAGGCAGCTATCTGCTCCGGCGTAGCGGTTTGCGGAGGAGTAAAGGATGTATCCACGGTATCGAGCGCGTGGGTTGCATTTTTCTGGATGGTCGTGATCTTCTGCGCGCGGTCTTTGTCGGAATCCGCCAGACTATCGGCCAAGACTGTCGCGGTGAGCACCAGGGCGATCGAATTGTCCGGATCCAGCGCCAGTACTTTGTTGCCCATGGCCAGCATCTTGTCGGGATTGTTCTCGTTTTGATAGTCGTGCATGGCTTTGGCGTAGAGATAGGAACGCAATTCGCTTTCCGGATACGTTGTGGCAAAAGTGTCCGCGGCTTTTTCCATCGCGGCACTGCCAGTGGTGGCATAGGCGGCGTTATAGTCAGCGAATTCTTTTTGGGTTTTGGCCTGGGGCGGCGATGTACGCGGCGCCGTTGTGTTTGTCGTCTGTTGCGCTCCCACGCTCGTGGCGCAGCAAGCCATCGCTGCCAGCAGCACGGCGCAAGTGATAAGCAGCTTCTGCATGATCCTCTCGTACCTACCTGGGACGGTTCGGTGGCTGATACGGAGCAGCCAGGCCTTTCTCGGCCGCGGTCTTGGTATCCGGCGTTGGATCGCCTGCTTGCAGCGCGGCGCGATAGTGGGTCAGCGCTTCGTCGCGGGCGTCCTGGATGTCCAGAATTCGTCCCAGATAGATGTGGCTCCATGCGAGGGTACGGGGATCATGGGCGCCCTGCACGGCGCGCTCGAAATATGCCTGCGCGCTGCGGATATCGGGAGCGCTCTCTTGGGATCGTTCAGTACCTGAAGCGCCAGCTTCTGTGCGCCGGCTTTGTCTCCTGTGGCCAACTGTGCTTCGGCCTCGTCCAGGAGCCGCCGCTCATGGTGGGCCAGGCTGGACCGCACCACCACTTCCGGGGCCGCTTCGGACGCGAAGGCGATATTGCGCGCACGTTTCGACTCCTGCTCCAGACTGATGTTGAAGAGCATGTCTCCGTATGCGTCCTTCAGTCCGGTTGATTCTTTTTCAAACGGGCCGAGCGCGTCATAAAAATACTTCGTGAGGATGAAGCCTGCGCGCATGTAGCGGTCTACATACTCGTTGCGGGCTTCGGAGTTACTCTTGCCCGCCAGCAAGGTGCGCGCTTCAATAGCGCGAATCAGAGATTCGTTCACCAGCAGCGCGAAATCGTAGCGGTAGGACTGCTCCAAAGGCGCCTTCTTAATCAACTCCGAGAGCGGCTCCAGGCGCTTCAGGCTGCGCGCATGCTTCAGCGCCAAAGGGTCGGTGACGTAGTGCAGGTAAGTATGGCGAATGTCTTCCAGACGCAGTGCTTCTTCCACACTTCCCGTACCCGGAGAGAGCACAAGAAAGTAATTGTCGGCGTAGTTGCGGGAGTTCACCTGGCCAGGCGCGAGCATAGGCTCCAGATAGACCACGAAGCGCCGGCCCGCGTAGCTGGTGAACGGCATTTTCAGATAGAGATCAGTGCCGGTGATCGCACCAGCCACGGGATCGTGGAAGCGCGCGACCTGCGCGTCATACTCGGCCTGGTGTTTCAGCCAGATATCGTGCAGACCGGTTGTCTGATAGAACTTTTGCAGCAGCGGAATCACTCCCTGAACGTGCGCGGCATCGGGCGGGAGATCATATTCCGGAATGGCCGTCTTGAATGCCGGCGGCTCGCCCAGCTCCAGCGCGAGAGAGATGTACTGTGGGATATCGCGTCCTGCTTCGGCGGGCTGATGTTCGCGCTGAAACTGGCAGATCGCGCTAAGAGACGCGGCAGCTTCCGGCGATTTTCTAGTGGCTTGCAAAATCTCCGAGCGAACGGCCTGCCGCACGGGCACGGAATTATCGAGTCCAGCATCGTAGCCGCAGCCATTGAGAGCGGCGGCCAGGGAGAAGATGGTTTCACTGACCTCAAGCTGTGCCTTCGTACTCTGCGCACACGCAGGGACAGCGACGCCGAGCACAAACCCGAACGTCAAGAGGAGAAATAAATGCAGTTTGGCCTTCAGAGACCCTCCAAATTGGCGGGAAAACTCAAGTTTAGGCCAATGAAACCGCAGGGTCAATGCGTGTGCCCGAGGCAGCGAATGAATCTGCGCGCCGGAGCTAACCTCTCACGCTGACGTGCGAGAAAGAGATTACGGCCTTGCCGGGGACGCGGTGTCCAAAAGCCTGTGCGGGCACAAACTTGGTGAACAGAAGCGCGCGGTTCAGCTGCTGGCGGGTCTCTTCGTCGTCGCGTCCGGAGAGCACGCGGTAGTCCTGCACCTGGCCATTTGCATCCACGTCGGTTTCAATGACGATGGCGCTATCCAGATTGAGCATGGCATTCGCGTAGGTGGCGGGTTCGAGCCGCGGAGGCGTATAGAAGCTGGTGGGAACATCGTCAGAACCCTGGGCCTGCGCGGGAACAAATACGCCCATGAGCACGCCGAACAAAACGACCGCTGCTACCAGACCAGCGGTGGCCGGGATCATGAATGCGTTGAAGGCATTTTGAAAACGGACGCCGTAGGCCTGGAACAAACTGTTCAGGCTGCGGGAACGCTCACGGGAAATGGCAATACCGATCTTCAGCGCCAGGTCAGCGGGCGGCTGCACGCGTCCGAGGGACGATACCACCGACCGGGTCTTCTCCAGCATGTGGTATTGCGATTCGCACTCCGTGCAGCGAAGCAAATGCGCAGAGAGCTCATGCATCTCCGAACCAGTAGCCGCGCCGTCCAGATAGAGCGAAAACAGGGGACGAGCATCTTGGCATTTCATAACTGCTGTGCCTCCACTTCAACCCTCGTGTGAGGGCCCTCTCTCCGCCGGGCGCTGGCCCAGCTCGCGGACAAAACCTTCAAGTCTCTTTCTTAAAGCTTCCCGTCCGCGGATCAGACGGGACTTGACCGTTCCCAAAGAAATCTGCAAAACCTCCGCGACTTCTTCATAAGACAGTCCTTCAATATCGCGCAGCACAACGGTGGTGCGGTAGGGCTCCGGCACCTGCTTCAGCTCCTGCTCCACGCGGGCGCGTACTTCTTCATGCGCACAGGCGTCGAGCGGCGATTCGCCCTGGTCCACCAAAATGTCACACAGGCCGAAGGAGTTACCCTCGGCATCTGGTTGCGCCTCCATGGAGGTCTCGCGGCTCTTGTGCCGGAACCACCAGCGCCTTTGGTTTGAGGCTTCATGTACGGCGATCCGGTACAGCCAGGTCTTCAGGCTGGATTCGCCGTTGAAACGCTTCATGCCTCGGAAAACCTTCAGGAAAACTTCCTGCGTGGTGTCCGCCGCGTCTGCCGGATCACCCAGGATGCGGTAGATCAGGCTGTAGACAGGCTGATGGTAGTGCGCAATGAGCCAGCTATACGCTTCCTCAGAGCCCGACTTAAGCTCCTCAATAACGGAGGCTTCTTCGGCCCTGACGGCGATTGCGCTGGCTATGTTGCCCAATGTTGCTGCTCCCGCCATTCTCTTCATGGCGTCACCTCAACAGTATCAAGTTCGGGCCACAGCTACAACCTTCTCCCGAGATTACGGCGGTAACTCAGGGAGCTACGCCGTCACCTGTATCTATAGACCCCGCGCAGAGGAAAAGGTTCCAGCAACTCAGGCATTTATTGCTGATTTGGGGGTGGAGTAGTGGTCTTCTTTTTGGTGGATTTCCTGGTTTTCGGGGCCGGCGTAGTGTCGTCTACGATGACTTTTTTCGCCGGCGTCTGCGGCTTCACCTGGACGGCCGTCGTTTGGCGCAACTGGTTCTCCAGCGCGGCGGCGCTTTGCTCAATATAAGAAGAGAGCGTTTGCCGGACGTTATCCAGGGCCGCAGTGTCGGCTGCGAGAGGATCGTATTCTTCCTTCTTGCCGAAGGCCCCGGCGGCTTCGGCCAGCGAATTTAGAAATTCATAGACGACGTTCGTGTCGTGGTAGAGCTTGAACGTGCGGGAAACGCTCCCCGGCGCCGATTGCACATCGCTGATCAGTCCGGGAACGGCGGTGCTGAGATTGCGCTGCAATGAATCCGCTACCTGCTGCATCTGCTGGCGTTGCGCGCTGTCGGCCTTCCATTTGTCAATGCGCAGGCGGCCGATGTCTCCGTTGGCGGCAATGGTCACGCGCTGGAGGTCCGACAAGATCGAGTGCACGTTTGCCGCCGGTGCGGGCTGCGGACGCGCCGTTGTCGTTGGGGGTGCGGACGCGCTCTGCGCAGCCAGACTCAGGCTGAGCATAACCAGAACCGTCGCTGTCCTTACTATCGTCATTCCTGCCTCCTGCCAAATTAGGTAGATGAGAGTAGCTGCACCTTGGGTTAGTTGGCCTTCCCACATTTTAGAATAGATGCCATGGCCCGGCTGAGAGCCCAGATCGCTCCGCGCCCGCTCCAATATGCTGATGCCGTGCGCGCGCTACGTGTCCACGCTGATCCGCACAAAGCGCGCGTTTCTCGCTGATTCTTAAAGGGCTCTAAGCATCACTTTGCCGCTCCTTCTTGGCGGAAGTTGGCGCTTTCACGCCTCCATCAACGGGCATAAGCTCAAAAGTGACGAGACCTCAATATGCCAAAGCTTATTCTCTCCGTTGGCCGCGATCTTCTCCTACTCAAGAAAAGGACATCAGCCCTGCACGATGCAGGCTACACCGTTGTTGCCGCTACGGACCCGCGCCAGGCGATCGCGGACATGTTTAATGGCGACTTCGACCTGGTACTTCTCTGCCACTCGCTGACCAATGAGGAGCGCGAACGCTTTGCCGGCATTGTGCGGAATTACAGTCCGTCCACGCCGGTTGTCATCATCTCCGATCTCGAAGGCCGCAAGTATGCCTACGGGACGCGCACGGTGCGCTGCTACTCAGAGCAGATTCTGGCCGCTGTCCGCGACACGCTCGCGACTGCCGGCCCTATACGAGCGGCTTAACATGCCCAACGGCAGCCAGGCTCTCGCAGTGAATCTGGCTCCTGCTTACTTGTGCGCGCGAAAAATCCTGGTGGTTGACGATGAGCCTTTGATTGCCGACCTTCTGGCGGACCTGCTTACCCTGCACGGACACGACGTACAGAAATCGTACTCCGGCTCTGCCGCCTTGCTCATCGCCCGCAGCTTCAGGCCAGACGTGTTGATTACTGACGTGGTCATGCCCGGAATGGATGGAGTAGAAACAGCGTCCCGCGTCCGTAGCTATGCTCCACAATGCCGGGTCCTGTTGGTCACGGCCGAGGTCGCCAGCGCAAGGTTTCTCCTGAAGAAACATTCTTTCAGCGGACAAGTGGAGATTCTGGACAAGCCCGTCCACTCGCGGCAGCTACTGCATACGATAGCGGCGACTCAGCGCGTTTTCTAAGACGCGCCGGTCATTTCTTCTTCATCTTCCAATACCGGCAATTGATAGAGAGCGACCCGGAAGGAAAGGTGCGGCACGGCTTCTTCAAGAGATGGCGCGGCATGCAGCAGCTCGAACAAAACCTCGCCCGAACAATTTGAACAGGGAGGGAAGAGCTCTGTCTTGATAAGCGTTACTTCGTGAGGAAGACGATGTGCGCCATGCGTGACGCGGTAAATCCCGGTTTCGGGAATGGCGTCATGAGCGTGGAATTGGCGTGACCGTGATCTATTGCCCACCGACTGCCGCAGGATGAGCCCTTGAAACTTAGTCCGCATGAAGCGATCCCCCCGCGTTGTTGAGATGCAATTCTTCCAAAGCCAAGGTTGCACGACAGGTTACTTCCGTGAGTCCGGCTAGCGCTTTGATTTTTTGCCCGATTCCTCCGGCAGGCGCAGCCAAATGCTCTCTCGAGGGACAAATGGCAGGGTGCCACACGCTTCTGATTGCCCAGATGTAGGAGCGAGGAAGCTCTACCTTCGAGCGCTCCGACTCGTCGGCTGCGAAACCCCGTGAGGTGCGCCAGCCACGCTCAGGCATCAACGCTGCCAAGTCATAAATTTGGGTTGCTCCGGGCTTACTTCAGCGCTACAATTTGGCCAGCGTCGGGTTCTGCCAGCGTGCGCCAACTTCTGCCCTTCTGAGGGCATCAAAGTAGCTGAACAGCATGGATAATGCTCCGCCAACCAAGTTGATCGTCCTCAACTCCTGGAAGGAGATTGCCGCTTACCTGGGGCGCGGCGTGAGAACAGTGCAGCGGTGGGAACGGGAGCTTGGACTTCCGGTCCGGCGCCCGCGCGGAAAAGACCGCAGTGCGGTCATAGCGTTTCAACAAGAGCTCGACAACTGGCTTCGCCACTCCTCCGGCAGAAACGTCAAGCAGGACTTCAATCCCGCGAGCCGGGCCCGATTACAGAAAAATGCAGATGTCTTGCTGGCCCGGACAGACGAGCTACTTTCTCGTTCGCGGCGCCTCTGGTTGCAGGTCAACTATATGCGCCAGCTTACCGCCAGCCTCTGCGCCAGGCGGCTTGGCTTGGGCGCGGAGACCAACGGCACCAGTCACTTTTTCAACAAAAGACAAGTCCGGCCTGAATATTTGATCCCTCCCCCCCCGTGGTGGAAGTTGCGGCCCGCGGCAAATTGGAAGAGTGAGCCGGACAAGGAAACCGCGCCGCCAGAGCCAGCCACCTAGCGGCTTAGGTCTTTTTCTTTACGAGCTTTTTCTTCGAGGATTTTTTCTTTTTACTTCCGGCTGGCGGGAGTGCCTTCTTGTTGGGCCGCTCCTGGATCTGGCGATTTACCTGGAACATGACGATCACATTGTGACCGGTATCCTCGGTTAGCAACGGGGTAAAGAAGATGTCCGCCACGCCGTTGAACCTGTTCGTAGCCAGCCGGCAATCGCGAATGGCGGATTGTTTGCTCGTCCGCACCACAGCGTGGAGCCGGCGGGCCATGACCTGCCGGGTGCGGCTGTCGAGCGGAAGTTCCTCCAGCTTGATGCCCTTTGACGATGGGTGGGCGAAGCCGAAAAACTTCTGCGCCGCCGAATTGAACATGTGGATGACGGAGTCTTTATCCACCAGGAAGACCGGCCAGGGCATGCGTTCCATCATCTCGGAGTAGCGGGCGTTTACCTCGTCAAGCTCGCGAGTGCGCGAAGAGAGCTCTTCGTTGGTGGTTTCCAGCTCTTCGTTCAGCGATTGCAGCTCTTCGTTGGTAGTTTCAAGTTCCTCGTTGGTGGACTGCAATTCTTCATTGGTGGTTTCCAGCTCTTCATTGGTCGACTGGAGTTCTTCGTTGGTGGATTGCAGTTCCTCTCCCGTGGTCTCCAGTTCCTCGATGGTATTTTGCAGGGTAACCCGGGGCGTAATGTTCTCGGCGTAGATTAGAGTACCCACCCGCCCCACTCCCGATTCCGACATAATGGGTCTGATTGTGACCTTGACCACCGTGGATTTCGCAGCCTGGCAGTCAAAAGTTACGGTCTTGGGCTGGGCCGTCTTGCTGGTTTCAAAATGCTGTCTCAGTTCAGGGCACTGCTCCCAAAGCTGTGAATCTTGCAGCTTCTTGCCTGCCAGATTGGCGTTCAGGTCCCACAGCTTCTGGATCTTGTCATTTTCCGTGATAACGGTGTCGGTGTTGTTCAAGACCAGAACGCCGGGTTCCAGCGTCTCCAGAATGGTCCCGTAGTAAAGACGAAGAGTCTGGAGCTCGTGTTGCGCTCGTCCTC
>WNFG01002443.1_pt1 | contig 19877 bp, 10 predicted proteins | sample 5400431 | NCBI WGS metagenome assembly WNFG01 (sample SAMN13153346, study PRJNA577476) | soil metagenome | isolation source: 120 cm saprolite under Douglas fir tree site 2 hole 3 replicate 2 | place: USA:California | collected 2015-04-18 | reverse complement strand
TGCGTCACCGAGTGCCCACGCTGTGCTTTAACTTGAAAAATATCGATCCTGCAATTGTCGCGGAAAAGCTGGCGTGCTCTGGCATCGGCGTGCGCCACGGGCACATGTATTCGCCACGGCTGATGAACCGGTTGGGACTCAATATCGAAAGGGGTGCCGTGCGTGCCTCCCTCGTCCACTACAACGCGATTGGGGAGATTCATCGTTTTGGAAGTGCTCTGGCCGAGATTGCACAGCATGAATCGCCCTCGTAATGGCGGATGGTTCCGCACCCCTCAGTGTCGCGTCGGAACGGCACTATCCACGATTAGCAAGTCCGCCGGGCCTGTGCAACGCGCGCAGCAGGGCTTCCACATCCTGCCACGAGCGAACCCTTCCACGTGGAACGGCGCCGCATGGAGTTTGCAGGAATGATCGCTATTGAGGGCTCGGTGGTGCGCCGAGAATAATCCTCAGAAGTTGTGTGGCCAGGGCGGACGCATCAACGTTGTCCATGTTGATGAGGACAACTACGCCGGCGCGCGGCTCCGGAGCCAGCATAATGAACGTGCTTGTTCCTTGCTGGCCGCCACCGTGGCCAACCGTCGCCATCCCCGCATCCTTACTGGTACCCCAGCCCAGCGCGTAATCATTAGGCGAACCGTCCGCAAGCTTCTGAGGAGTCCACATCTTGGTGCGCGTCTCGCTACGAAGCAGAACATTGTTTAATATCGCGACCTCAAATCGCGCCATGTCTTCGGCTGACGACAACCATCCCCCGCCGGGAATCTTGTAACTCGAATCAAGAAAATCGGCGTTTACTACCTGGCCGGACTTGTCTTTGTGATAGAAACGCGTGCGATACGGAATCACGGCATAATGATCATCCGCCTGAGTGCGTACCATTCCGGCAGGAACAAAGATGTTCCTATGCACGTAGTCCACATATTTCTCACCGGATGCTCCTTCGATTGCACACCCCGCCAAGGTGAAGCCCTGCGTTGAATAATGGAACTTTGTGCCGGGCTGAGATAACAGTGCATCGTTCTTGAAGAAATTCAAACCGGCCTGGATTGGATTCTCAAAATGTTTCGTATTGCCAACTTCCGGATCATCCTGCGAATCGGAACGGTAATGCCGGATTCCTCCGAGGTGCGCCAGCAGTTCGCGTGTCGTGATCGGCCACTCCTTTTGCGGAAACGACGGGCAGTATTTTTGTACCGGGGCATCAAGGTCCAACTTTCCATGCTCCCAAAGTTGCATCGCGGCCGTAGCCGTCAGCGGCTTTGAAACCGAGGCGACGCGGTATAAGGTAAGTGGCGTTGCCGGTACGAAGTTCTCCAGGTCCGCCGTGCCAAAACCCTCGGACCACACATACTCGCCGCGCTCAACCACAGCGGCAGACACTCCTGGGACGTTGGTCGCCGACATGAATTTGGCAATCGCAGTTTCGAGTTGGGTGCGCCTCTCGTCAGAAAGCTTCGCGTTCTGGGCAAATAGAGCACCAGTCGTCGCGGTTAATAGGGCGAGCAGGAGCGAAAAGAGCGCGGGCAGGGGAAGTGTTCGTCGTTCGGGGTTTTTATAATGACAGTGCTGGTTCATGGCTTCCTATAATAACGGGTTGAATTGCCTGCGTGGTTTACTCGCATTTGCTCAGTGGCAACGAATTGACCGCTGGGGCTATAGTTTTGGCTTAGGTTCCGCGAACTGCCGAGGGTGACAGATTCCTCATGCTGCACTGGCGACCGGCGTTGTCATCGTGGCTATTTGTTTCGCACTGGGGCAGCGTACCAGCGAAATGTCCCGACTGCGCCCGCGGGCAGGGTATAGGTGAAGTATTTTTCTGACCAATGGACATTGAATGCAAGCGGGACACTGCCGGTGTTGAGAGCGAGCAGCACGATCGAGCCGTCGGGATTCTGAAAGGCAACGTCTTCCAGATTATCTTTATCGAAGGTGTTGGAATCAATGTGAAAAGCTCCCGGCACGACGAACTTACTGACGTGGCCGAGCGCCACATAGTCCACTGTCATGGTCGTCGCGGCCGGCGACGTGTCGTGTCTGATAGTCACAAGTCCGCGGCAAGTGCCGCATCCTCCGGTGTGTGGACCATTGGCTTGATCCAATGCCAAATTCCACAAGACCACGCTCTTCGACCAGTTTCGGGTCACGCCGATTATTAACTGGGCCTGATCCCGCAAAAGGTCGCCCTTCTGCCACTCTCCGCCGGAACACTCCGTCTCCCAAATGTCTTTCGCGGGAAATTTATTGTGTAGCTCAGTTTGTGCGGTAACCGCACCTCCATAACAATGCACCGCCGTTCCAGCGACGAAATCAGCAGCCTTGGAGTCACTCAAGACAGCCACCGGAAAATCGAGCAAATCCCAATTGTGATCAAACACCAAAACTTTGGTTTTGAGCCCGGCATCTCGAAAAGCGGGCCCTAGATGATCACGCAGGAAGGAAATCTGCTCGCCAGCCGTGATCCCCATGCCAGGATAATCCGCTGGGATATAAAGCGGCTCGTTCTGCATCGTCACAGCATAGATCGGGACACCCGAGGCGGCGTAAGCCTGTACGAATTTAACAAAATACTTTGCAAGAGCAGGAAAAGCGGACTTTAGCAGCGTTCCGTGAATCAATGATCCGGAACTCTTCATCCATCCCGGCGGGCTCCAGGGGCTTGCCATGATTTTGAGTCGTGGATTCATTGCCAGTGCCTCCCGCAAGACCGGAATGATGTACGCCCGGTCGGCATCAATCGAAAAATGACTTAGGTCTGGGTCTGTCTGTCCCGCGGAAAGATCGTCGTAACTGTAGTCTTTGAGCGCGAAGTCGCTGGCCCCCATAGGCTGCCTGAGAAAGCTCAATCCGATTCCCTCAACCGGATCGAATAATTTCTTCATGAGATCTTTGCGCTGCGAGCTGCTGAGTTTGTTGTGAAGCAACCAGCCTGACGAATCAGTGATCGAAGCTCCAAAACCGTCCATCTGCTGGTAGGTCACCGACTGGTTCACGTTGATCGTCAGTGCCGCTGGCTTCGAGTCGCCGAAACTGACCGTCGGCCTTTCCTGCAACGACTCTTTCAGGTCGCTGGTGGATTCATATACCTCAACCCTCGTATCCTGTCCGGAAACTGCAGCGGGCGCGGAACTATGCCGCGCGGAACTATTTCCCAAAGCGAGCACAATACCGAGCAAGCATCCTGCCTGATAGAGGAACACTCTTCACTCTCCGCAATTCGAGCCAAAAACGATGTAAGGAAGGTCAGCTAATTAGGGCCATTTGATGTAGCTGGCGGATCGTCGGCACTCTGTTCCTGCGTCTTCCGTTTCCTCTCAAACGACTGCTGTTGATGTCCAGTTGCCTGTTGCTTGAGCTTCTGGAAACTGGCCAGCGCAGCCTGCGCTTCTGTTGTCTGGTGCATGCGACGATAAACTTGGGCGAGCTGACAGTAAGACTGACGGATTATCTCTGGGTCCGTCTCACCCGAGATTGCGCGTTTGCAGTCTTCTCCTGTAGTCATTCCAGCGAGATGATCCCGCGTTGTAGTGCGACGGTCGCCGCCTGGGTACGATCTTTTACCTCGAGCTTCTCCAGTACGTGACTGACATGCAACTTAACCGTAACCTCTGCGATATTCAGTGCCGTGGCAATTTCTTTGTTCCCCAGTCCGCTTGCGACCATGCGAAGTACTTCCAATTCCCGGCTGGTCAACGAGCGATGCGAAAGCCGTTGCGCCAGGAGCGGAGCCACCACGGGATCCAGATACCGGCGTCCCTCGCAAACCTCGCGAATAGCACGCAGCAACTCCTCTCGCATCACGCTTTTTAACACGTATCCTCTCGCTCCCGCCTGCAGTGCGCGGTAGATTTCTTCCTCTCCCGAGTGAGTAGAAAGCATCAGGATGCGCGCCTCGGGAAATTCGCGAACAATGGCGGCAGTAGTTTCAGCTCCGCTCATGCCCGGCAGACGGACATCCATGATTACTACGCTGGGCGAGTGTTTGCGGTAGGCCTCCAGCGTCGCTTCGCCGTTCGGAACCTCAGCTACGACCTCCATATCCGGTTCCACATTGAGCGACGCTGAAAGTCCCATCCGAACCATGAAGTGGTCGTCAACCACCAGAATACGTATCGACTTTGGGTTCTTCATGTAAGGGTCGTGTCGGCTCCGCTGGAACTACCACCTCAATACGGGTGCCCCCGTGGTGACTTGCGATTTGCAGATGACAGCCAAGCGATTGCGCACGCTCGCGCATATCGACCAGACCAAAATGCCCATTTCCGGCCAGAGTCGCTTCATCGGGAGAAAAGCCGCGCCCATCATCGCTGACGCACAGCCGAACCTTTTCGGGATGATATTCGAGGTCCACGCTGAGATGGCGCGCGCAGGCGTGCTTGACGGCATTGGCCACTGCCTCCTGGCCGATGCGTAGCAGATTCATCTCGATCATCCCCGGCAAGCGCTTCGGCTGCCCCGTTACCTTAATTTCCAGCTTCACGTAATCGCCCACCACCAGCGGTTCGACAGCACGTGTCAATGCCGATACCAGGTCTCCATTTTCCAGCAGATGGCAGCGCAGGTCCCATACCGAACGCCGTGCAGAAAGCATGCTGTGGCGGCTCATCTTGCGTGCCATTTCTATGGCTTGCCGCGTTATTCGCGGAGATTGCGAGAAACAATCCACTGCCAGGTCCAACTGCATAGTGATTCCCGTCAACTCCTGTTCGAGTGTGTCGTGCAGCTCGCGGGCGATCCGGTTGCGCTCCTCGAGTACCGCGCCACTGCGCAGCTTTTGCCGAATGATGGCCATCTGCTCACGTCCGCGACGTCCCAGCACGACCACCCAGATTGTCATGACGAGAAGGACGCCGGCAGTGATCCCCAGAAGCCAAAGCGTACGCGGTAAATTCCACCAGGACGGAGCGCGCAGTACGACAACGTCTTTGGGCGACCGCAATAGCAGACGGAATGACTCGGGCACGTGCCATAGTCCTCCGCTGCGCACCAGGCAGATGCCGGCAATACGAAGTTCACTGTTTAGTGGAATGGAAAGCAAATTACCGGTAGAACTGCCGCCTTGCAAGGTCACGCCGAACACCATCCCGCCCTGCTGGAGCAGAAGATTCAAACCGTCTGGCTGCAACTGCCGTTGCAGCAGCCTGCCGTCCGCGCTGACTAGAGCGCCATCGTAACGCTCCCAGGCAGCGTCCACATCGAACTTAAGCGGTTCGGGCGCGGCCTCATGCCCGGTGCGGTGGAATACGGCATTCTCCAGCACGGGCGCCGACTCACCAAGCGCGGGGAACCCGGTCACATCGACTACATCACCAATCTCCAGATGTGTATCTTGCTGGGTGAGGACCCTCAGTCCCTTTCCCCGGTTCTGCACAAAGAGTGCATTCCCCGGCTGCTGATATGTGACCACGCCTTGCACGCGTACCTTCCGCTTTGCGCCTTGGCTCGGAGAAAACTGTAGCAATGCTGAGAATGGCACTTCTTCCGCCGGTGCCTCGATCTTGATAAAACTCAGGCGCGGGACATAGAACAGCACACCCACTAACTGGCGTTCGGCATTAAACAGGCTGCCACAGACTCCTTCGATTCGCACTTCGCTACCAATCCAGGAGGAAACATCCTGCTCGTGGGTGATAGGAACGCGGACTTCAAATTGGCCGCCGCCGGAGGCGACGTTCATCGCCAGGGTAGTCTCGTGCCATGAAGCGCGGTCAATAGAAACGGACCGGACCATACCTCGTACTTGCACCCACTGACTATCGCGCTGGCCGTCCGCGAGTTCACTAAACGAATAGAGATGCGCGCTCGGGAACGTACCTTTTCCTAGCACACGCACGCTGCGTTCGCGAATTACGGGAGCGAATCGCCCTGGTCCGGTGACGCCCTCGACTTCGACTAGATTGCCCAGCAGGTGTGGGAACAACGGTGCATGGCTGCCCTCCACGAAAACGCCCGCCGTCGAGTCCTGGACAAAGAAATCTGGAGCGGGAACGTCATCGGTAATCACACCGCGAATTCTCACCGGATAACCCAGCGCCGCCTGATCTGCAGTGAGCCGCCGCACTTGATCGGCATGGGTGAGCGTGGGAAGGGGCGAAGCAGAAGCCGCCCACGCCATCGTACTCAGGGCGCACGCCAGCAGCGGCAGCATTCTGCAGACTGGACCCGGCGTCGGAGCATTGGTGCGAATCGGCGCTTCCAGATTTCCTTCAGATATGAGTGATCGCCACGAGAGTAGCATTCAGATGCCTTCCCGGCCTGGGCGTCCTGCGCAACGGCCCTAGAGTAGCTGAAATGGGCGGCGGGGGAAAGCCGCACGATTACTTGTCCCCTCCCCGCCGGTACACCCGCACATAGTCCACCAGCATGGTCTGGGGAAAAACGGTGGTAGCGTCAGGATTCCCCGGCCAGTCGCCGCCCACGGCAAGATTGAGCAAAAGGAAAAACGGGTGATCGAAGACCCACTTCTGTCCCGCCTGCAGGTCTTTGGGAGTGCGGGAGACGTAGAGATCATTGTCCACGTAAAAACGGACGGCCTTCGGCTCCCACTCCACCGCATACATGTGAAAGTCATCGGCGAACGGTTTCTTTCCCGGCAAATTGTAAGGCGCCTCGATTCCAACTGTACCTGTGTATCCCGGCCCATGGATCGATCCGTGAATGGTGGACGGTTCCTTGCCGATATTCTCCATGATGTCGATCTCGCCACAGCCGGGCCACCCCACTTTCTCGATGTCATCGCCCAACATCCAAAAAGCTGGCCACATGCCTTGGCCGCGGGGGACTTTGATTCGCGCCTCAAAGCGTCCAAAAGTTTGTGTAAATTTGCCCTTAGTCTTCAGCCGCGCAGAAGTGTACTGCCGAGTGGTGCCATCCTCGCCGGTATACTTTTCCGCGATGGCTTTGATCGCAAGGCTTCCATCTTGCTGGTAGGCATTCTGGACGCGATTCGTGTAGTACTCAAGTTCCTGGTTTCCCCACCCACCTCCGCCAACTTCTGACACCCATTTGGCCGAGTCCACAGCGGAACCTCGGGGACCATTAAACTCGTCACTCCACGCCAATATCCATTTTCCGTCTTTCGGTCCGGGACTACTTTGTGCACCGGCAGATCGCGCCAGGGAAAAAATTGCTATCAAGATAATTACCACTGATGGATGTTTTCGTCTCATTGAGAACCTCCAGCGCAAGCGGCCCAGTCGGTGGACTGGCGAGGCCCCATCATATCTTCAATCCATCGGTTCGATTTTCCGATCCACAAATGCTGGGTACCGGATTGTGTATGATGGGCAGCGCAATTTCGTTAGCAAGTGACTCGGCCCAGCACCAGAACGCTGTTACTTGATAAATCCTTTTTCGCGGGATTACTGAGGCAGACCTGATGGGTACTTTCAAATCCGCGTCTCTAATCCTTACTGTGCTGTTCACTCAACTGCTTGTAGCCCAGACGTCGAGCTATTCGAGAGCTGATGTCGAAAAGCGTGTGGATTCGATCCTCCCCAAACTGACGCTCGAAGAGAAAATTGACATGCTGGGCGGGGTCAATGATTTCTACATCCGCGCCGTCCCCCGCCTCGGTCTGCCTGCGCTTAAGATGTCCGATGGTCCCATTGGCGTGCGCAACTACGGACCGTCAACTACGTTGGCGGGTGGCATCGCGCTGGCCGCTACATGGGATCCTGAACTTGTCCGTCGCGCCGGCACAGTACTGGGTGAGGACTGCCGCGCCCGCGGAGTCCATTTTTTGCTCGGGCCTGCCGTCAACATTTACCGCGCTCCCATGGCGGGACGCAACTTTGAATATTTCGGCGAAGACCCCTTTCTCGCCGCGCGCACTGCTGTTGCTTACATCGAGGGTGTGCAGTCTCAAGGTGTGTGCGCCACCATTAAGCACTTCATGGGCAATAACCAGGAGTACGACCGGCACAACGTGGATTCCATCATCGACGAGCGCACTATGCGGGAAATCTACCTTCCCACCTTCGAGGCTGCGGTGAAACAAGCCCACGTGTGCGCCATTATGGATTCCTACAATCTCACCAATGGTCAGCACATGAGCCAGAATGATTACCTCAACAACCAGGTCGCCAAAAAAGAATGGGGCTTCAGCGGGCTCATCATGTCCGACTGGGATTCGACTTACGATGGCGTTGCTGCGGTAAACGGCGGCCTCGATCTGGAGATGCCCTCAGGCGCACACATGAACCGCGCCACGCTTCTGCCCGCGATTAAAGCCGGCAAGGTGAGCGACGCGACTATTGACGATCACGTGCGCAGAATTTTGCGCCGGGCTGTGGAATACGGGTGGCTCGATCACGATCAGACCAATCTCTCGATTCCCCGTTACAACATGGAGGAACGTGCCGTTGCCCTCGAGACTGCGCGCTCCAGTATGGTTCTTCTCAAGAATGACGGCAACCTGCTTCCACTCGACAAGGCAAAAATCAAGACAATCGCGGTGGTCGGGCCTGACGCGTATCCCGCACAGGTCGTGGGTGGTGGTAGCGCAGGTGTACGGCCATTCAATTCGGTGAGCTATCTCGAGGGACTAGCTAACTCGGTTGGAGATAGTGTCAAGGTGAATTACGCACCCGGCATCCCTTCACTATCTGAAATGGCAGATAACACCACGTTCATGACGGCGCCGTCCGGTGGCAAGACCGGTCTGACGGTTGAGCGTTTCAAGTCGCAAGACTTGAGCGGATCGCCCGCCGAAACCCGTACCGATGAACACGTCAATTTTGGCTTTGAATGGCCATACTTCAACATCCTGCCTTCGGAATTCCGGTCCGCTCGTTGGACGGGTTACTACATTGTGAAGGATGCAGGCGAGTACGACATCTTTGCGCAAGGCCCCGGTGAAGATGGCTCCTACCGTCTGTTCGTCGACGATAAGTTGGTCATTGACAACTGGAAGCGGGCCACTGCGCTGGTAAACGACGCGACCCTGAATCTCACTCCGGGGCCGCACAAGGTTCGCCTTGAGTTTGTTCGGCTTTTCGGTGACCCCAACATGCGGCTAGGCGTCGTCAACGCAGCTTCAGTGGTGGATGCAGATGCTAAAGCCATTGCTACCAAAGCTGATGCCGTGGTCGTCGCCGTAGGTTTTGATCCCACGAGCGAGAGCGAGGGGGCCGACCGCACCTTCCGGCTTCCGCCCGGACAAAGTGAGCTGATCCAGGCGATGCTTGCCGCCAACAAGAATGTAATTGTCGTCGTCACATCTGGCGGTGGAGTAGACATGAACGGTTGGGTCGACCGTGTGCCTGCACTCTTACAGTCGTGGTACTCGGGACAAGAAGGCGGCACAGCCCTGGCACAGTTGCTTTTTGGTGAGTACAGTCCGTCCGGCAAGCTGCCGGTGAGCTTCGATCGCCGCTTTGAAGAAAATGCTGTCTTCCACAGCTATTATGCCGATCCCAGCGACAAGAAAGTTAAGTACAGCGAAGGTGTATTTGTCGGGTATCGTCACTACGACAAGAGCAATGTCAAGCCGCTGTTTCCCTTCGGATATGGGCTTTCCTATACCACATTCACGTATAGCAATTTGTCCGTCTCTCCGAGCAGTGGCAGCGTAAACGAACCTGTGAGGATATCGTTTAACGTAACAAACAGGGGCGGCCACGAGGGGGCCGAAGTCGCAGAGTTATACGTTGGCGACGCACACGCAAGCGTTCCTCGACCGCTCAAAGAATTGAAAGGTTTCGCCAAGGTTCAACTCAAGCCCGGCGAATCGAAACAGGTGACGCTCATGCTCGATCGCAGGGCGTTTTCTTTTTACGACGCAAATAAGAAAGATTGGAATGCGACGCCTGGGGAATTTGCGATTCTGGTCGGCGGCTCGTCCGACAAAATCCAATTGCAAAGTACTTTCAAGCTCGTTCACTGAGAAGCCGGCACACGATTGAGGCAGCCCAGTTTTACGGTTTTTGTGTCTGCCTGGAAGTGGCTTCTACTAACCGCTCTACCGGCGTAGCCACCATGAGTAGAAGGTCAGCTCTGGGGGTCCGTGCCCGCTCGATCAGCGTCAGTTGTTGAGCCTTCCACGATTCTGGGGAGAGTTCAGATCGATCGAGATAATCGAGCGCCTGCAAGCCCGCCGCACCGAGAACGGAAAGGTCCTCAGAAAGGGGTACAAGCTCGTGCAGAAGAAAAGACTGCTCCATGAAAGGATGTAATTTCGCATCGTTATCGCGCCAGGCTGCAAGTAGTGTGCGAATTTCGTTTTCAGTGGCCCGGTCCTTGTACCCGCTTTGGATATACGCATCCACCAAATTGCGGAAACGCCGCGCGGGCTCGCTCTCTGGACTAACCGCATCCACCAGCCGATTTAAGGGAGCCCTGAAGTCCCAGGGACCTTTCACACTATCCATGCGCATATAGTCCTTGACAGGCTCGACCACATCCGCAAGCGTGCGAAGCGCTGAGATATCATCCATTCCCAAAATGCGGTGCAACATGTGAGTCCTGCCGGACCTGTGGGTCAGCCCCAGCCATTCCAGACGCCAATTCAACTCATTAAGTCTCGAGTACATCGAGCTTATATCTTGAACTTCCTGCGGAGACCACAAGCGCTCAGCAATTGCAGCCGTGCGCGGCCAGACCCGCGAGTCGATATTTTCTCCTGTGACCCACTCGCTCCACATACAAGCCTCGCCCCCGAGGATGCGACTCTTTTCCTCGGGATTCAAAGTTGCCGCATCGTCGGTCGTGGGGTCTACGGCATAATGGCGCCAGGCCGGCCACATCAAATCGAGATAGTAACCGAAAGAGAGTAAGCCGCTGTAACCCAGTCTTGCCGCCGTTGCCAGCGACTGCTGTCCACGCCAGGACTGCACGACAACGTTTTTTGGCAGATCAGGATGTAGAACCTCATCCCATCCGATCATGATTTTGCGATACTTGGTCAGAATCTTCAGTAGGCGTTGATTGAAGTATGCTTGCAGATCCTGATTGTCTTTCATGCCGTGAGCGTGGATGAAGGCCTGAATCTTCGGATTGGCATCCCAGGCCTGACCGTTTACCTCATCTCCGCCAATATGGAAGTAGGCGTCTGGGAAAACCTTGGCCATTTCACCAATGAAGTCGTCCAGAAACTTGTAAGTCCCCTCGCGAGTGGGATCAATGACGGAATCTGCCCCATCGGGCTCTATCTTGTACGGCCCTGGGGTGCTAGCCAATTCTGGGTACCCAACAAACCATGAGCGGCTGTGGCCCGGAATATCAAATTCAGGGACCACCCGAATGCCGCGATCCCGAGCGTAAGCCACGAACTCGCGTATATCGTCCTGCGTGTAATACAAGCCATCAGATCCCATTCCCTGTAACTTTGGAAATCTCTTGCTCTCGACGCGAAACCCTTCGTTGTCGGAGAGGTGCAGATGCAAAACATTCATTTTCACCGCGGCCATGCCATCCAGGTTGCGCTTAAGTACGTCCACAGGAATGAAGTGGCGCCCAACATCAATGAGCAAGCCCCGCCAGACAAAGCGCGGCTGATCCTTTATCGTGACAACGGGCACGGCAAATCCATTCGGCGTGGGTTCCACCAGTTGAAGGAAGGTTTGCAGGCCGTGCAGAATGCCCACCGTATTTGGCGCGCTGAGTTTCGCACCTGACCCATTCACCACGAGCTCGTAAGACTCATCCTCGCCAAGCCCTTGTACTGCCTCGCTGGCATGCTCCGCGTGGATCAGCAGACTAGGATTGGCGGGTTCGGCCGGTTCTTGCTTGAGCAGTATTCCCGTTTGCTGGGAAAGCTCAGCAACAAACCTCCGGACGCCGCGTTCCAGCGTCCCATCGTGAAAACCTGTAATCGAAAAAGAGAAGGATCGATCAATCGGCAGTTGCCCCGTCCCAATTTGCACAGTGGAAGGCATGGGCATGAGGTTGAGCTGGGGCTGCGTTTCTGCTGCAGCGGCGGTCGAATGCTCGCAAAGCAGGAAGACAAATAGCAGCGCAAGGAAGCCAGAACAGTTGATAGTTCGGGTCGGATGAGCGCAGCGAATGGACATTCGCGTCATTACAGATCCTCTAGAAGTTTAGCTCGGGCCCGGTCGAAATTGTTTGACTAGAAACTCGAAGTGCGCTGTCACATGCCCGTGCGGATGTTGATCGGCAAATGGCGGCAGCATAACACATGCACACGGAAATCCAGCTGCAGTGGACTTCCCAACTGTCTACTATCTACTATCTATTTATTCTTCGTCGCCCACCGTCACACCGACTTCACCCCACTTCAAAGTGCAGACTTGTATCATCCAGCGTCCTTTGCATCTTTCAGTCGTTTGACCAAGTGGGCTCACAGCGCCGTCTCTGTTCGCACGTTCGATTGCTGACTAGATTGGTCGTCAGCTGCTGATGCACCGATCACGTGGCAAGCCTGGATTTTGGTAATTATTACTTGTTTGTTCTGCGTTCAAGTATTCCTGGCTGTCGATCGCCACTCGCATTCGGTGAGTGACACGTTGTACGGCATCTTTCCGTATTTTGTACCTGCATTTGGGGTTTTGGGCTGGGTAGCCTCGCGCAGCTCATCGAAGTCGTGAAACCGCTCGATACTGAGAATATAACCTACGGAAAGTTTTTCTTTTCAGCGCAAATTTCGTGGCGGACGAGAATTGTCGGTTTTGGGTCGTCGCCCGACAATTCCGGGTTGGAGTGGAAACGGTCGCTCCTGCTGGTCATACGGAGAGGGTTGTGCGCTGGCACGTTGCTGGATTCCGATTGTATTGGCCCCTGCGTTGGGGAGGAGATGGGGGAGCCTCTGGGGAGTAACCTGCGCTGCCCGAGACCGTTTCGGCAATCGTCTCGACCGATAGCTTTGCGCTCTGGCTTTTTGAGAGTGACGGAGTCGGGTTAGGCCGACTCCGTCAGTGGTATCGCAAAAGCAGACTGCGCTCTAAGGTGCTTCTCCGTTTGCGGCCGCTGGCGACGCAACGTGGAGAACCACAGAAACAGTCATTGACTTGCCGGGGTTGGCGAACTGGATGACGTTGATCTCTCCGACGTAAGTTCCCACCGCCAGCGCGCTGGCATTCACGCTGACGGTGACGTTCGTCGGCGTGAAGCAACAGCCGTTGCCGGATGGAGAGATGCTCAGCCAGTTCCCACCCTTGCCCGACGCAGCGATGGGCGTAAAGCGGAGGCTTCCGCTGGTGCTGGCAATGGAAATTACCTGCGACGCGGGGTTCACTCCCCGCGTGGTGTTGAAGGTGACGGTAGGATGCTGAACGAAGACTGGGTCGCCCACCGTGACCACCGTGGGAATGGTCACGTTGCCAGTCGTCGTCTTAAGCACCTGTTGGCCAATGAAGGTGCCTGGTTGCAATCCCTTTCCGGGCAGCTTGCTGGTCGTGACGGACACGGTGTACGTTCCGGCGTTGACGCCCGAGACCGGAAACACCGTGATCCACTTGCCGGGATCCGCGGTGGTGGCCGAAACACTCCAGTTCAGCGTCCCCGCTCCGCCATTGCCAATTTGTATCGTTTGGGACGGAGGATTGGCACTGCTGGGCGTGAACGAGAAGCTGGTCTGGCCGGGAACGTTGTCGAAGAACGCCTTGCTCGAGGCAATGACTGCTAAATTGACCGGCACGGTCATGGATCTGCCGGGGTTGGCGAACTCGATGATACTGATTTCTCCGGTGTAGTTTCCTGCTGCAAGCGAACTGGCGTTGACGCTGACCCTGACGGGCAGCGACGCGAAGCAGCAGCCGTTGCCAGATGGAGAGATGCTCAGCCAGTTGCCGCCCTTGCTGGTTGCCGCACTCGAGCTAAAGCGAATGCTGGAGTTGTCGGCAGCCGGGATCGACAGGACCTGGGGCAGAGGATTCGGCCCGCCAAACGGCATGACGAAGCTGAGGGGATTCACTTGGGTAAAGACAGCTTTACCCACCGTGACTGTCACCGGAATGGTGGCGACGCTCCCAGGCGCCTGGAGCAGCAGTTGGCCGTCGAAGGTCCCAGCGAGGACGCCTCCTCCGGGCAAATTGAGGACGTTGACCGAGACCGTGAGCGTTGTTGGAGCTGTCCCGAGCAGAGGAGTCGCAGTCAGCCACGCGCCGCCATCAGCGGTGTTGGGTGCAACGGTCCAGTTCAATGTGCCGGTTCCGCCGTTCCCGACTCGGATCGTCTGCGGCGTCGCTTTCTGGCCAGATGTGACCGAGAAGCTCAACCCGCCGGGGAGGCTGTCGAAGAATGCGCCCGAAGCGGCGACGGTCAAAGTCACCGGGATGGTCATCGATCTACCGGGATTGGCGAACTCGGTGATGATGATCTCTGCCGTATAGGTTCCCGCTGCAAGCGTACTCGCGTTCACTCTCGCTGTGACAGCCAGCGGAGTGAAACAGCAACCATTACCAGACGGAGAGATGCTCAGCCAGGTGCCACCCTTCGCGGTTGATGCACTCCCACTAAAGCGAATGGTGGAGCCGTCGGTCGTGGCGATGTTGAGTACCTGTGGCAGCGGATTCGCGCCGCCGAACGGCATGGTGAAGCCAACGGGGTTCATCTGGTTGAACACGACCGTTCCCACCGTGACCGTGACCGGAATGGTGGTTGTGTCACCTGCCGTCTGGAAAACCAGCTGACCGGTGAATGTTCCGGCGAGCGCTCCGCCGCCAGGTAGATTTGCCGCCGTGACTCCGATCGTTGCGATGGAAGGAGCAGTTCCACTAGTAGATGTTGCGGTGAGCCAGTCGCCGCCATCGGCGGTGCTGGGCGTAACGGTCCAGTTCAACGTGCCGGTTCCGCCGTTTCCGATCTGTACGATCTGTGAAGTAGCGACGCCGTCCGTCTTGAAGGAAAAGCTCAATCCGCCGGGCAGGTTGTCGAAGAATGGGCCGCTAGCGAGGACTGTCAGGTTGACGGGCACGACCATCGACCGTCCGGGATTGGCGAACTCGGTGAAAATAATTTCGGCGGTGTAGGTTCCCGCCGCCAGCGTGCTGGCGTTCACGCTGGCCGTGATGGCTAGCGGTGTGAAGCAGCAGCCGTTGCCGCTGGGAGAGATGCTCAGCCAGTTGCCACCCTTTGCCGTCGCGACTGAACCACTGAATCGAATCGTAGAGTTATTGATAGTGGCCATGTTCACGACCTGCGGCAGCGGATTGGCTCCCCCGAACGGCATGGTGAAGCTGATCGGGTTCAACTGGGTAAACGCCGCTGGACCTACGGTGACGGTCACCGGAATGGTGGTGGTGTCTCTGCTGGTTTGGAAGACGAGTTGACCGATATATTCGCCTGGCACTGCCCCTCCTCCAGGTAGTTGGCTCACATTGATTCCTACCGAAACCGCCGAGGGCGCAGTTCCGCTGGCAGGAGTCCCACTGAGCCCAGTCGTGCCGTTCGTTTTGACAGAGAAACTCAGCTGCCCAGGAAGGTCTGCGAAGAAAGCGCCGGACGAAAGGACCGTCAGTGTAACCGGCACAACCATCGCCCTGCCGGGGTTGGCAAACTCGGTGATGATGATCTCCCCCGTGTAGGCGCCCGCTGGAAGCGAACCCGCGTTCACGCTGACGCTATGCGCCAGTGGCGTAAAGCAGCAGCCATTCCCACTGGGGGAAATCGCCAACCAATGGCCACCCTTGGCGGTCGCTACCGAGGCACTGTAGCGGACGGTGGAGTTGTCGTTCATGGCGATGTTGATGACCTGAGTCAGAGGATTTGCTCCCCCGAACGCCATGGTGAAGTTGAGCGGGTTTATCTGGGTAAACACCTTGGGGCCTACGGTGACCGCCACCGGAATGGTGACGGTGTCACCTAACGTCTGGAATCGCAATTGGCCTACGAAGGTGCCAGCAGACGCGCCTCCTCCAGGCAGGGCGGCTTTAGTAACGCCGATGGTGATGGTTGACGGAGCTGTCCCGCTCGAAGCAGAGGCGGTCAACCAGCTCCCACCAACCGCAGTGCTGGCCGACACGGTCCAGTTCAAGGTTCCGGATCCACCGTTTCGGATCTGAATCGACTGCGAGGTCGGGGTACCGCTGGTCTTGAAGGAGAAGCTCAACTTTCCCGGAAGGTCGTCGAAGAACGTCGCGCCCGACGCCGCTACCGTGAGCGTTACCGGAATGGTCATTTTAATGGCGGCATTGGAGAAGTCGGTAATTACGATTTGTCCCTTATAGCTGCCGGCTGCCAGGCTGCCGGCGGTCACGATGGCCGAAATGGCCAGCGGCGTGAAGCAGCAGCCGTTGCCGCCGGGAGAAACCGACAGCCAGGCGCCGCCAGTCGTCGTCGATGCGGTCGCGCTAAAGCGAACCGTCGAGTTGTTGGTAAAAGCGATCGTCAGAACCTGGGGCAGAGGCTCGGCCCCAGCGAACGCTTTGGTGAATGCCAGAGCCGGTACCTTTTGGAATGTCTGCGCGTGGAGCAGGCTCGGTAGTCCGAAGATCAAAACCAAAGTGATAGTGGCGAGGAGGACATGCTGTTGATCAAATTTCGAAACACGATTACTCATCGTAATGCTCCATTTCCTGCGATTTGCGTTGCGAAGCAGCGCGGAGGGGAGCCAGCCCGTTTATGCCGCTGCCTCCGCCTCGGCCCCAGCACCTGTTTGTACTCACTTTCGCATTGCGCAAACGGCTACGAAAAACCGTCATGCGATTTTTTAAATCGCTAAGCGAGTGCTGTTTGGAAGCTGATCGTTACGCCGTGCGGGAAACAGGAGCCGTCCAAATGGCTCGGGGATATGTCAGTACTTATGTGTGGCGTTGGAGGGATTTGCTGTGGCATCCGCCAGCTCAGCGCGAAATCGCGCGGCCTTCTGCGGTTGATTCAAAGCTTCATATTCGGCTGCGAGGTCTTTTCGCCCGGCACGAATGAAACTCGTCGACGGGCTGCTCTGTTTAATCAGGATTTCATAGCCGGCCAGGGTCTCGGGTTCTGCGTCCTCATAGCGATTCTGGCGGAGCAGCGTCCGACCTAGCTTAATATGCGCGATGGCAGTGTTGACGTTGTCAGCGGGGAGCGTTTCTGCATAGCGGCGGACCACGTCGCGAAAAAGTTGCTCCGCGCGAGGATAGTCCTTCTTGTCCATGGAGATACTCGCCACGTTGGACAGGGCTATCGCGACCAGATAGTGGTGGTCGCCATAGACGGCACGATAGATGTCAACCGCACGGCGGAATCGCGCCTCCGCTTCATCAAGGTTATCGCGCATTGAAGCCACGTTCCCCAACTCGTTGAGGGTTTCAGCCACGGAGGGATGCGCCAGACCATAAACTCGTTCCTGAATGGCAAGAGCCTGCTCAAGTGCGGAGACGGCCTCGTCATACTTCTTCTCATACGTGAAAGACTCCGCCAGGGCGGTCAAGCGGCCGGCCGTCTTGGGGTGGTTATTGCCGTAGTAGGACTGAGCGATATCAAGCGCTTGCCGGTCCAACCGCTCGGCTTCACTGTAATAACCCAAATCGCGCTGGACCGCGGCGAGACTCCCGAGATCATCGGCGATCAGCGGATGCCTTGCGCCATAGATTTGGCGGTGCATCTCGAGGACGCGAGTGTACAAGGAATTGCAGACATCGTAGTGGCCGGCGGAGTAGTGTGCGTCCGCCAAGATGGAGAGACTGGTGGCCAAGTCGGCGGGCGCCACGCCTGGAACCGACTGCAGGCGCACGGCCTCGTCCAGAGCATCGATAGCTCGATCGTAGGAGCCGCGCTGCGCCAGCACTTTTCCGAAGGCGAGAGTGGCTTTCGCAAGTGCCGGATGGTTCGGCGGTAAGTGCCGCCTGGTCATGGCCAGGCCCTGCCGAACCAATTGTTCGGCCTCCTCCAAATGCGCCTCGTCGGACCGCAGCAAACCTAATGCAGTAAGGCTCTCGGCTACTTCCGGGCTATCTGCTCCGAACAACGACTTGCGTTGATCGAGAGCCGAACGTAGTAACGAATCTGCTTGTTCGAACTTGCCGAGTTTCTGGTAGATACTTCCGAGATTCTCGTAGAGCTCAGCTTGCACCTTGGGGTCACTGTTAAGGTTCTTTGCTTCCTGTACGCCCCGATCAACCATGGTGATCACGCGCAAAGAGTCGGAGGGTCCGGCCGCCGCATCTCCGCCTTGGAAGAGGTTGGTCATGAATTGCTGAATGCGCTGTGTGCGTGACGCTTCAGCGAGGGCAGTATCGCGTGCCTTAGCCAGCCGCACCGTGAAGAAGGTGACCAATCCCACGATCAGGGCGAAGATCACGGCGGTTGCTGCAACCGCGCGTTGATTCCGCCGGACAAACTTGCCTATCCGGTACTGCCACGCGTCGGGCCGTGCCTCCAAAGGCTCACCGTTCAGGTAATGGTCAACGTCGCGGATGAAAGCCTCCACCGACCGGTACCGACGCAAGGGATCCTTGTGCATGGCGGTGAGACATAGCACATCGAGATCAGCCCAGGCGATCTTGCTCAACGATAGCGCGTGGGAATTTGCCTCAGAGTCGGTAGTCCGCTTAAGTGCTGCGGATGGCTTGCCCGGCTCATGCTCCGCAATGATAGTGCCGGCTTCTGCAGGCGTCAGACCGGACAAGTCGAAAGGAAGCTGACCGGTCAACAGCTCGTAAAGAACGACTCCAAGAGAATAAACGTCGGTACTGATTCCGACACGATCGCCGCGAACCTGTTCCGGCGACGCATATGCCGGCGTCATCATTCTCAGCCCAGTCATGGTCTGGTCCACTTGCAGGTCTAGGCTCTCCAGTTGTTTGGCAATACCGAAATCGAGCAGCCGGACCGAGCCATCGTTCTTGACAAGGATGTTGGACGGCTTAAGGTCACGGTGGATGACGGCGTGACTGTGTGCGTGCAGCACTGCCTCACACACTGAGCGAAACAGGCGAAGACGCCGCTCAACCGAGCACTCATGCTTTCGGCAATAGTGAGTGAGCGGAATGCCATCAACGTACTCCATCACGAACCACGGAGTTCCGTCATCTAGTGTGTCTGCGTCGTAAAGTCGCGCGATCGATGGATGATTCAGTTGCGCCAGCGTACGTTGTTCGCTGGCAAAGCGTTCGCGGCGCGCCGGGGAAAGCCACGCGTCACGCAGGACCTTGACCGCGACTTGACTACCAAGGTCATTGCGTTCAGCAAGATACACGACTCCCATTCCGCCTTCACCCAGCAACTTCAGAATTCGGTACGGACCGACTTCTTTGAGGATCAGAGAAGCGGGAACGGATTTGGCAAGCGTCTCCTGCGCAACGTCGGCTAAATTGCGATCAAGCAGCGAGTGGCCGCTAGCGTCCTGATCTAGCATGGCCAGAACCTCGACGATTAGTTCCTCGTCTTGGCCGCATGCCGCCTCCAAGGACGCTCTCTGTTCGGCCGGGGGCACGTCTGCCGCATCATGAAATAAACTCTGGATTCGGTGCCAGCGCGCACTATCCATAGTTCAGTTCCTACCCATTGTTGCACAATGCAAAGTCACTCGGCCCGACGAAGCGATTGCCCCAGCCATGCCTTGGCCGCTCGCCAGTCGCGCAAGATCGTGGCTTCCGACACGCCAATCAGGCTTGAAATTTCGCTGATTTCAAGCCCTCCGAAAAACCGGCTCTCGACGACTAGGGCCTGGCGCGGTTCTAAGCTAGCAAGTTCGGTCAAGGCCGTGTCCAGCGCCAACAGTTTTTCATGGCAAGTCGTTGCGCCGTCGAGAGAATCGTCGAAGGAAACGAAGATGGCTTCCCCATCACCGCCCCGTTTACGCGCGTTGCGCCGCCGCGCTGCCTCGATCAGCAATTGGCGCATAGCACGGGCAGCGATGCGCTTGAAGTGTAGACGAGACGTGGCCGCAACACCGGGCGACTTCGCCAGTTTCAGCCACGCCTCATTGACCAAAGCCGTGGCACTAAGCGTGTTGCTCGGATCTCCGCGCTTGACGCTCGAAGCCAGCCGGC
>WNFG01002720.1_pt1 | contig 19882 bp, 6 predicted proteins | sample 5400431 | NCBI WGS metagenome assembly WNFG01 (sample SAMN13153346, study PRJNA577476) | soil metagenome | isolation source: 120 cm saprolite under Douglas fir tree site 2 hole 3 replicate 2 | place: USA:California | collected 2015-04-18 | reverse complement strand
CTCGACCTGGACCACGGACGCTACGTGTTTGCCAGCGGGTGCGCGGCCTGCCACACCATCGGTCACGGCGACAAGATCGGCCCCGACCTTCTGGGCATTACCAGCATTCGCGATCGCAACTGGCTGCGGCGCTTTATTCTCAGACCCGACGAGATGCTGGCCCAGGGCGACCCGACCGCCACAGCATTATTTAAGCAATACAAACAGGTACTGATGCCCAACCTGCGGCTGGTGGATATGGACGCCGAGGCCATCATCGGATTCCTGGAGAAAGAAACCGCCGCCGCGGCCGCCGCCGACCAGCAGCAGCAGGAACACCACCATCACCATATGGAAGAAGCGCCGAAGGTGGCTCCGGCAGCCACCACCGACGAACATCAGCATCATCACCAGTAGAGATTTGGTAATTGAGTAATTTGAAATCGGGTCATTGAAAACCTGCGCCGCTGACGGCGTGGGTGGTCAATTGCCCGATTTTCATTGGGGAACAAAACCTTTGCACCACGGAGGCGCGGAGTCGCGGAGAAAGCAAAAGATAGATGGATTTGCCCGGATCGTCGGGTTCACAGTTGCATCCAGTGGGCGTATCGATATTTCAGACCTGTCTCTCCATCGGGAAAGGAGTACACGGAAGAATCAAAAACGCGATCTGCCGGGTACAGTTACTCCGAAACCGCTTTAAGATCGAACGACCGAATACCAATTGCCCTTAAAAAACCTCAGGCAATCGGCGGTGGCGGCGGAAGAGGTCCCCGCGGATCGGTAACGATAAACTGCGGCGCGGCCGCGGATGGCTGTGGGGTCATCCGGTCGGAGAACTGACGCAGGAATATCTCACAGCAGCCGGTGAAAACTCCGCTGAACTTGTCAATCGATCTGGGTTTGATGGGATTGGACACGATGGCCCAGATGACGATCCCGGCCAGCAGAAATGAAGCGGTGATCAGCGCGACGATTCCGCCGTTCACGCCCACACTGGGCAGAATAAACGCATCCGCGATGCCAACCAGCGGCAGCACCCACGCGACGGTCACCGCGATGCCGCGCCGTTTCGCGTGTTCAAAGCAGAGAGGGACCGCGACCTTGATGCTCTTGCGGACAATCATCGCGACAATCACGTAAATCAACGGGCTGAGAATAATGATCAGGTACAGCGCCGGCTGGTGCCAGTAAAACGTCTTTTGCAGGGGCTTATTGGTCGCCGGCGCTCCGCATTTGACGCAGACCGGCGGCAGTTGCGCCGCCTGCCCGGCCGGCGGAACGGGAATCGTCAGCCGCTCGCCCTCGCGAACGCCGTGATAAACAACAGGCGCGGGATTATAGGTTGCCATTGGGTTTTCTCCCTGATTGGTCGGAATGCGGAGATGATACCCGAATGGGGCGCAGGGAGAGAAGGAAAAACGGCCGGCGGGCCGGCGGATTATTACTTCATTTCCCGCGTTTCTCCCGGCGCTATTTCCCGAGCTGCCACATCAGGAAGCTGAGCTCGTCGGTAACGTCATCGATCTCCCTGCCTATCGGCGTGCCGCCGGAGTGGCCGGCCTGCGTGTCATAGTGCAGCAGGACAGGGTTACCGGAGCCCGTGGAGGCCTGCATCAACGCTGTCATCTTGCGCGCATGAAGAGGCGACACTCTGGTGTCGGAGTCGCCGGTGATGAACAGCACCGCCGGATACTTTTCCCCGGCCTTCACATGATGGTAGGGCGAGTAAGCGTAGATGTATTTGAACTGTTCGGGATTTTCAGACGAGCCGTACTCGGGCACCCAGTATCCGGCCACCAGGAATTTATGGTAGCGGACCATGTCGAGCAGCGGATATCCGCAGCTCACGGCGCCGAAGAGATCGGGGCGCTGGGTCATGGCCGCGCCCACCAGCAGCCCGCCATTGCTGCGTCCGCGAATCGCGAGGCGCGCGGGGGTGGTGTATCCGTTTTTCACCAGCCATTCGGCGGCCGCGATGAAGTCGTCAAAGACATTCTGCTTTTTGTCGAGCATTCCGGCGTGATGCCAGTCCTCGCCGAACTCACTGCCGCCCCGCAGGTTGGCCAGAGCCCAGACGCCGCCGCTGGACATCCAGGCTGCGGCGAAGGCGCTGAACCCGGGATTGGACCTGAGGTTGAATCCGCCGTAGCCGGTCAGCAGCGTGGGATGAGAGCCATCCAGTTTGATTCCTTTGGCGTGCGCGAGAAACATGGGAATGCGGACGCCATCCTTCGAGGGATACCAGACCTGCTTCACTTCATACTGATCGGTCTTCAGGGGCACCTGCGACCGGAACCAGACTGCCGGCGGGTAGCCAGTGGCCACATTGTAGCGATAGATCGTCGGGGGCACATGGAAAGACGAGAAGCTATAAAACGCGTCGGGGCTTTCCAGGCTTCCGCGAAGCGCCGAGAGGTTTCCCAGCGTGGGCGGAACGATCTCATGCAGAAATTTGCCGGTGGTCTCATACAGAAGGGAATGGACGATGACATCCTGGCTCACGGTCACGGCAAGCTTTCCGCCGACGAGCGCGAGGCTGTCGAGCACGCCTTTGCCCTGGGGAATCACTTCCCGCCAGTGTTCGCGCCCGGGTTTTTTCAGATCCACTTCCATCACGCGCCATCGGGGCGCGTTCCAGTTGGTGCGAAGATACATCTTGTCCCAGGCGCCGACAGCGGGCATCGACAGGTCGCCCCCTCCCATGGTCACGAAGACCGCTGAAAGATCGTTGACGACGGTCGTCATCGGACCTTTGGTTTTTAAATCCTGGGAATACAGCTCGGTCCTGACGGCGGCCGCGCCGTGCATCACCTGGACGATCAGGTAGCGTCCATCCCAGGAAAGCCCGCTGGTGATGATCTTTTCCGGGCCGTAGCCTTTGCCGAAGATTTCGGTATCGGCTTCGCCGACGGTCCCCATTTTGTGAAAAAACACGCGAGGGCCCTGGTCGGTCTGGCGGGTCAGGTATATGCCGCTCTTATCGGGCAGGATGGAGATACCGGAATAGCGCGCGCGGGGGAATTTCTCCGGCAGATCTTTGTGCGCCGCAACATCGAAGAGGCGGGGCGTGAACTCGTCTTCGCCGCCCTGACGCAGAGCATAAATAATGAGCGCGCCATCCTGCGAGACGGAGATGAGGCTGACGGAGATGGTGTGCCGCGGACTGAGAACCAGCGGGTCCACCAGCAATTGATCCTTCCCGTTGAGGCCCTGGCGCATATAAAGGACCGGCTGGTCCTGATCGGGCTGCCGCCGGGTAAAGAAGTAGCGTCCGTTACGCTCGACCGGGCTGCTCATGGTTTCGATTTTGAGCAGGGCCTCGACCTTCTTACGAAGCGCTTCGCGGCCTGGAACCGCGGCCAGAATGGAATCCGTATAGGCGTTCTGCGCATCGATCCAGACCCGGGTCTGAGCGCTGTTCTGGTCTTCGAGCCAGCGGTAGGGATCGGTGATCTCCGTGCCCTGGACGGTCTCGGTTACGGGGGCTACCGCAGTGGTGGGGGCCGCCGCTGCCTGAGGCTTACCGGACGTCTGCGCGCTTACCGCGAGAGTATGCAGGAAGAGAAAAAGAACCGATGTGATCGCACACGTTTGCCGCTTTAAGCGCATGAATGGTCTCCGCGGGAGATTATATGCCGGGAGCCGCGATCCAGGGCATCCACAGCAAAGAACGCAACGCGCGCAGCATCAGCGAACCTCTTTTGTTTCGGAAACAAATCGACATTCCCGTCCCTTGCAATTCTTTCCTCCTTATTTCATCCCGCAAGAAAAAAACAAAGTCAAAACCAGAAATCCTGAAACACGGAGGAACCGGAGGAAAAAACCGGAGGAAGCAGAGGTTTTTTGGGGTTGTGTCGCGGAATCGAAAGCCTGGACAGCCCCGAAGAATAACTTCGAAGTTCACACATGAAAGCCGGGCACACCGACCCAACCCCAAAAAATCCTCCGTGCCCTCCGGTTTTTCCTCCGTTCCCTCCGTGTTTCAGGATTTCTGGTTTTTGACTTTGTTTTTTTCTCGCGGGGATGAAAATGTAGGAACTCCAGGCTTTTGGCCCCTTTAACCACGCAATTGGCGGCCCAGAGGTACATGTACCTCATCTTGCATCGGTTCATTGTCCGAAAGTACTCTGGACTGGCATCCGATCAGCCAACAGATTCCGCTCCATTTCCTGGGATTCGGCCAGTGAATTTGAGGGTCGAAGTTAGCCAATCACGGCTCTACAGGTCAGTTCGCCTTCCGGCGACTCACGGTCTCAGGACGACTCTTAAGGATCGAAAGCGCCCGCCAAAATCAATATAAACTATTGATAATAAACAGTTTAAATATATTAAGGGACTGCGATTTAACCTCATTTGTCCGGGTATTCATGGTCCTGGATGAAGGCCAGGCAGCCCGCAAATTATTGACAACATTGGGAAAAATATAGGGCAGATTAAAAATAATTAATCCGCGTCCAATAGACCCTTAATCTCCAGGGTCCATCCTCAACCAGTCACTGAAGATTGCGACTTTCGTAACCGCAATTGGCCTTCCCCCAGGGGCCGCAAAGGTGAGCGAAAAAGCAACGGCCCCGACCGCAAATCAGCAAGACGGATGATCCGCGGCAGGGCAAACGACAGACGGATGCAGCAGGACCAGAAGAAAAGATCTTCCCCCGACATTGAACGACGGAATTCAAGGTTGAGACGAGCTGTTTGCACGACGGGCAACGGCGGTTCCGGTGGGAAAAAATTCAGTCCAGTTCACAAATCGTTCCCGAAGCAACAGGCTTCCGGTACGGGAAAGATAAGAGTTATGACACGTATTCAAGCGCCATACCTGACCCGCAGGACGCCGCGCATCGTGGCCATCGTGGTCGTCGCCCTCGTGGTGGTGTTCGGCTATTACGGCCATGTTCGAGCCCAGAGCGCCTTCCTCAATGGACAGATGGTGGTTCCACTGCGTCCGCTCGGGCCTCTTTCGGCAGTGCCGGTTCCGGCGGTATTCGGAATGGAAGGAATCCTCGCCGACAAGACGGCGGCGATCCAACTGGGCAAGGCCCTCTTCTGGGACATGCAGGCGGGCAGCGATGACAAACAGGCCTGCGCGAGCTGCCATTTCAACGCCGGAGCAGACAGCCGGGCCACCAGCCCCGACTCGGGCTTCGGCGGCTATCACGACGGCGACTTTCCGTTCCGCAAAGTCTCCAATGTTAAGGACCGCTTCAGCGTAATCTCCGACGTGAATGACGTGTCGGGCTCGCAGGGCGTGATCAATTCCACCTTCGGTTCAGTGACCGTACCCACAGCGGCGGGCAACCCCAATCCGGTGGATGGCGGCGTTGCTGAAATCGTCGGCGGCGACAATACCGGCAGCGGCGACGGCCCCGGCTTCACCCGCGGCGGCGACGGCGAAGGTGGCGGCCCGGGCGGCAACCGTCTTCCTCCGGGCGGCGGTCCGGGACCGAACATCGTCCCCGTGGTTCAGGGCGGAACCAACACGGTAAGCACGGCCTCGGTGGAAAGCAATACCATCGTGGGCGACGGAGTCTTCTCCTATCCCGATCCGCTCAACGCGGGCAAGGTCATCAACACCCGCCGGACCACCGGACGCAACACTCCCAGCGTGGTGGACGCGGTATTCAATTTCCGCAATTTCTGGGACGGGCGCGCACAGAACGTTTGCAACGGCGCCAACCCGTTCGGCGCGCGCGACAAAGCGACCCACCTGCTGGTGGCCGACGCGACGGATGGCAAGCTCGGTCCGGCCGTGGTCGGCATGGTCAACTCCGCGCTCTGCTCGCAGGCGCTCGGTCCGATTCTTAACGGCACCGAGATGTCGGCCAACGGACGCAACTTCCACCACGTAGGCAGAAAGCTGCTGGCGCGTATACCCCTGGCCCAGCAGATGGTCGATCCCACCGACAGCGTTCTGGGCGCGTTCTCGAATTCGCCCAAGCCGGGAATCAACACCTCTTATATGGCCCTGATCCAGCAGGCCTTCCAGCCGGAATGGTGGCAGTTCAAAGACAATATCTGCATCGGCGCGGATGGCAATCCGGCCGCTTCAGGCGCGGCCTGCCCCGCGGGTTCCGAGCAGTACTCGCAGATGGAATACAACTTCTCGCTGTTCTGGGGAGTTGCCATCCAGATGTATGAGAGCACGCTGATCGCCGACCAGACGCCCTTCGACAAGTATCTCGAAGCCCGGCAGACCTACACGCTGACCGGCGACGGCAAAACCCAGGCTTATACGATCCAGCTTCAGCCGGGCGTCGATCCCTACACTCTGTCGGTTCAGGGATTGAATCCGATCCAGGATGCCAGCGACCAGGACGTCTTCGCGTTCGATTACGGCGACGGACGGGTGATGGGCGCCGGGATCACCGATTCCTTCATCGACTATGCCAGCGGCACGCTCACTCTGATGTTCGGCAATCCGCCGGTATCGTCGTTCGACATCAAGATCAGCTATGCCAACGGTCCAACGGCCCTGACTCTGCCTCAGCTTCGCGGCTTGAATGTCTTCCAGACTAAAGGGCAGTGCATTGTGTGCCATGGCGGTCCGGAACTCTCCAACGCCACGGTCGGGACAGTAACTCAGGTCCCGGTGGAACGCATGGTGATGGGCGATGTTCAGATCCGTGTTTACGATACCGGCTACTACCACATCGGCGTGCGGTCGACCGCGGAAGACGGCGGATTGCTGGGCACCGATCCGGTGGCCGGCGCTCCTCTGTCTCAGGCCGAGTTCCTGCGCCAGAAGGTATGCTCCGATCCCACGTTCGTGCAGGAGATTCCCGGACGGCCGGGCGACGGTATCGCTCCCGCGCCTCTGAACTGCACCGATGAAATTGCGCGCGGCGGGTTCTTCAAGGCCCCGCAGCTCCGCAACGTCGCGCTCACCGCTCCTTACTTCCACAACGGCAGCCAGCTCACGCTGGAGCAGGTGGTGGAGTTCTACGACCGGGGCGGCGATTTCAACACCGTCGAAGAAATCCACTACATGGACCCCGACATCAGCGCTCTCGGACTCACCCTGCAGGACAAGACCGATCTGGTCGACTTTCTGCGCAACGGTCTGACCGATCAGCGCACCGTGGTTCAGGCGGCCCCCTTCGATCATCCTCAGTTGTTCACCAATAACGGCCATCCCTTCGATGCCGGCGGCTATCCGGTCCGGAACGATCCCGCGAATCCAGGGCAGGCGACAGGTCAGCAGGTGGAAGTGCCCGCGACCGGTCAGAACGGCGGCAAACCGCTGCCGACGTTCCTCGAAAACCTCCTGGGGGTGAAGTAATGCGGACCCTCAATCTTTTGCAGACAGTACCTGGTCAACCCCGGACCTCAGCACGGCAGAGCAGCAAGAACCAATCGCTGTACGACGGAAGGAGCTTTTCAATGGCATTCAATACAAAAAACACTCTCAAGGTGGCGGGGTTTGTTCTGCTGCTAATGGTGGCGGTGCTGGGGCTGAGCGGAAGCATGTCCGCCCAGGCGGGCACCACGACACCGACAGGCGTCACACCAACCAACTGGCCTTTGCCGGCCGCTATTCCGCCGGCACCCGTGGTCATGCCCGCTTACCAGACGATTTCCGCGGGCGTCCACGACACCGGACTCATCCAGTTCGCTTCGCTGGATGCGACGCCGGGCATCTGCAACAAAGATGTGAATCCGCCCCCGGCACTGGACTTCAATTCGACCCAGTCGCCGGTCAATCCGCCGCTGCCCGACCAGTGCAAGACCACCGGCGGCTGGATTCAGATCAACAACGTCATGTACCAGGTGCCGCAGAACGTGGTCGTGGTCTTCCCCAACACGCTCATCACCTGGGAAGAGATGTTCGAACTGAATCCCCGGACGGTCGTGGGCACGACGCCTTATGAATCAGGGCTGGCCATGGCCGACCTCAATCGCTTCCCCGGCACGTATGAGGCGCACATTGACGCCAACATTCTGCCCAACGGACAACACATTGTCGGTCTGATCTTCATCTTCCAGGAATTTGCCAACACCATTCAGGGCTTCATCGATTCGATGGATTACGCCAACGGCACCATGGTTGTGAACAACACGAAGGTCCAGATCAACGATCCGAAACTCAAGTACGCGATTCCGAACCCGGATGGCACGCCCACCGCGCAGACGATCGTCAGAGGCCGCTACTCGGCCGGTCAGTCGCCCGATCCGCGCTTCACGGTCGACCAGGGCAACCCGACCGTACGCTCGGAAATCGGCTATCCGATGTGTATGCCGGTCGCTCCTCCGGCTACCTACACCGGCGCTGAACTGGGAATCCCCGGAACGATCGATCCTTATGTGCTGGCAGTTCCGGCGGGTGCGCCTCCGACGGCTGTTTTCACCGGCAACGACGATCCGCAGTGCCCTGAAATCAACCGTCCGCGCGATCCGAAGCTCGCCGGCAGTCTTGTGTACATCTTTACCATGAACCCTCCGGGCGCTCCAGCGACGCCTGATAATCCGTTTCCGCAGGACCCGTACCTCGAAGTTCCCTTTGAAGTGGGCGACTTCGTCTCGGTGATCGGCACGCTCGAAGTCGATACCCTCGGCGCACCGTACCTGAGCGCCACGGAAGTTGTGGCCAGCCTGGGCACCTTCACCACCCCCAACTCCGATCCGGCGTATTTGGTCATCAACGATCTGATTCAGGGCACCGCGGGCCTCGCCAACCCGGCTTTCCCGCAGGAAGCGGGAGTTCGCACCCGAGTGGAAGGCTTCACCAGCGATCCGCAGCGCACGGTCGATATCTCGGCCATCGATGTGGATTGCAACGGCAACGTGATCTTCCGGCAGCCGGCGTGGTCTTCGAACTTCCCTGTCGAGCTTGGACCTCCGGGCATCGGCGTCAAGGGCCGCTGGCGCATGCGCTTCCCCCAGGGCGGCGACTTCCGTCCGGCCAGCCAGAACGTGGGCGCGCGCGTCAGCGGCGCGGTCACCGGCAAGAACAAAAACGGTCTGGATTTCGGCGAGTATCAGCTCCCGACACCGGAATTCATCTTCCCGGAAAACCTCGTACCCGGCAATCCTCCGCCGAGCTCGAACTTCCAGGACATCCTGTTCCTGAACGTGGGTGTCGGTCCGCTGCCTTTCCTGAGCGGTGTTTTCGACAGCGTTCAGACCCAGCTTGGAATCGAACCGGTTGGGTTCTTCCCCAACCAGAACACCACGCAGCTCAGCCCGTGGCCCGATATGACGGCTCCGCCGCTGACCTGTACCGCCGGTACCTTTGCCTCCGTGGCGCGTCCGACGTTCACCTCCACGCCTAATCCGCCGTTCCCCGGAACCTCGGTCACGCTGGATGGGACCGCCAGCACGCCGCCGAACGGGGCCTTTGCCTGGACCCAGATCATCAATCCGGGTAACCCGGTCGTGATTCCTTTCGGCAACACGATCAACACGCCTACCTTCACGTTCCTCGCGCCGGCAGTTGGCGGCCCGACGAGCCTGACGTTCCAGCTCATCGTGACCGCACCGGGTTCGGCTCCTTCGCTCCCGGCCAACGTCACCGTGCCGATCGTACCTGCGCCGCCGGGAACTCTGCCGACGGTCAATGCCGTAGCCACGCCCAACCCGATCAACGGAGGCTCCGCCGGAACGCTTCTCATCACCGGTGTTGACCCCGCGGGCGGCACGCTGGCCTTCACCGTAACTCCGGATGCGGCTTTCACCGCCGCCGGCGGAGCGCTCGGTCCGCAAGTCGTCAACCCGGATGGATCGATCAGCGTTGCCATCACAGCGCCGAACGTGCCGATCCTGACGCTGCCGCAAACGTTCAGCCTCACCGTCACCGGAACCAGCAGCGTCGCGCCGAACCTGGCGGGCAGTGTGGTTGTTCCTCTGATCGTGAATCCGAATACCGATGTGGTCACCATCAGTAACGTGGTTTACCGCCGCATCAAGGGCCGCCTCATCGTCAACGCCAGCGACTTTACGCCTGGGGTGACGCTGACTATGACTCTCGACATCATCAACCCGGCCACCCTGCAGCCCTACGTCGGCGTCATGGGTCCGATCATCCCGTTCGCGCAGGGCATCTTCTCCATCCGGGTCAGCAACATACCGCCCCCGGGTCTGGTGACGATCACCTCCAGCGCGGGTGGCGTTGCAACCTCGGGTGTCACAGCATTGCGCTAACCCGCTTCAGAGCCGCCGGGCTTCGGCCCGGCGGCTCCGCAAAGTTCACTCATCCCGAACTTCCGGATCGAACAGGGGCGGGATGGCAGGCAGGAAAAGAAACAGCAGCATTCACGAAAAAAAGAGGAACCGATTATGAACTCCATACTTTTGCAGGCCCCCCGGAAAACCTGGCAGGCACTGGCGGCGATTCTGTTGCTGACCGCAGCCGGACTGGCCCAGGTCAACAACAACGGCCCGGCGGTGAACAACAATGCCGCCATCATCGTAGACAGGGCATCGGCATCGCTGTTCCGGCCCCGTGGCATCGTCAAAGCAATGGTCCCCAACCCGGCCGCCCCCGGCGGCGTGTCCTGGAACTGGTGGGTCAGCGACGGCGCATCCGGCTTCTGCCGCGTCATCCCCGACCAGACCGGTCGGCTGCAGCGGGATCTGAACCACTGCGATCTGCCTGGCGTCAGCCAGTCGGCGGATTATCAGGCTGAGACCTTCGGCGTGAATGGCAGCAACGGCTATGTCTTCGCCGCCGGCATCAAGTCCATCGAGCGTCTTGAGTTCATCCCCGATCCGGCGAACCCGGCCTGGACGGTGATCAAGGATGCCGTACCGGGCGTACCCGGCTCCCGCGTCTTCATCTTCAACGACGATGCCGCGCAGGGCCCGCTTTCGATTTTTGCCAACGGCTTGCCGGCAGGCGCGAACCGCAACATTGAATGCGCCCGCCTCGGCCCCGATGGCAAGCTCTACTTCATCATGCAGGGCAGCGGCGACATCTGGCGCGTCAGGAACCCTCTGACCCCGACCATGTCGCCCCAGAGCAACATCGTGGAACGGGTCGGAACCTCCGACAACGGCAAGACTCTGCTCAGCATCGCCTGGGTAGGTCATGACCTGTGGATGCAGCAGGCCGGCTTCCTCAACAAACTGGTCAACGCCGACAAGTGCAACTTCACCGCCGACTGCGTGGCCCTGCTGGAAATAGGCACGCTCCAGACCCAGGAAGGCATGGACACCGACCAATTCAACTCGAAGGTCGCCGATGGCCGTTATCTGTATTGGTTCAACGGCAAGCGCACAATCCTCTACGACACCCTCTCCGCCGCCGACCTGCGGGTCTATGCGCACCAGGGCTACATCGTTGACCAGGGCACAAATCCCGGCCACACCGGCCCCGCCTCGTTCACGCTTGGATTTTCCATTAACTGGGTCCAGCCCGCACTACCGGCCTTCCCCCCCACCGGCAGCCCGGCGCTGGATGCCATGCGGCCACTCGTCATAACGCCCCCCGACCGGCACGGCGTAACGTACAAGATCGCCGACATGACGTTCTGTATGGATGAAACTCTGGAAGCGCCGCCGATCGGCGTTGCCGGAAATCTGCCCCGCACCGGCCGGTGCTATGAACTGCCCCCGGCCCCGACAGCAGTCACAGTGAACGGCGCCGCGCAGATCGCCGGAGTTCGGACATCGGATGAGTGCCAGCCTTCCGGCATACTTCCGGTCCCGCCTCCAGGCGCTCCAAACAATAAGCTCACGCCTGCCCAGGTCATCGAGCAGGTCACGTGCGTCATCACCAGCAGCATCGGTAATGACAACAACGTAAGCCCGCAACAGCAGGCCGCTGCCCGCCGCGCGATTCTCCTCGTCTCCGGCGTCACTCACCCCAGGGGCCTGGTGTTTCTCAAAACCAACTACTGGGTTTCCGACGAACAGCTCGGCTTCTGCAAGATCTCCATCAATCCGGCTGACGGCTCGGGATCGCTGACCAATTGCTTCACCTTCGTTGAGCCCCCGGCGGCTATCCCTGGCGGCAACAACGGGATTGGTACTTTCCTGCCGGGACAGCCCGCGCTGGATCCGACTCCCAACGCCAATGGCACTCTGAATGTCTACGTTCCGGACTCAAGCGCACCAGGCCGGGGCATTGTCAGACTGGTCTTCATTCCCGATGCCACCGGCGGCACAGTAAGCCAGACCGGATCGCTCCAGGCCGGTCCGAGCACCGTGTATGCCGTCGCCATGCCTAACAGCGTGGGCGTCGCCAACGACGGATCGGTTTACATCGGCTATTCCGACCGCGCCACGATCAACAAGATCAAGACGCCGCTGACGGCTCCGAGCGCGCCCGTCGCGGTCGGAGCGGCTTCCGGAATCGGTGTACTCAGCATGGCCTTCAGGGGAAGCGATCTGTTCCTGGGTGAACTGGCCCCGCAGGTCAACCTCAACGGTCAGTTCGCCATCGGCGGCCAGGTGACCCAGATTGTGGCGGCATCGCCGGATGTGCAACGCGGCGGCGCCGTGGTGGTCAAGAAAGCGCTCTCCAGGCTCCAGAGTCCTCTGGGCGGTCTGGCTCCGCAGCTCTTCGTCAATCCCGGCGCAATCGCAATCGGCCCGGCGCTCGACAGGGAAAAGTGCCTGCCGCCGGTCGGTGTGGCAATCTCGCCCGGACTCGGCGATCCTCTGACCGCGCGGGCGATCTATCTGGGCAGCATGGGCAGCAACCCGAACGACAGCGGAACGCTCACGGTGCCCGAAGTCGACCAGTTTGGCGCCATCTGCACCACCCAGATTCCCTGGGTCGAGCAGGCCTCGCTGGACGCTTTGCGCACCATCAACGTTCAGATTGGTCCGGTAACGGCCCTGGCTTTCAGCGATGCCACCAGCACGGCGAGCATGGCGATCGGAGACGACCCGAGCACCCTGCCGCTGGATAACCTGAGCGCGCAGAAAAGCGGCTTCAAGCCTCCGACCACCGGCGCGATTGGCCAGGGACACATTTATATCGTCCCGTAACCCGTAACCCATAACCGAACCCAGAGGGTCGGCGGAAAATATCCCGCCGGCCCCCACTGGCGCATCAAGGGGGCAGAAGCAAGAACCCTTCCGGGCTAACCCTCTGGCAACAGTGCAAGAAGTAGTTGTACCGATGTAGCCGATCCTGCGATAGCTGCAAAGGCCGGACGACAAAAATGCTCCTACACATGAGTACAGAGATTTGCCCCGGAGAGATCTTTATGCGAACACCGCGAAATCCCCTCGCTGCACAAGCACTGACAAACGGAAGACCGGCGATTTATGTCTTCCTGATGGTTGCGACGCTGATGATGGCGCTTGCGCTTCCCCTGAGCTCTTTCGCTCAGACTTTTCCCAACTCAACCATTTACGTCAACAATCAGGGCACGCCCAATAACATCTCGGCTTACACCGTCGATGGCACGAGCGGCGCGCTGACCGAATTGCCGGGTTCGCCGGCCACCACCGGCAGCAATGGCGCCGACGGCACACCCTGCCGTGGTCTGACGCGGATGGTGCAGTCGGGCGGCTTCGTGTTCGTATCCAACGCGAGCGATCAATCCATTACTTCTTTCACGGTGCAGCCGGGTGGTTCGCTCCAGTCGTTTCCTCCGCCGTTGCCGGGACCGCCGCCGGTGCCGCAGCCGCCGACGCTGTTTCCCTCTGGACTGACGCTGGATAGCTGTCAGGGCATCTCACTGGCGGCCAGCCCGAACGGCAGCTATCTTTTCGCTTCCGGCAACGGCACGATCAATACGTTCGCCATCAGCCCCGCGAACGGGACGCTTTCCATTCCCGTGGCCCCGGCCATCTCTTCCATCGCCAACTGCTGCTCGCCTTCGGCGGGCATGAGGGCTTTTTCGAACGCCGGTGTCGATTACCTGGCCCTTTCGAACCTCAATTCGGTTTCGGTCTTTATCATCAACGCCGACGGCTCACTGACCGCGGTCGCCGGATCGCCCTTCCCGAAAACCGGGACCGGAGCGATCACCGGACTGCAGGCCAGTTGCGGCGGCAATATGCTGTTTGGCAGCGAGGCCTCCACCATCAGCCTGTCGACCGACGCGTGGAGCGTGGCGGGCGGAGTGCTGACGCCCATCCCCGGCAGTCCTTTTAACTTCAACGGTGCCGGTTCCAGTTCCATTGTCCTGACCCCCGACAACGAGGCTATTTTTGAGAGCGGCATTACCAGCCCGGTCATTAACTCGGCAAGCGTATCGGCGACCGGCACTCTCTCTAACAACGTAAGAACGAGTGTTTCGAGCTTCATTTCAGCGCCCGAGGGCATGGACATCGATTCCACCGGCCAGTTCCTCTTTACCGCCGACGACGCCTTTGGCATCGCCGTACAGAGGATTCTCGGGGGCGGCGCTCTGGCCAATATCGCGAACACGCCGATTAACCGTCCGGGACAGATCCAGGAAGTGATCGCCAATCCGCCGCGCGGCTGCGCCGTCGCCAACCTCGTGCTCACGGCCACGCCCGCACCGGCTTCGGTCGAAGTGGGCGCGCCGATCGCTTATACAGTCAGCCTCACCAACAGCGGCCCTGGCGCATCTTCGGTCGTGGTTTCCAACAGCCTGCCCGCGTCTCTGTCGGTGGGCGGAAACGTCGGCATCATTCCGGCTCCGGCGGGCGCTGTGCGCAGCGGCGGAGTTGTAACCGTTACCACTGCTCTTCCGCACGCGATTGTCGCGGGAGAACCGGTCACGGTTTCGCTGCTGACACCGGCTTCGCCCTTTAGCGGAACGTTTACTGTCACAGCCGTTCCGACGCCAACGTCGTTCCAATACGCACAGGCCCTGCCCGACGCCACAGAAGGCGGCGGCACCGCAAGCACTCCGTCATGCTGGTTCCCGGGCGCCACCACTGGCTTCTGCAGCGGCGGCACCGGCACGCCTGTAACCGCTAACTTCCCCAGCCTCGCTGCGGCGGCGACTGAGACATTTATCCTCAACGTCACCAGCGATCCTTCGCTGGCGCCGGGCGCCATCATCAGCAACACCATTGCCGTCGCCAATAAGTCGGCAGTCAACCCCGTTCCGGCCAACGATTCGGCCACGGCAACGGTTACGGTCATACCGGTCAGCACCACCACCATCGCCACCACGCTGACCGTTTCACCAGTGACCGCGGGCTACGGCGCACCCACCAGCCTCTCCGCGCATCTTACTCGCACCAGCCCGGCGACCAGCCTCGCGGGCCAGACCGTGTCGTTCACGATCGATGGCACAGCCTTTGGCTCGGCCACCACCAGCAGCCTGGGAGTCGCCGTGTTGAATGTCAACCTCGGGACCCTGGCAGTCGGACCTCACGCCATCGGCGCAACCTTTGCGACATCCGGCAGCTTCACCGGAAGCACTGCAACCCCGGGCGTACTGACCATCACGACGGCTGTGCTGACCGTGGTGCCCACACCAACTTCCAATGTGTACGGAAGCGCAATTCCGATTACTCTGGGCTTCGCCTATTCCGGCTTCATGAACGGCGACACCAGCGCGGTTGTAACCGGAACGCCGACCTGCAGCCTGCCCGCCACCGTCACGGTGACCAGCCCGGTGAGCAGCCCGAGCAACATCTACACCATCACCTGCGTCATCACCGGACTGTCAGCCGCCAACTACACGTTTGCCACCATTCCCGGCACCTTCACCATTACGCCGGCGCCGTTGAACATCACCGCGGACAATCAAACCCGCGCTTTCGGGGCCGCCGACCCGGTCTTTACCGGCACCATCACCGGCATACTGAACGGGGATGCCATCACCGCGACCTACACCTCCAACGACACCGCAAGCAGCCCGGCGGGAACTTATCCGATCGTTCCGACAGCGGTTGGCCTGCCCGCGGTGTTGTCCAATTACTCCATCACGCTGGTGAATGGAACGCTCACCGTGACCCCAGTGGTCGTGGCGGGCGCTCCGCTGACCGTCACCATGAACAACGTCAGCCGACCGTATGGCAGCGCGAACCCCGCGTTCACCGCTACCATCACCGGCGCGCTCAATGGTGACACCTTCACCGTAACAGCCACCACCACCGCCACCGCCGCCAGTCCGGCTGGTGCGTATCCGATCACCATCGTTTCCGTCACGGGCGCGAACATTGCGAACTACGTAGTCACACAGGTTCCGGGCACGCTGACGGTAAGTCCGGCTCCGGTGACAGTTGTCGCCAACCCGGCAACCGGCGTCTACGGCAGCGCACCCGCGGGTCTGACCACCTCGTTCATCGGACTGAAAAACGGCGATGTGCTGACCGCAACCCTCACCACTACCGCGACGGCCACCAGCCCGGTCATTCCGGTGCTTCCGGCAACGTCGTACCCGATCACGGTGGGCGCCGTCACCGGCCTCGCCGCACCCAACTACACGATCACGCGCATTGCCGGGACTTACACCATCACGCCGTTCCCGCTGACCGTGACCGCGCCAACCTTCACCCGCGTCTACGGCGCGGCTAACCCGGCCATTGTGCTGGGCGGACCGACCGTCGCGGACGGAATTACCGCGTTCGTCGCCGCTCCGGGCGTTACCAGTCCCGTGGGAACCTACACTTCCATGGCGGCCCTCACGGACCCGTTGAACCGGCTGGTTAACAACTACACGGTCTCGCTGCTGAACGGCATCGCAACCGTCACCCGCGCGCCGCTTACCATCACTCCGGCCAGCCAGTCGATGAATCTGGGCGCTCCCGCACCGTCGCTGACCGCGGGCGCAATCTACGCCGGCTTGGTCGGCGCGGATACGCCGGCTTCCCTGACCGGCACTTTGAAATGCACCGCCAGCAGCAGCAACGGCGGCCTCCATCTCATCACCTGTTCGGGGCAGAGCTCGAACAACTACACCATTACCTTTGCGACCGGAATACTGACGGTGAACTACGTAGCCGGCTGTACCGCCGGGCCGGGTCTGGTAATTCTGCCGCCGCTCGTACCGGCCGGATCGCCGGCCTTCGTCAAAGCAACCACCACTTCGATTCCGATCAGCTTCCGGGCGTGCGACGTCAACGGAAAATCGGTTTCGTCGCCTGTGATTGCTCCCACGCTGACTCCTCCGGGGATCGGTTCGGCAACCATCACGGCACCCGGCGGAGCAATCACCACGCTGAGTTTCACCGTGAACAACGGACTCTGGACCTCGACCTTTACCACGGCGGGAAAAGCGCTGGGAACGTACACCGGGACGATCACCCTGAACGATGGAACGGTAATTCCGTTCAGCTTCAGTCTGACCTAGTGAACATGCGGGGCGGGCGTCGCGCCTTCCCCGCCAACCTCTTGCGGGGCCGGCGTCGCGAATGCGACGGCGGCCTCTCAAAGAGCGGCAGCACCGATTGAAAAAGAAATTGCAATGCATGGTTCGCACGATTTCGACCTGACCATGCGACAAGAGCGACGGATTAACAAGTTTAATCTGCGACCAATCCCCCTCTAATTGTTGGGGTTTAAAAGAATGTATTAGCTTGACCTTCCTCCGTCTCGTCTCACGGATTCCGGTCCGAGACCTGGAGCGAAGATTTTGACTGTCGCCGGCCATGAGCTTGCGTGTGCCGTATGACGGTTTTTCAGTACGCGAATGGATGGATGAAGGCTTTGTCCAAATTGAACAGTCCCAGGGGCTCGAGCTCCGGACGGGAAGGCACAAAAATGAGATTCTCCAAACCCACAACAGTCGCCGAGCGGAAAGATCGCCGCGGACGGGCAGGCTCCACGCGAATTTTCGCCTGCCTGCTACTTCTTATGGCGCTCGTCGCCATGACGGCGAACGCCCAGATCGCAGTCAATCCGCCGGTCACCACCATTCAGTATCTGGGCGTGCCGAACCCGCAGAACCTGGTTAACCCGATTACCGGTCCCCTGGCGGGAATCATTCTCAACGGCACAGCCACCAGCGCGTTCACCGGTGTACCCGTCCGTCACCTGTGGGTGGCCGACGCCAATTTCGGGCTCTGCCGCATCGATCCCGAACTGGACGCTCCCGGCCCCTACGCTATCACCGTCAGCTCGTGCCCGTTTAAGATCAACGGCGCATCCATCACCGGCGGCCCCATGGCGTTCGATCCTCTGCCCCCGGCCGGAAGCACGATACCCGGCGAAGGAACTCTGTATTTCCTGGATGAGCAAAGGGCATCGCAGGGCGTCGTCCGCATTGGATTCGATCCCAGCGGCGACAGCGGCCATGGCGCTCTCGATTTCAGCAGCGTCTTTCTGATGGGCGGCAACCAGACTGGCGCGCGTTTCGGTGGTGGCTTTACCGGATGCTCACTAGCCAACGTTCTGGGAGTCGCTCCCGGCCTGCCCGCCTCTCTGTCACTCAGTCCGCTGGGCGATGTCTGGGTCGGTTTCAAGAAGAACACAGCCATTTTCCGCTTCAACAGCCCGCGCACCGCGAGTTCCACCGGCTTCGGCACCTGCAATCAATTCATCCAGGTGGTCGCAAACATCACTCGCGATACCTCCGGCCTGACCTGGATCGGCCACGACCTGTGGGGCGCGGATGGAACCAGTCCGTTCGTGATCAAGAACGCCGATACCAACTGTATGGTTCCGCCCAACGGACCCTGCTCCATCGGCAACCCCAACCCCGCTCTGAATATCACCAACACTCTGGCCGCGGTGGCCGGAACCATCTCCATGACCGGCGATCAGGTTTATCCGAACATCAACGGCAACAACCTGTATTTCAGCGCACTGGCTCCGCCACTGATCTCGTGGGCGGGCAATGCATCGTCTTTCACCCCCGCGGCCCAGGCGGCGGCTATCACGCTTGACACCTCGTGGCTGACAACAGCGACCGTCACTCCGAACCTGATTGCGTCGAGCTTTCCTGACATCGACAGAATCAACGGCCTGGCGATCGACTCCACCGATCCCGCCAATATCGTGACCTACGGCGGCGACGACTACAGTCTCGCGGTCGTTCCGGGCAAAGGACGCTGGTTCCAGACCTGTCAGGGCCTGCCTCCGGCGGGCCCCTTCGCTCCCTCTCCTGTTCCGTTCCCGGTCAACTGCCCGCCGCCCGTGGCGACAGCAGTACCCGGATCGCCTCTGAACGTAACCGCGGTTGCCGGTAACGCATCCGCTTCTGTGAGCTGGAGTCCTTCGCAGATTGCCCAGCCCATCAGCAGCTACACCGTCACCGCCGCATCGGCCGGTCCGGTTCCGGCCCCCATCACCGTTACTCCGGTCGCCGGCGTTTCTTTGTATCCGGCCACCACGCTGTTGTTCCCCGGACTGACCAATGGCCAGACCTACACGTTCACCGTGGTCGCCACCAACGCGATCGGATCCAGCGCGCCGTCTGCACCCAGCAACGCGGTGACTCCGTCGGCAACTCCTCCGGTTCCCGCGGCCCCCGGGCTGCCCGTCGCAATCCCCGGAGACACGCAGGCTTCGGTCAGCTTCCCGGTTTCCCCGGCACAGCTCAACACACCGCCGATACTGAGCTACAAGGTGGCTGTGTGTGACGCTCTTGGCAACTTCCTGACCGTTCCGGTAACCATTCCTCCTCCGGCCGCGGGCATTAATACCGCCACGGCGATCGTGGGCGGACTGGCCAACGGCACCCCGGTGGCCTTCTGCGCCCGGGCGCTCAACTCGGCCGGCCTCAGCCTGGCTTCACCCACTTCCGCCGCAGTCACTCCGTCGGCGGCGAATATCCCGGTGCTGACCACGAAGATCACCGGGGTAACGGCCATCGGTGTGAATACGCCGCTGCCCACTCAGCTCACCTACACCATCACCGTAACCAACCCAACCGCCCAGGCATTCCCGTTCGCCGCGAACGCGGTGAACATCACTCAAACCCTGTCTCCGTCGCCGGCGGCCATCGCGGCTGCGGGCGTACCGGGCGCTTCGATTGACGTGACGGGCACGAAGGCCACCATCATCACCACCACTTCCCATGGATTGAACATTGGCCAGTCGGTCATTATCGCCGGCGTCACCAATCCGATATTCAATGGCACA
>WNFG01002242.1_pt1 | contig 19888 bp, 14 predicted proteins | sample 5400431 | NCBI WGS metagenome assembly WNFG01 (sample SAMN13153346, study PRJNA577476) | soil metagenome | isolation source: 120 cm saprolite under Douglas fir tree site 2 hole 3 replicate 2 | place: USA:California | collected 2015-04-18 | reverse complement strand
CCAGCATCTTCGCCAGCAGATCCTGCACCATCTGGAATGACGCGATCGGCTTGCCGAACTGCAGTCGTTCCTGGGCGTACTTGAGCGTGGCCTCGAACGCGCCCATCTGGACGCCGGTCGAGGCCCAACCGACCATGTATCGTGTCATGCGCAGCACGCGCGCGGTGTCGCGGAACGAATTGCCGGCCTGCAGCCGGTTCGCTTCCGGCACGCGCACGTCCTTCAGCGTGATCTGGCCGTTCTGGACAACCTTGAGGGCAATCTTGTGCTCGATCTTCTCGACGCTGAAGCCGGGCGTCGTCTTGTTCTCGACGATGAAACCCTTGACCTGGTTGTCGGCGACATCGCGGGCCCAGATGATCGAGACGTCGCACCACGTGGCGTTGCCGATCCAGCGCTTCTGGCCGTTGAGCACCCAGGTGTCGCCGTCGCGCTTGGCGGTGGTCAGCAGGCCGCCGCTCGTTCCCGAGCCGACCAGCGGCTCGGTCAGGCCGAAGCAGCCGATCTTCTCAAAGCGGGCCATGGCGGGGAGCCACTGGCGCTTCTGCTCCTCCGAGCCGTCGAGGTAGATCGAGCCCATGGCGAGGCCACTGTGCACGCCCCAGAACGTGCAGAACGAAGCGTCGACGCGCGCCAATTCCATCGCGACGAAGCCGAACAGCTTCTGGCTTCCGCCCGCGCAGCCGTAGCCTTGAAAGCCCAGGCCACCGATTGGCAGCTCCTTGAAAGACGGCAGCAACTCGAAGGGAAACGCATCGTCGGACCAGTACTTGTTGATGACCGGCTTGACCTTGCTCTCCATGTAGGCTCGCACCTTCTTGACGAGTGCGATCTCGTCGGGGGTCAGAAACTCGACAAGCCGATAGAAGTCGCTGTTCGGGGCGGGCAGAGGCTTCGACGCCTTGATTGCCGCGCCTGCCGCCGCGGCCTTTGCCGGCCGTGGTGTTGCTGCTGCCATGTCGACGCTCCTCTGATTCAAAAAATCGTTCGGATGTTCGATGCAGAAGGTCGGACGATTCGGCGTCGCAAACGATCCCCCGGACGGGGGGGCAGGCGATACGCGGAGGGGGATGCCTCAGTGACCGACAAACCTCACAGCAGCCCGAGCGATCCAGCGCGAGACACGGCCTCGGTACGAGAACTGGCGGCAAGCTTCGAAAAGATACGCTTGACGTGCGACTTCACCGTCTCCGGTGAAATCTGGAGAGTCCGGGCGATCCGCTTGTTGGAGAAGCCTTGGCTGATCGTCGCAAGGATATCGCGCTCCCGTGCCGTCAGCGTGCTGCCGGCACGGCTATTAGAAAGCGCGGACGGGCCAGCGGCAGGCGCCGATTCCCAGCGCGAAAGCAGACTTCCCACATAAGGCAGGAGCTCACGATCCGATGACCCGGCTGCCCCTGCGCGAACGTAGGCTCGCCTCAAGAGCATGCCCGATTCCGCGCCGCCCCCGAGGAAGATCTGATACAGGCCTGCCGCCGCGCCCACCTTGAGGGTCCGAGAAAAGAGGGAGTCTGCTTCCTCGGATTCGCCAATCGTCGCGAGCATCCCCGCCAGTTCGACGGCCAGCCCGGATCCGACATAGAAATTCCGCTTGTCCAGGGTGTGATGATAGAGCTGCCGCAAGGCCGCCACGGTCTCGTTCGAGGGGGCTTCCGCCCAAGCCACACGACACCGCGTGAGCACGCGGTATCTCCGGATCTCATCGGTCGCGTATCCAGATCCCGTTCGGTGCGTCTCGGCGTAGCGATCGAAATAGTCCAGGACGACGCGAGCTTCCCTCACCTGCCCTGCCTGCAACAGCAATGAGGTTCGCTCGGCAAGAATGGCTGCAACGAGCCGGGGCCAGGCACGGCTTTCCCCCAAGGCCTCGGCTTCGCGAAGCAGCAAGGCTGCGAAGTCGTATTGCATCCTGTGCGTGGCGATACGCGCAAGGACGAGGTACGCGCGTAAGGCGGCTTCGATGGGCGCCCCCGCGTTGATCGAGGGAAGCCGCTCGCGCAGCATCGTGTCTGCCTGGTCCAGACAACCTTGCTCGTAGAGCACCTGTGCCGCAAGGCATGCCGGGAGCGCCGCGAGTCCACCTTCCCCGTTCGGCACTGTCTTGGCGACGTCCATGGCGTCCAACGCCAGGCGCCGGGCGATCGACATGTTGAGATGATCGAGCGCCATCGCCGCCTCGATCGACAGGTCGAGCATCGAGGATATCGCCCAGGACTTCGACCTGTGCTGGCGCGGCTGATGCCGGGGAAGCGAATGGAATAGCTCGAATCTGCCGAGCTGCCAGAACCCCATGCGGCAGAGCGTTGCGGCCGCGTGGTGATCCTGCTTCCCGCCGTACTTTTCCAGATACGAACCGGCGATTGCAACGGCACCAAGGCTGTCATCCTGAAAGGCAAGTCCAGCGGCGCGAAGCAGTTGCGTGGCCGCCCGGAAGCGCGGTGCGTCCGCCGGCGGCACATCGCCGAGCTGCCGCTCGATCTGCTCCACCGTGTCGAGGGCCTCATCGATCCGCGATGCCAGCATCGAACGCCAGGCTCGCGACAAGCGCCGCCGGATTTGCGGCAGCGACGCGCCGGTAAGGTTCTGCTGCATGGTAGACCAGCCCGGGCTCATACCTTCGCCTAGAAGGCCAACTTGGGCGGGGAATGGTACGGACGGGTCGGGCCAGACGGTTGGTGCGTACGGCTCCGAAATCGACAACATGTGCTCATCATGACGTTCCGCAATCCGCTGCTCGGCCATGGCTTTCATCGCGCCCGGCCTGGCGACCAGCGCGCCCCGTCTTGACGCTGACACCGGAGACTTGCAGCGGTCGGCGATTCGAATAGCGTCATTGGCATCTCCGTCGTTTCTCCAAGCGATCACCTCGCAACGCCCGACATGGCACTTCGCGTGCGTCCCGTCCGGTAAAATTCCAAAAGGCGCGGTCAAACGACGTTGCGACTGCGAACTGCGATCTGGCCGCGACGCTTGTGGATCGGGCCGCAACGCCCACAAATCGCGAGATTTTCCGGGGCTGGTAACCGAGCGTGGCCCAGGTCCGCCGCACCGAACGAGGCGCCGTCAGTCGTTTCTCTGGCCGTAGTCAAGAAAAAATTGGTAAAAAAAGGGGTGACGCCGGCACCCTCCCCCCTGGACGGCCACTCGATCTCGTTCGGCCCGTTCCGCCTCGTCGCAGCACAGCGTCTCCTGCTCGAGGGCGACAAGCCAGTGCGGCTCGGCAGCCGCGCCTTCGACATCCTGGCCGCCCTGGTCGACCGCGCCGGCGAGGTCGTGACCAAGGAGCAACTGATGGCCCAGGCGTGGCCGCAGACATTCGTCGAAGAGGCGAACCTGAAGATTCAGGTGAGTGCGCTGCGCCGCGCCCTCGGCGACGGGCAAGGCGGCCATCGCTACATCGCCACCGTTTCAGGACGGGGTTACAATTTTGTCTCCCCGGTGCGCACCGAGAAGCCGCTGCAGGCCACGCCCGTTGCACCGGTCGTCTCGGCGCCGAAGCATAATCTGCCCTTCGCCGTCACCCGCATGATCGGCCGCGAGGAAGCGGCGGCCGCGCTGGTGTCACGCCTCTCGCACCAGCGCCTGGTGACCGTCGTCGGGCCCGGAGGCATCGGCAAGACGACGGTCGCTCTCGCCGTCGCCGAGCAGATCATTGCCGATTACGAAGACGGCGTCTGGCTACTGAGCTCAGAGACAGCCGGATGGTGCTGGTGCTCGATAGTTGCGAGCATGTCGTGGAAGCTGCCGCCGGCTTGGCGGCGGCGCTTCTCAGCGGAGCGCCGAGCGTCACCATCCTGGCCACCAGCCGTGAGCCATTGGGGCTGACCGCCGAACAAGCGTACCGGCTCGAACCCCTTGGCAGCCCGCAACCGTCATCGAACCTGACTGCCGCCGAGGCGATAACCTTCCCCGCCGCGCAGCTCTTCGTCGAGCGCGTGACCGCAAGCCTCGAAGACTTCGCGCTCACCGATGCGAACGCCGCGCTGGCCGTCGAAATCTGCTGGAGGCTCGACGGTTTGCCGCTCGCGATCGAGTTCGCAGCACCTCGCGTCGCAATCCTCGGCCTCGAAGGCCTCGCCAACCGCCTGAATGACAGCTTACGGCTGTTGGAGGCGCGCCACCGGATTGCAATGCCACGGCATCGCACCATGAGGGCCGTCCTCGATTGGAGCTACGACTTGCTGGGCCCTGACGAACAACAATTCTTCCGGGCTCTCGGCATCTTCCGCGGCGGCTTCACCCTGGATGCAGCGGCAACCGTCGCTGTGGATGCAACAAACGCCAATAACGTTGCCATGAATAGTTTGGCCGAGTTGGTGGCGAAGTCGTTGGTCATCGCGGATGCCAGCGGCCCGAAGCCCCGGTTCAGCCTGCTCGACACGACCCGCGCGTACGCCGTCGAGAAGCTCGACGAGAGCGAGACGCGACAAGGTGTTGCGCGGCGCCACGCGGAGTACTACCGCGATCTCTTCGAGCGCGCCAGGAGTGAGGCGCCGACGAGAGCTTCGACTGAATGGCTGGCGGATTACGTCCGGGAAATCGACAACGTTCGCGGTAGCCTCGACTGGGGCTTTTCACCGAGCGGCGATCGATCAGTCGGGGCCGCACTGACAGCCGCCGCGGCGCCGTTGTGGATCCGCCTGTCGCTGCTCGATGAGTGTCGCAGCCGGGCCAAGCAGGCGCTGATTAGTCTCGCGAACGAAAAAAGCAAAGACCGGCGCCTGATAATGAAGCTGCAGGCGGCGCTGGGCACGTCGACGCTGGACGCTGCGGAGATGGGCGAGGCATTCACTGGTGTGCTGACCATCGCAGAGAGCCTCGGTGACTCGGAGTACCAGCTGCGTGCCTTCCGGGGTCTGTACTTCTACCACGCCGGCAGCGCTCAATTCCGGGCGGCGCTGCCATATGCGCAAAAGTTCCATCGTTTGGCGACGAGAGGGTCGGATCAATTCGATCGCTTGTTTGGCGAGCACTACATGGGCGCGGCGCAGCATTATATCGGCGACCAGATCACGGCACGACGCCATCTCGAGCACGTGCTCGCTCATGCTGCCAGCGATCAAAGACCCGATTTCATTCACCTCCGCGACATCATTCGCTTCCAGACCGACCTGCAGGTATCGGCGCGCACGTTTCTCTCTCGCGTGCTGTGGTTGCAGGGGTTTGCCGATGGCGCTGTTCGCACGGCCGAGATCAGCATCAAGGAGGCACAGGCCAGCGGACACGCCTTGTCGCTATGTTATGCGCTCGCCTTGGCGGCATGCCCCATCGCGCTCTGGACCGGAAACCTCGCGGCCGCAGCACGACATACGGAAATGCTGCTCCAGCATTCCAGAAAGCACAGTTTCTCACTCTGGAGCGCGTTTGCTTCCTGGTATCAAAGGGTGCTCCTTGTGAAGGGCGGCGACGCCGACACGGAAGCCAGGCTGCAAGCGAGCGACCCCGCGGGCATCCCGGGTGAGCCCCGCTTTCGGTCTTTGACCGGGCTCAGTCAGCTGGCGGAAGCCCTGACCCAAGCCGGCCGCGTGACCGAGGGGCTCGCGGTGCTTGAAACAGCAATCGAGCAATCCGAGCCAGGCTGCTACACGCCCGAGCTCCTGCGCCTCAAGGGCGAGCTCTTGCTATTGCAGAAGCCTCCCGCTGACGACGAAACGGCGCAGGGCTTGTTCCGGCAGGCGTTGGACGAAGCGCGCCGCCAGCAGGCACTGTCCTGGGAACTGCGCGCGGCGACGAGCCTCGCCCGCCTCTTGCGTCAGCAGGGCCAACGGGCCGATGCGATCGCCTGCCTCGAGCCCATCTACGGCCGGTTTACGGAAGGCTTCGGGACGGCCGATCTGATGGCGGCGAAGCGGATTTTGGAAGATACCGATCATCACTGAGAGCCCTTGGGCGCGTACCCAAGCCGCACCTATATCTATCGATGACGCCTTGACGTGCCTTGGCGTGGGTTATCGCTTTGCATCGTTAAGCAGCGCAAACTGATTTGAACCGACTTGGTAAGTCTTTGATTTCTAAAGATTTTATTTGCGCCGGAAAAGCAAAACCCAGCAACTATTGAGATTGCAGGGGTTTTTAGCGCCGAATGATTGCGGGGCAGGATTTGAACCTACGGCCTCAGCATTCGACATGGTCAATACAGCAGACGCTGGTAGCCATGCCGAGGTCCTAGGCAGTCGCAAAGGACGCAAAATCCGGCGCGCTTCGAGTTGATCAACGTAAGCAATTTGCAGTGCAAAGTCGTTGACGGCCCCCTCAGGGCGGCGGGCGGGCCGCTTCGGCCGCGCCACCGGGATGGCCCGTCCCCAGCAAGGAACGGCCGGTGTCGCGAAGCTCGCGGCGGGTCTCCGGCCAGGCGAGCACGGCCAGCGCCATCGCGGCCAGGCCGCCGGCGCCGACCGCCAGCACGCCCGCCACCGTCGGCACCGCATCGGGGAAGGCATAGTGGCGCAGCGCCCAGGCGGCGGCGGAGGCGGCAAGGGCGGCGCAGACGGCGGGGGCAATGGCGCTCAGGATGTGGCCAACCGACACCGGACCGCGCCGGGTGGCGAGCCAGAAGGCGAGCGGCAGGCGGACCACCAGCCCGGCGAGGGCAATCGAGGCGGCAACGCCCACGACACCCCAGGTCAGCCCGACCACAATGGAGGCGACGCACAGGATGCCGTCGATCAGGGTCGCGCGCACCAACTCGACCGTCCGTCCGCGAGTCATGTAGAGCAGGCTTGCGGCCAGCAGCACCGGCAGGCAGGCCGCCCACAGGCAGAACCATGCCACCAGCGGCGTTGCCGACGTCCAGGACGGCCCGAACAGGATCTGCACCACCCAGTCGGCCAGCATGGCCGCCAAGGCAAAGACCGGCATGGTAAGCAGCGCGAGCTTCTGCATGATCTGCCGGAACATCGATCGATAGCGCTCCGGCCGATCGATCAGGCGGCTGAGCGCCGGCATGCCGGTGGCGTAGACCGGGCCGTTGATGCTGTTGACGGGCAGCAGCACCAGCCGCGTCGTGCGCTCGTAAAGACCGAGCAGCGCCGGTCCCCACAGCCAGCCGATCAGGATCTGATCGACGCTGCGCGCCAGCGCGGTAGCGAGGCCGCTGGCCGTCACCGAGCCGCCGAAGCGCAGCAGCTCGCCCAATCCTTCAGCGGAAGCCGGCCGCGCCGGCCGCCACCGGCAGACGACCCAGCTTCCCACCAGCAACAGCCCCGGCGTGATCAGGCGCTGCGCCACCAGCGCCCAATAGCCCGCGCCCGCCAGGGCAAGCACGATCGCGGCGGCAAAGCCCGCCAGGTCGGCCGCCGTCTCGAGGCCGGCAATGGCGGCAAACCGCATCTGGCGGCGCAGCAGCGCCCAGTGCTGCACCGTGAGCCCGCTCAACACGAAGCCGAGCGCGAGCCACTGGGCCACCGGCTCGAGCTCGGCCTGGCCATAGAAACGCGCCAGCAGCGGCGCGCCCAGCAGCAGGCCGGCGCCGAGCAGGCCACCGACGGCGGCGTTGATCCAGAACAGCGCCGAGACCTGGGCGTGGGAAATACCCTGTTTCTGGATGGTGGCGGCGGAGAGGCCGAACTCCTTGACCAGGTCGAGGATGGCGCCCAGCGAGGCCACCATGGCGAGCAGACCGAAGGCCGTCGGCGGCAACAGCCGCACCAGCACGACCAGGGTCGCCAGTTGACCGAGCACGCGGACCGCTTGCGCCACCAACAGGATGGTGCCGCCGCGCCGTGACCTGCGCCCGATATCGTCGACCAGATGGTCGGTGGCGAGATGGTCGGCGGCGAGCGCCGCCTCAGGCGACGGCGCGCGATCGCTCGGGCACGATGTGGTCAACGTACCACCGGTAGGTCGCGGCCAGCCCCTCGCGCAACGAGGTGCGCGGCTTCCAGCCGAGGGATGCGGCGAACGACGTATCCACCATCTTGCGCGGCACGCCGTCGGGACGGCTGGCATCGAACTTCACGCCGCCCTGGTAGCCCACGACCTTGCAGATCAAGCCGACGAGATCGACGATCGACACGTCGGAACCGGGGCCGAGATTGACGATCGCCTCGTCGGAATAGTTCTGCATCAGGTACACCATGCCGTCCGCGGCATCGTCGACATAGAGGAACTCCCGGCGCACCGCGCCGGTGCCCCAGACCTCGATGGCCGGCGCGCGGGCGCGCATGGCCGCATGCGCCTTGACCAGCAGCGCCGGCACGACATGGCTTTGCATGAGGTCGAAATTGTCGCCGGGACCGTACAGGTTGGTCGGCATGACCGAGATGAAATCGCAGCCATATTGCCGGCGATAGGCCTGGCCGAGCTTGATGCCGGCGATCTTGGCCACCGCATACCATTGATTGGTCGGTTCGAGCGGCCCGGTGAGCAGCGCCGATTCGGGGATCGGCTGGGGCGCCAGCCGCGGATAGATGCAGGACGAGCCGAGCAGCATCAGCTTCTCGACACCAGCCCGTCGGCAGGCCTCGACGACGTTGCTCTGGATCATCAGGTTGTCGTAGATGAATTCGGCCGGCCGCGTGTCGTTGGCATAGATGCCGCCGACCCGCGCGGCGGCGAGGAATACCGCCTGCGGCTTGGCGTCGGCCATCCAGCGTTCGACCTGATCGGGACGGCGCAAATCCACCGCCTCGCGTGGCGCCTTGACGATCTCGCAGCCTTCGCCTTGCAGTCGGCGGACGAGCGCGCTGCCGACCAGGCCGCGGTCGCCGGCGACCCAGACCCGCTTATTGCGCAGCGTATAGTTTCGGCTCGTAGGCATTATTGGCTCCCATTCTCTTCATCACCAAGCGATCGGCTTCGACCATTTCGGCCACCAGCTCGGCGAAACTCGTACGATGCCGCCAGCCGAGCTTGCTCAGGGCCTTGGCGGGATCACCAAGCAACAGGTCGACTTCGGTCGGCCGCCGGTAGGCGCCGTCGATCGCGACCAGCACCCGGCCGGAGCGCCGGCAGCAACCCTGCTCGCCATCGCCGGCGCCGCGCCACACGATCGGACGGCCGATGTGATGGAAGGCAAGCTCGACGAATTCCCGCACGGTATGCGTCTCGCCGGTCGCCAGCACGTAATCGTCGGGCTCGTCCTGCTGCAGGATCCGCCACATGCCTTCGACATAGTCGCGGGCATGGCCCCAGTCGCGCTTGGCGTCGATGTTGCCGAGATAGAGACAGTCCTGGTAGCCGCGCTCGATGGCAGCCACCGCGCGCGTGATCTTGCGCGTGACGAAGGTCTCGCCGCGGATCGGCGATTCGTGGTTGAACAGGATGCCGTTGGAGGCATGCATGCCATAGGCTTCGCGGTAGTTGACCGTGATCCAGTAGGCATAGAGCTTGGCCACCGCATAGGGGCTGCGCGGATAGAACGGCGTCAGCTCGCGCTGCGGCGTCTCCTGCACCTTGCCGAACAGCTCCGAGGTCGAGGCCTGATAGAAGCGCACGTCGTCGTTCATGCTGAGGATGCGGATCGCCTCGAGCAGGCGCAAGGTGCCCAGCGCATCGGTGTTGGCGGTGTATTCCGGCGTCTCGAAACTGACCTGCACGTGGCTTTGCGCCGCGAGGTTGTAGACCTCCGTCGGTTTGACCTCGCCGAGCAGCCTGAGAAGGTTCGTCGAGTCCGTCATGTCGCCGTAATGCAGGAAAAGCCTGACGCCGGCGTCGTGGCGGTCGCGATAGAGGTAATCGATGCGCTCGGTGTTCAACAGCGAGGAACGGCGCTTGATGCCGTGCACGATATAGCCCTGCGACAGCAGGAAATCGGCGAGATAGGCGCCATCCTGACCGGTGATCCCGGTAATGAGCGCGACTTTACTGGACATATGCCGACCTTTCGATTGCTGAGCCGTCAGGAATAGGCGATCCGTTCGGCCACCCGGTTCCACGAGTAGTTCTGCAAGACATGGCGCTGGGCGGCCGTCGCCATGCGCTCGAGTCGCTGCGGGTCGGAGACGGCGCACAGGATGGCTTCGGCGAGCGCTGCCGGATCGGCGCGATCGACCAGGAAGCCATGCCGCCCGCCGTCGACGATTTCCGGCAAGCCGTTGCGGTTGAGACCCATCACGGGCGTGCGCGACGCCATGGCCTCGAGATAGACCTGGCCCCACGGGTCGTTCAGCATCGGCTGAACCAGCAGGGTGGTGTCGCGATAGAGCTGCTGCAGCGCCTGCCACGGAAGATAGGCGCGGAACGTGATGCCGGGCCGGTCGCCGACGAAGGCGCGGCTACGCTCGTCGCCGACGATGGTCAGGCTGAGATCCGGCCGTCGCCGGCGCGCCAGTTCGAACGCCTCGAGCAGCAGGATGCCGCCCTTGGCCTGGAACAGGTGCTTGGCGACGAACATCAGCGTCGGCTTGTCATAGGCCTTCGGTCCGTCGTACGGCTCGATGGCGCCCATGCCGGAGCCGACGACGGTGACGCGGTCGGTCGGCAGTCCGTAGTGCCCGATCAGGTTGTCGCGCACGTAGGCACCGAACGTGAAGACATGGGCAAGCCCGCACAGCGCTTCGCGCTCGGCGCGATCGAAGGCCGCCTTGGCCCGCTTGCTGAATCGGCTGGCATGGATGTGATGGGTCTGCGCCAGCGCCCAACTGTGGTCGCAATAGAGGTAGTGCGCGACGCCGCTCGCGCGGTCCGGCACCGGCAGGTCGAACGTCCCGGTGTGAAGCACATGACGGGCGCCCAGTCGACGCGCGGCTTCGGCGACCTCGGCGCCAAGCCGCCGTCGCGAGCGCAGGCTGCGCAGAACCTGTTCGCTGCTGAGTGGACGGCCGAGGCCTGCGATCATGTCCGCCGCCGCGACGCCGAATTTGGCAAGGCGGCTGATGCGCGGGCGAATGCCTTCGACGGCCACGCCGAGTTTCTCCAGAGCGTTGGCAAGGTTGGCGGGCGCGCCCGACCACGAGCGCAGATCGCGCGGATCGCCAAAGACGCAGGTGATGGCCACGCGGTCGAAGCGCAGTTCACCGGCGTCGATGTGGGGAGCAGCGTTCATCTCGAGCATGGAAACATCGACGGCTGCCAAGCGGCCAGTGATCAACCTGTGACAGCTTTTTCAGCACGAGCACGCCACAGATTGATCACGTATCGTTGACACGACGCTCGTCGATACTGCGATTCCGGAGATGAGGACGCATGCACGGATCAATCAATGCAAGAAAGGTCGCCGACATTGCCGTCCGCAGCGGCGAAGGGCGGCTGGAGGGCGCCGCTACGTCGCCCTGCGTCGACGGCATAGAACTCTCGTTCTTTTGTCCCGACGTGACCGATGCCAGCACTCTGAAGCGCGTCCAGCAGTTCATGGATTTCGGCTATCGCGTCACCGTGTTCGGCTTTCGCCGCTTCCGGTACAACACCGCCTACCAGCCGCCCTGGCCGAACGTCGCGTTGGGCTTTACGACCGATGCGCGGTACGGGCAGCGCATTCGCGCCCTGGCTCGCGCCATCCCCGCGCTGTTCGCCCATCGCGGCGCCTTGGCGCGAGCTCGCGTTTTCTATGCCCGCAACATCGACCAGCTGCTGCTGACGCTGCTCGCCCGGCTGATCACCTTCTCGCGCGCGCCGGTCGCCTACGAGGTGCTCGATATTCCACCCATACTGATGCGGCGGGGACCGCTGCCGACGCTTTTGCGGGCGATCGAACGATTGTGCCTGCGGCGGATCGCCTTGCTCGTCGTGTCTTCGCCGGCCTTTCACCGCAACTACTACGCCAGGGTCCAGAACTATCGCGGCGCGTGGTTCCTGCTGGAAAACAAGCTGCATCCTTCGATCGCCCCGCCGCCGCCGCCGGTGCGGCGCGCCGCCCAGTACGGCCGGCCGTGGGTCGTCGGCTATTTCGGCCTGATCCGCGGCGAGAGCACCTTCGCCCTCATCACGCGGCTGGCCGAACGCCTGCAGGGTCGGGTGCTGTTCAAGTTCGGCGGCATCCTGACCACGGTCGATCGGGCGAGGTTCGACGACGTCCTGCGACGTTGTCCCAACATCGTCTATAGCGGTCCCTATCTGCCGCAGCAGGATCTCGAGAAGCTCTACCGCGAGGTCGATTTTGCCTGGGCGCTCGACCTCGAACATACCGACCACAATTCGCGCTGGCTGATGCCTTGTCGTTTCTACGAAGCCGGTCATTTCGGCGTGCCCTGCCTCGCCGTGCATGGCTTTGAAATCGGCACGACGATCGAAAGCCACAGGATCGGCTGGACCTTCGACGCGCCCCTCGAGGAATCAATGGCCCGCTTCTTCGAGCGCCTGACCGTGGCCGACTATGAGCGCATCCGAGGACGGCTGCGTTCGGTGCCGCGCAGCATGTTCGTGGCCGGTGACGACGTCGCCCAACTCTGCACGATGCTGGGCCGCTCGGAGGCTTAGTACCCTCTCCGTCGTCGCGCGCGGGGTAATCCCCGCGCTGAAGCGGAGCGAAGGACCTCATGCCGTTCAAACGAGCATGCCGGTCGCAATCGCCATGAGATCCTTCGCTTCGCTCAGGATGACACGAATGGAAGAAGTCCCTTAACGACTCCCTCTCCAGAAATCGTCGGTACTAAGCCGCCTCGGCGACGGCGCGGTTGATCATGACGCAGTCGAATTCGACCAGGCGAAGCGCGGAATCGCGGCTTACCGGATAGAGGCCGGTGATGTCGAAGCCGCGCTCATCGAGATAGCGGAGCGTGTCGATGTACTGCGGCATGCCCTTGTAAATGCCGATGATCGACGCCTCGGTCTGCAGCGCCTTGATGGCCGGCAGGCTGTCGCCGGCGCCGCGCAGAACCTCGATGTCGAAGCCTTGCGTGTCGATCTTGAGGTAGGGCCGCTCGAAGCCGATGCGTTGCCGCAGCAGCGGCAGGACGACGTCGAGGGTCCGCACCGTCACCGTCTCGGTGTGACAGGGCGTGTTCAGCTCGGCAATCTCCTTGACCCGATCATGGTCGGGCTCGAGAAACGAACTGAACTGATCGGAGACCATGACGTTGATGGGCATCGAACCGTCTCGGCTGCCCAGTGCATAGCCCTCGATATGCCAGTCTCGATCGGCGCGGCTGCGCTCACGCAACGCTTCGACGTGCCGGCTTACCGGCTCGAAGGAGATGATCGAGCCATCATAGAAGACCTTGTCGCGCAGGAAGTCGTGATACTGGCCGACATTGGCGCCGACATCGAGCACGCAATCTACCTTCAGGCGGGCAAGCAGCTCGCGCAGATGCAGGGCAAAGTCGCGCTCCTTCATCTCGCGCAACGGCACGATGTCGTAGCCCAACGATCGGCTGACCTTGAGCACGGAATCCTTGACGATCTTGAGCATTGCGGTCTCCACGCGGGCTGATGGCGAATAGTGACGCATCGGACCGTCGAACCCCTCGTGATCAGTTGGTGATCTGGCGCGGCGAACGTTGAGGTGCCCGCTTGCGGTGGCCAACTATCGCGCATTCGCCATCGTGGGGAGAGAGTTCATTGTTCGCGTCTTCCATTCCTCAGCCGGTGCTGGTTACCGGCGGCGCCGGCTATATCGGCAGTCACGTGTGCAAGGCGCTGGCCGAGGCCGGCGCCCAGCCGGTTTGTCTCGACACACTCGAGAAAGGACACGACTGGGCCGTGCGCTGGGGATCGCTCGAGCGCGGCGACGTGGGCGACAGCCGCTTCGTCGAAGCGGTGTTTCTTCGCCACAAGCCGCGGGTCGTCATCCATCTCGCCGGATACATCGAGGTGGCCGAATCGGTCGCCCATCCCGAACGCTACCTCGTCAACAACGCCGCCAAGAGCCGGGTGCTGATCGGCGCGGCGGTACGGCACAAGGTCGAGGCCTTCGTGTTTTCCAGCACCTGCGCCGTCTACGGCCTGCCGCAGTCGGAGCGGCTGGCCGAAGAGCACAAGATCGCACCCATCAACCCCTATGCCGTCTCCAAGGCAAGCGTGGAGCGCGCGCTGGAAGCGGCGACGTGGCGCGGCCTGCGCGCAGCCTCGCTACGCTACTTCAACGCCACCGGCGCGGACGCCGCCGGCGAGATCGGCGAGGCGCACGATCCGGAAACGCACCTGCTGCCGTTGGCGGTCGACGCCGCCCTGGGCTTGCGCCCGTCGCTGGTCGTACACGGTTCGGACTATCCGACCGAGGACGGCTCGTGCGTGCGCGACTATGTCCATGTGACCGACCTCGCCGACGCCCATCTGCGCGCCGTGCGGTGGCTGCTCGGCCGGAAGGCCGGCCGGGGCTGCCATAACGCCTTCAACCTCGGCTCCGGCACCGGCTACAGCGTCAGGCAGGTCGTCGAGTCGATCGGCCGCGTGGTGGGTCGGCCGGTTCCCCATGTCTACGGCGCCCGCAGGCCCGGCGATTCGCCGCGGCTGGTGGGCCATATCGGCAAGGCACAGCGCGAGCTCGGCTGGACGCCCGTGCGCGACCTCGAAGCCCAGATCGAAGACACCGTGCGCTGGCGCCGGTCTATGAGGCGCTGAGGCGCATCCTCTCAATGATGCAGGGGGTCACGCTGTCAATTTGTACAGCTCGACGACGTTGTCGCGCAGGATGCGCTTCTTCAGCTCGGGCGACAGATGCGCCGTCTGCTCGGCGATGACGTCCTGGCTCCACGGCCAGGTCGAATCGCTGTGCGGGAAGTCGGACGCCCACATGAGCTGGTGCGGGCCGAGCCGGTCGGCGAACTGAAAGGCCGTCCAGTCGTCCTGGAAGGTGAGCGCGATGTGGTCGCGGAAATATTCCGACGGCAGGCGCGCGAGCTCCTGGCCCTTCATCCAGTAGCGGTGGCGCTTGTAGGCGTGGTCCATGCGATACATGAAGTGCGGCGCCCAGCCGGCGTCGGCCTCGACGCAGACCACGCGCAGCCCGGGATGGCGCTCGAATACGCCGGAGAAGACCAGCATGCCCATGATGTCCTGGCAGCCGCGGATGATCGACAGGAAGCCGTTGATCTTGGGGCCGCGCGGCTTGCTCAGACTATTGTCGCCGCTCGAGGTCAAAATGTGGAACGACAGCGGCAGCTCGAGCGCAACGGCGGCTTGCCAGAACGGGTCGAAAGCCGGATCGTCATAATCCTTCTCGCCGGGATTGCCCGGCATCATCACGCCGCGAAAGCCCATCGCCTTGATGCGCTCGAGATCGTCGATGCCTTCCTTGACGGTGCGCACCGCCGTCTGCCCCATCCCGATCAGGCGATCCGGCGCATGGTCGCAATAGGCTTTTAGCCAGCGGTTGTAGGCGTCGAAGCAGGCCTTCTTGTAGTCGAAGTCGGGATGGTTGCAGATCAGCATGCCGACCGTGGGATAGATGATCTCGGCCGCCACGCCATCCTTGTCCTGGTCGGCAAGCCGAGCGGCGGGATCCCAGCCGCCGCGATGCAGGTCGTCGAATTTCGCGCCCCCTATGCGGATGTCCTGGGGCGCCACTCCGGCCGCGGCGATCAGGCCCATCGGCACCGGCGTCTTCATGCCGTCGACGACGTAGATGTCGCCCATGCCGTCCTTGTTGACGACATGCGGCGCCTTCTCACGCCACGCCGGATCGATGTTGTCGACATAGCAGCCGGGCGGCTCGGTGATGTGGGAATCGGCGGATATCGGGCGCCAGTCCATTGGCTTGCTCCAGGCCTTGCTTTGTCGAAAGGGTAGGCAGAGCCCAAGTGCCGCGGCAAGCCGCCATGGCACGCCCGTTTCGGCCGGCGGCAGCGGTTGAACGGGCTCCTGCCCTATGGCATACCCCGCCGCTCTAAAGCCAAGTAGCGCTGCCGTAGCTCAGTGGTAGAGCACCCCCTTGGTAAGGGGGAGGTCCACAGTTCAATCCTGTGCGGCAGCACCAGCGCTTGCCCTTCCTAAAGGGCACACCGGTCGGCGTTTTGGCCGTGTCTAACGGCCCGTGTCGGCCGTCTGACCGGTCCCGGTCGGCTTCCATGACGACGGCATCGTCCAAGCAGGCTTGATAGGCGGCGGCTAAAGCTTCCTGCTGGCGGGAAGCGCTGCAACACTTTTTGCGTGTGTGTGGCTTTTGTCACGCCACCGGTAACCAGCCACGTCGCAAAATGTGCCACCGCACGCACCGGGAAATCGAGCAACCACGATCAGCGGCTCTGAGATTGCCGAGACAGTTTGATGAAAATCCGCTCACGCCTCCAGAAACTCGATAAGGAGCGCCCCTGACGTGCGCGTCCTCGCCACCCTCGGGGTTCTCCTCATCTGGTTCTCGGCCACTTCCCAACAGGTCCCGAAGATCACAGGCGGCGATCTGCTGAAGTTCGGCGACCAGCGGGTACGACTGTTCGGGATCGACGCACCCGAGCTGACACAGACTTGCGATAACGGCGTATGGGCTGCCGGAAGGATTGCGAAGGAGGCTCTTCGGAGGCTCATCGCAGACCGCCCCGTGAGGTGTGAGCAGGTCGATTGGGACGGGCGAAACAAGGGTCCTATCTCTCGTTGCTTCGTCGATGACACTGATCTCTCGGCCGCGATGGTGGAGCGAGGTTTGGCGTGGGCGTCCGTTCGCGACTCGGCGGCGTACGTGGACGTAGAGAGACGAGCGGCAACAAACGGCGTCGGCCTCCACGCACACAAGTGCGTGCCCGCTTGGGAATGGCGAGAGCTGAACCGACGAAGGATGGATCGCTCGGGCTCTGGTGACGGACCGTCGTGATATTCGCGCCACTCGAACTTCCGGTGTCGTCGGGCAATTCAATCCTGTCCGGCAGCACCAGTCCTGGTTAACTGCGCATGTAGCCCTCGAGCTCGTGCTCCGCCCAGGCCAGCACCTTGTCCATCGGTTCGCCCTTGATGCCGTAACGAACCACCATCTGGGTCTGAAGCCCCTGCCGATAGATCTGCACTGCGATCTTGTGCGGCGCGGGTGCGGCGGCGATCGACAGGATCTGGTGGTTGTACGGGTTGGGGTAGTGATAGAGCGTGCCCTTGGGTGGTCCCTCCTCTTCCCACACTTTCAGCATCGTCATATTGGCAAACGGCGGGATGTCGTAGCCGGCACTGGCTTTCACCATCGACTCGATCGCATCTGCCTGAGACAGCGCGGCCAGCAGGCTCTTTGCGGCGCTCTGGTTCTTGCTGAAGTTCCAGATCCCCCAGAACGGTGTCGTGAACGGGCCGTAACGTCCGGCGGGGCCGGCGGCCATGCCGTGGTGCCAGGTCTGTTCGGCTACCTCCGGCCTGTCGCGTCGCGCGACTGCCCAGGCGCTGGGCGGGTTCATGATCAGCGCAGTCTTGCCGGCGACGAACATCTTGTTGTTGCTGGCGTCGTCCCAGGATGGCGCATCCGTCGGCAGATAGGCGACGAGCTGCTTCCAGTACTCGAGCGCTTTCTTGACGTTGTCGCTCTTGACCGTGATCTCGCCCTTGGCGTTCACCAGCTCCGCATCGAAGCCCTGGAAGATGGCGCCGCAGGTATCGACCGAATCGGCTGTCGTGCCGAGCCCGATACCAAAAGGAAAGCCCGCCTTGTGGCAGGCAGCAGCCGCCTTGAGGAAGGTGTCATAGGTCCAATTGTCGGCCTTGGGCGGTCCGCCAGCCGGATACATGGCCTGGATGTCGATGCCGGCATGTTGTTTCAAGAGATCGATGCGCGAGCAGGGGCCCTTGAACTGGGCGCCTGGGGTTGCCGGCACGCCAAGCCACTTGCCCTCGATTTTGCCAAGATACTGGGTGATCGCGCTGGCCTCGCCGTTCTGCTTGGTCAGCGGCCCCATGATATCGTCCACTGGCACGAGCTGATCTGAGTATCGAGCACAATCCCAGCTCCCGAGCACCAGAATGTCGTGGCCCGACCGCGCCTGACCCTCGGCGGCCGCGGTCAAGATCAGCTTGTTGCCCTGCGATGTGATGTAGTCGATCTGCAGGTCGACCTTCTCCTTCTCCGCCCATGCCCTGGTGATGGCCTCGGAGCCCTTGTTGGCGCCAGGCACCCAATGGTCCCAGAAGCCGACCGTTAGCTTGCCTGCGGCATGAGCGCCCCGCACGAAAGGCGCGGCAACAAAGGCTGTTGATGCTGCAGCGGTACCGACGACAAATCGACGACGCGCAATCTTCGATGAAGCCATGTTTTCCTCCCGAGTGGCGATCGATCGCCTGATCCTTCTTGGGACCTTGCGAGAACGCTAGGAGCCTCGACCGGTTCGGGCAACGGAATTCCGCACCTCGACTTACAGAAAACCGTCGAACCGCTATGATGACCGCAAGCCAAAAGCGGAGGAAACGATGCGCCTGTTGATAGACGGGGCCAGGGTCTGGGATGGAACCGGGAGCCCGCCGTTTCCTGGCAAGGTCCTGGTCGACGGCGAGCGGATCGTGACGGTGGCAACCCAGGCCGAGAAGGTCGAGGCTGACGGCGCGGAGCGCATCGATGCCGCGGGCAAGTTTCTGATGCCTGGCCTGGTCGAGGGCCACGCTCATCTCTCCTTCGTCGACACGCCGCGCGGCACGGCGCTGGGCGAGCTGCCGCCGGAGGACCATGCGCTGCTGACCATGGACGCCGCCCGCAAGCTTCTGGGCGCGGGCTTCACCAGCGCCTGCTCGGCCGCGGCCGCCAAGATCCGGCTCGACGTCGCGGTACGCGATGCCATCGCCCAAGGCATGGTCGACGGGCCGCGCCTGCTGGCCGCCAGTCCCGAGCTCACCGTCACCGGCGGGCTGGGCGACGGCCGGCGCCTGCACCTGCACCAGGAGAGCTTCGGCATCCCCGTCGACGGGCCCGACGAGGTGCGCCGCATGGCGCGGCTCTGCCTGCGCGAGGGCGTCGATACCATCAAGCTCAACATCTCGGGCGACTTCGGCACCGAGTCGGCGCTGGCCGAAGCGACGGTCATGACCGATGCCGAGGTCGCCGCCGGCGTCGACGCCGCGCACACGATCGGCCGCCGGGTTGCCGCCCATGCCCGCGCTTCGGCCTCGGTGAAGCGCGCCGTCAAGCACGGCGTCGATGTGATCTACCATTGCGACTATGCCGACGAGGAAGCCCTCGACCTCCTGGAGGCGGCGAAGGATCGCGTCTTCACCGGGCCCGCCATCGGGCTGGTGGTGGCGCGCCTGGACAGCCTGCGCGGCGACAATTCGGCCCAGGGCCGGATCCATCTCGAGCGGCTGAAGCCGCTCTACGAGGCGACCTGCCGCACGCACGACGCCATGCGCCGGCGCGGCATTCGCATCGTGGTCGGCGGCGATTACGGCTTCGCCGCCAATCCGCAGGGCACCAATGCCCGTGACTTGCAGCACTTCGTCACTCATTTCGGCTTCAGCCCGAGCGCGGCGCTGCAGGCGGCGACGCGCACCGGCGGCGAGATCATGCAACGGGGCCACGAGCTCGGCCTGGTGAAGGAGGGCTATCTTGCCGATCTGCTGCTGGTCGACGGCGATCCCCTCGAGGATGTGCGCGTGCTGCAGGACAACCAGCGCTTCGCCTTCGTCATGAAGGGCGGCGTGCGTTACCTGCCCTGCGAAGGCTCGCCGCACGTGCGTCGGGTGCATTAAGGTTCGTTTGGGCCGGCTCCATCACGCGGGCTCAGGCCGCACGCGGCCGGTCCGGTTCGGAGTGTGCAAGGCCGCGCAACAGCGCCGCCTGCAACTGGCCCGCGGCATAGGGCTTGGACAACAGCGGCCGTTCCTTGAAGCGCATCGGAAGCGAATCGCGCTCGTGCCCGCTGGTGAACACGAAGGGGACGTTGCGGCCGGCCAGCAGATCGGCCACCGGGTCGACCCTTTGCCCGCCGACGCTCACATCGAGCAAGCCGATGTCGAACGAAAGATCGCTTGCCTTGCGCAAAGCGTCATCGACGCCCTGCGCGCTCGCCGGCACGGTGCATCCCATATCCTCGAGCATGTCGAGCAGCGACAGAAGCACCAGCGCTTCGTCTTCGACAACGAATACGCGTATGCCGGCCAGAGGCAAATTCCCCTCCAT
>WNFG01001746.1_pt1 | contig 19923 bp, 17 predicted proteins | sample 5400431 | NCBI WGS metagenome assembly WNFG01 (sample SAMN13153346, study PRJNA577476) | soil metagenome | isolation source: 120 cm saprolite under Douglas fir tree site 2 hole 3 replicate 2 | place: USA:California | collected 2015-04-18 | reverse complement strand
CTGTACAACCGGATACGGAACCACGCGAAGTTGCCGAGATCATGGCAAAGTATAACTTGCTGGCTGTACCTGTGGTCAATGCGCAGGGTATGCTCGAAGGCATCGTCACCGTAGACGATGCCCTGGATGTACTCCTGCCGCACGAGCGCCGTCGCAAACCCACCAGAATGTACTAAAACCGATTTGCGACCCGAACCGCGTAGGGGCGGGGGCGGTGCGGACGGGTGGTGGGGATGCTTGCGTCGCCCCTTGCCGGGAAATGTTGTAGCTTTGACTGCACATTCGTATGAAATAGAGATGCTTGTTTCTATACCAGGCCAAGCTGGTGTGCCAGTACAACGGCATGCGTCCGGTCTCGTGCGCCCAGCTTCGCAAAAATATGGTTAATATGCGTCTTGACAGTGGCCTCGCTAACATAAAGTTCTGACGCAATCTCGCTGTTGTTGCGTCCAACAACGATCAGGCGTAAAACATCCCGCTCGCGCTCGGTTAACCCAAGCTTCTCAGCCTGCGACTGTGGCTGTGCGGGGGGCGTTAATCCTGCCAGCAACTGCGCTGCGCTATTGGCCTGTAAGAGTACCTGCCCGCGCGCAACTGTGCGTACAGCGGCGCAGAGTTCCTCCGCGCTGCTATCCTTAAGCAGATATCCTGCTGCACCTGCGCGTAGACCCTCGATCACCAGTTCAGGAGTGTCATAGGTCGTCAGAAGAAGAACGCGCACATTGGGTAATGCCTTGCGAATGGCTTCCGTTGCCGCGATACCATCACGCAACGGCATGCGAATATCCATGAGCATCACCTCTGGCTGCTCTTCCTGCGCCAGTTTCACCGCTTCAACCCCGTTTTCAGCCTCGCCTACCACAATCATGTCTGGCGCCGCTTCGAGAATGATGCGTAACCCTTCGCGCAGTGATCGCGAATCCGCCCTCCGTTTGCGGCCCGGACTCTAACGAACCACCTGAAGCTGTTGCCCGTTCGCGCATTCCTTGTAATCCATGGTGCGTTCCTTCGTGCTTCTGGTCGCTATCCAGTCCGCGCCCATCATCGCATACCTGCAGCGTTACCTCCTGGTCTTGCCAGCGTAACTTCACCCAAACGTGCTGTGCCGACCCGTGACGGTGGGCATTGGTGAGCGCTTCTTGCAAGGCGAACTGGAGCGTCTCGCTCTGCTCATCACTGAGAACCTGTGCTTCCCCCTCCTCCTCAAACAAGCAGCGTATGCCAGTGCGTTCGCCAAAGTGTTCAACTATTGCATATAGTTGTGTGCTCACATCACTATGAGACGTGGAAGAAATAGTCGTTTCGGATTCTGGTGTACGAGCTGGCGTGCCGCCTGTACCTGAACGGAGAGCACAGTAAGCGTGTGAGCGAGTACATCGTGAATATCGCGCGCGATACGCGTTCGCTCTCGCGTCGCGGCGAGTTCTTCGGCGCGCTGCATCTGCGCCCGCAACTGTGCCTGCACCTCTTGTAATTGGAAAACCAGCAGATAGCGAGCACGATTTGACCAGCCATTCCAACAGATGAATGCAGCCACCCCCATTATAGTTACTAGTTGTGAGCGGTCGCTTATCTGGTGTGTCAGGAGCAGGCTGCCCAGTCCATGCGTCCCTGCCAGCACAACAATACTTACTGCCGCAATAGGCCACGCCCAGCGAAAAGGGAAGCGGAACAGAGCAAAGCCACAGACAGCCAGCAGCCCAAAGTCACCCCAGCCGCTTTGAAACAAGACGTTCAGGAGTACACTCAGCGCGAAGGTAACCACGTAGTATCCAAGAACTGCCGGAAATTGCACCGACATTCTGGCAAGGGTGAGCATGGTCAGGCTTACCAGGAAGAGCACTTCTTCGCTCATGATCGTTGTTACACGAATGTGTTGGTTCGTGAAGATAATCAACAGTGCCCAGACGACAGAAAAGATGTCAACGGCGATAAGTGTTCCCAGCGTGAATACTCTTGGAGGGCTTCCTAGCACCACAAGATCACCAGACGGTCCTCCTGGTCGCTGTTTGCCTCCTGGTGCAATGCCAAATATCTTGAGATCCCACGGTGTAATCATAGATGATTTCTTTCCTTCTGCTCCATTTCCAGACCCGCCCAGAACTAGCATATTATAACTCATCGCCAACGCCGAAGAGTAGTCTCCCTGTCATCTTCTCCACCCCAGGGTGGAGAGATACCAACCTCAAAAATCAACCCTCATTCAAACTGTACGACGACGCGCTGCACTCACAAAACGGCTAAACTTCTTCCTGTAAGAACATAACCCGGATACTGGTAGTGCCCGATTATGCAGATTGACAAAATAACCCGGCCATGTCGTAGGGGCCGATTATGCACCTTGACACATTCATTCGATCAGCAGTAGGTGCCGATTTATCGCGCACACCGCCGATTTATCGGCCCTCTTGCTGGATCTTCCGATATCCTGATTACAAAGTTAAAACGCGTTATCGACTTGTCAGCGTTGGCCGGACGGATAGGTGCCAGTGGTCGCCCGCCGTCCCTAATCATAATACGTAGAATACACGAAGGAGTCTATATCATGGAAGCTTTACTGGAGAAGTGGGCCCGCTTTGTGACCCGCTGGCCTTTACTGATTATTGCTGTATGGATCATCATCGTCCCAATCGCATTGAAATTTGGCCCATCGATAGATGCCGTCGCGGCGAAGCAGAACAACACATCTTCATTACCCACCTCAGCGCTGAGTGTACAGGCAGACCACCTCTATACCACGAAATTTGCTGCTGGACAACAAAGTGTGAATAAAGAAACCGACTTGCTTGTACTCACAGACCCACAGGGTATCTCGTCACAGGATGTAGCCCTTGCTGAGCAGATCGCAGCATGGCTGAATGCACCCAAGACGCGCCCCGCTCACCTTCTCACAGTAGCGGGCCCTGGCGCACAGGCTCCTGCCGGTCTGTTCGAGAGTAGCGATCACCAGGCGCTGCGTCTGATCCTTACCTGGGATACAGCGCAAGGTGCCGTCCCTAACGCTTCTATCACAGCTATCGATACCTACCTCTCACGGCAGCATCTCCCGCCAGGCGCTACCCTGGGCCTCACGGGGAATGCACCCATAAATAATGACTTCAATTCCAGTGTCTTTAGTGGTACTGGGAGCGGCCTGAATCTGGGGTTGGCACTCGGCGTACTCATCATCCTGGTGGTGCTGGGTATCGTCTACCGCTCACCCCTTGCCATATTGGTACCGCTCATCACTGTTGGAATGTCCCTCGGGTTGTCCATTCCAGTCATTGCATGGCTTGGTCAGACCTTTGGCCTTGCCGTCGCATCCTTCAGCCTGCAATATGTTGGCTTCGTCCTCCTCGGTGCCGGTACTAACTATGGAGTGTTCATGCTCTCGCGCTATAGAGAAGAGCTTCGCCGTAGTAATCAGCATGATCGTGCAGCACGGCAGGAGGCTTTAGGGCATACTGTTGGGCACGTTGGCGAGTCGATCATTTCGAGCGCCTCGACGGTCGTGATTGCTACCGCCATCATGGGGGTGGCACAACTCTACGAAATGCGCGTCACGGGTCCCTCTATAGCGGTCGGTGTGGTTTGCCTGTTACTCGCCGGGCTAAGCCTGTTGCCAGCACTGATGGCTCTGTGCGGCAAGGCCCTCTTCTGGCCTGCACAACCCCGCGCGGGGACGCTGACCGATACGAATGTGACTACAAAAGGCATCTGGGCTCGCGCGGGACGCCTGGTGACCACGCATCCACGCCTTGTCGCTCTGCTAGCAACGGTGGTTCTCGTACCCCTGGCGATCTCTACTGTTTTGATTGAGCCTTCGTTCGATGATTTAAAATCGTTACCCGCCTCGTCCCCAGCCGTCCAGGCCTTTAATGCCTACCAGGCACACTTCAAAGACGCGGCACAGGTGAAAGTCATCCTCAACGATCCCAGGCGCGACCTGCGCCAGGCACAGTACAGCCATGCCATAGCCCAGGTGGCAACCGCGCTCTCGCAGGTTGAGCACGTCACAGGTGTACAGGCCCCATCGACTGCCACTACGCAATCGGTATCGCAACAATTTTTTGCAACAGATGGCAGCGCGGTGGCAATCACCCTCTCTCTCGGCGTTGATCCCTCCTCACTGGAGGCTCGACAAACTGTAGACGCGATCTATACTGCTGCTGCCGGGGCGCAGCATGGAACGTCTCTCGGCGGATCTGAGGTGCTGGTGTCAGGTCAAAGCTCTACAACACGAGATATAGCTATCCAATTTGGGCATGACTTCTCGCTCGTACTTATCCTGGTCTGTCTCGCCATCTATATTATCCTGGCACTGCTCGTCCGCAGCGTGACGGCTCCCGTCTACTTGCTGGCGACGATAGCCCTTTCGGCACTGGCTGCCGTCGGCATCACCAACCTGGTCTATCACAACATCCTGGGACAGCCGCTCTTCGCGATTGTGCCGATCTTTGCCTTCGTCTTCCTGGTCTCGTTGGGTGAGGACTTCAACATCCTGACCATCGCTCGCATCCGCGAAGAGGTGCAGAAACTTGGGCAGCGCAGGGGCATCGCGACTGCGATTGCGCTCACTGGCGGCGTCGTCTCTTCCTGTGGGCTGGTAATGGCCGCCAGCTTCTCACGCCTCGCCGGTAATGCAGTGATGGAGGTTGCTGAGTTGGGCTTTACAGTGGTGGTAGGCATCTTGCTTGATACATTTGTTGTGCGCCCCCTGCTTGTCCCTGCCATTGCTACTATCCTCGGTCGCTGGAACTGGGTGTGGCCTCACAGCAAGCTCTTCAAGAGCATCGATATCGAAAAGCCTCCCCTGCAGGCTCATCAACATCCGTAGACTCTGCGGGCGAATGCTACAAAACGTGCAATACGGCAGGGCGACCGCAAGGGATCGCCCCTACTATACACGAGTGAATCGGCTTGCCAGGCCCGTGTATAGTAGGGGCGGGGCTTGCCCCCGCCCTCTAACGGTCGCCCTGGTAGCGGTCGCTTTGAGTGCAGCACATGTGCGTAGTTCTCGCATTCGCCAGCAGAGTCCTTTATGGTCGCCCGTGTTACTATCCCCTGTAAAGCGGCCCTTGTGAGCGTACAAGATCAAGCGCCTCCAGCACGTGCAGGATATCCTGGCAGACCTCCACCATTACCTGCGGCAACCATTCTTCAGGACGAGGATTATCGGCCACAACCTCTTCACCCTCCTCCTCTTCATCTTCGTCCTCATCCGTTGCTTGGCGCAGGCGCTGCACGAATCGAACAGAGCGAGAATGAGGATCATCATGCAATCCACGCATCCCATCCGGGTGCCAGATCGGCAATTCTACGCGTTGTTGCAGCGTAAGCGCCTCCGGCTGCACCCGGTTGTCTTGCAAACTCATAGTGACGCCTGGACGGGTTTCGTTCGCCCGCCTGCTGTGTTCACTCGCGTTTAACTTGAGCGTCTGCGTTAGTGACAGCAAAGTCGTATCAGTCGCACCATCCCAGTTGAGCGGCGCCGTGTATGCAAGATCAAGCGCCAGCGGCGGGATATCCCTGGTATGCAGGTGTGGACAATGCTCGTTGGGCTCGTGGAAAAAGTCACATACTCCAATGGGGCCTTCCAGCGAAAGCGCCGTGTCCAGCGTACTCCAGGTAAAAGAAAGTGTGCAAGCACTGCGGGTCTCCCCCTCCTCGCAGCTTCCAGTATGACAGGTGCAGGCAAATTCGCGCTCGAGCGACCGTGAATTGACCCAGTATTCTGGATGGGTCACAAGATCAAGACTTGCCGCCGCCTTTAGGAAATACCCCGTCACATCTTCAAAGGTCAGCATCTGTTTACTCCTCGCCGCCCATCTTGGCAACATCAATCTGATGGCTTTCCTGCTACGGCATGCTCCTATATTACCGGATAGTGTCAATATCACAGCCTTTTAGCACCGATATCTTCTTCGTTCCAGGTGGTATAGTGTTAGCGCTCGCCGGTTTTTTCGGCTGGTTCACATTGACCGGCACGCTAGAGGCACCAAAGCAAACACACAGCACAAGGAGAAGGTTTCATGGCAGATATCCGTTTACTACGCATGGCCAGAGTCCTGGTCCACTACTCGCTCGGTATCAAAAAAGGAGATCGCCTGTCGATCAGAACAGAACCTGTTGCTGCTCCACTGGTGCGTGAAATTGTGCGCGAGGCGCTGCATGCTGGCGCCTTTCCCGAAACAATCATTGCACTTCCAGGCATCGCGCAGATACGCTTCCAGCAAGCCTCCGATGAGCAATTGTCCTACATTCCGCCCGGGCTGCGCCTGGCGTACGAAGAATATGAAACAATGCTTCACATTCAAGCAGAGGAAAACAAGAAGGAGTTGAGTAACATCGATCCTGCGCGCATCGCCGTCGCACAAAAGGCTAGCCAGGGATTGTTGCAAACCTCTTTACAGCGCACCAACTCGCAAAACCCCTATACTGAGGGGTCATTGCGCTGGTGTCGCACCATGTTTCCCACCAATGCCTATGCCCAGGATGCTGACATGTCCTTGAGCGACTTTGAAGACTTCGTCTACCGCGCCTGCTTCCTGGACGACGAGAACCCCGTAGCACGCTGGCAAGAGCTTTCCAGGCAGCAAGAGCGGCTGGTGCAGTGGCTCGGGGGCAAGCATACTGTTCAGCTGCGCGGCCAGGACACCGACCTGACCCTCTCGATCGACGGGCGCACCTTCATCAACGATGACGGCCATTACAATCTCCCAGGCGGAGAATTCTTTACCAGCCCCGTTGAGGATTCGGCCAATGGCATTATTCGCTATACCTTCCCCGCCACCTTTGGTGGTCGCTCGGCGGAGGATGTGCGCCTGCGCTTCGAAAATGGCGTCGTCGTTGAAGCGCGTGCCGGTCAGGGGCAGGATCACCTGGACAAGATGCTGGCAATGGACGATGGAGCGCGCCGCCTGGGCGAATTTGCCTTCGGCAATAACCGCAACGTGGATCGTTGCACTAAGGACACGCTCTTCGACGAGAAGATGGGTGGAACGGTACACCTGGCTTTAGGAAACTCTATCCCAGAAACTGGCGGCGTCAATAAATCAGCCCTGCACTGGGACATGGTCTGCGATCTGCGTCAAGGCAGTGAGATCCGCGTTGATGGCGAGTTGTTCTGTAAAGATGGTGAGTTCGTGATCTAGTTCTAACCAAAATGGCCGTCCGTGTCTACTCCACGAACGGCCATTTCAACACAAGTGACTGATAACCTTTGCTCAAAGCATGGGGCGTATTGAAAGAATGGTATAATTTGTCACGCCGCCAGGGGTCGAAACACTCACCGTATCACCCTCCTGGTGCCCCATCAGCGCTTTCCCCACCGGAGACTGGTCAGAGATCAAACCAGATTTTGGGTCGGCTTCAAATGTCTCAACAATGTTGAAAGTACGTTTCGCCCCGGCGTCAGTCTCGACTTCTACCTGCATGCCAATGCGCACAACAGGTGGTCCCTCGAGCGTATCGTGCATATCGGGCGTCATGATCTCAGCAGCTTCGAGCAAGCGCTCAAGTTGCAGTATTTCGCCTTCAACTTTTGCCTGTTCGTTCTTAGCATCTTCGTATGCGCTGCTTTCGGAGATATCTCCTGCTTCTTTTGCTTCGTGGATATAATCAGCTATCTCTTTACGTTTCACTGTACGTAAGTAGTCCAGGCGTTCTTTCTTCTTAGCATAGCCCTCAGGTGTTAAGCGATAGGTCTTTTGCGTGGATCTTGCCTGGCCGGCTTCACTCTGTCCACCAATAGTCATAGTCAGTAAACTCCTCCCTGTTGTTGAGGAAAAAGGGGGAACTCGCAGGGTCTTCACTCCCGCTCCCCAACATGAGAACGATAAAAAACTATAGGGGAGGACAATGGGGAGAGCACATTGCTAGGACCGTTGCACGGGTCCTCTACCCCAAAAACCTCACTCAGAGGCGTGGCCCCTAAGAATCTTGTGAAAACATGAAGGTGATTATACGTTCTAATCAACCGTACGTCAAGTGACCGCGTCACATTTTTTATATATCCGCATATCCGCATATCCGCGCGAGATGCATTGAATGTGATCTCTGCAAATCCCCCCGTGTATGTGCCCCCTATTCAACTCTTCCAATACGATATAGTCCTGTACCACATACCTCACAGGTTCCTCGTACGGCTATACGCCCATTCTTCATCGTAACTTCGGTCGGGTTTAGCATCCTTCTCTTCGTCTTGCATTTCATACAATAGGCTTCAATCGTTGTTTGCACTTTAGGACTAGCGTCAGCCATCACCTCCTCACTCCATTGCTGGATAGTAGCAACGACTGTTTCAGGATGCTCCTCGTGGATAGCAAGGCCTGCATCCGGTATCAACGCTAGACGAGTATGTGCCGTTGTCCATGAAACATTCCGCTCGCTGCTAATATTCCCGGCATTGGTCAGCGCCCCGGCTCCCCACATAACCAGCGTAGGTTGGTGCACAGCCTCTACTTGTTGCGTCACATCCCGCTCCAGTTTTCCTGCAAGCAGGGCCATACTTGCATGTTGAGCACCGAATTGGTGCATCGTAGCATAATAATAATCAATATCGGCATCGCTTAGCTGAGCGTGTTGCCTGGCCAATAAATATCGCAGCGCAAAGTGTGTGCTCAGCATCGGGTATAGCAGCCATTTCACCGGCGCTGCCTCGAGCAATTCAGACCGGGCAATTGCGACGAGCCTCCCATTATTTCGCATGAGCGTAGGTAAGTGAGCATCTTCTTGTAATGCCCCTTTTTCTTGTTCGCCTTCTAGCGTCACCGGTGAAATCAATACCAGCCCTGTGCATAACTCGGGGGAAGTTGCCGCCGTTGCCACTGCATAGGTGCAGCTTATCCTGCTTGCCAGGATCGTTGCCGGTTTTCTTACCACGTCCATAAGAAAATCCCGGCAGAGGTTCACATACGTTTCAGTCGAATAGTCTAGTGCAGGGCGATCTGAAAGGCCAAACCCCAGCAGATCAGGGGCATAAACGCGGTAGTGCTGTGCCAGTGGCTCTATGATTTTGCGCATCTCATAAGCTGACGCGGCTAATTCAGGTGTGTGGAGGAGAAGCAAAGCTGGCGCTTCTGGCGCTCCCAGCACTTTATAGAAAATGTGACCGAGCTTCCACTTATAATAATGGGGTTCACCAGGCAATGGACTTTCCAGCTGCCGCGGTGTATCTAACATATGTCGCATGGCAACAACTGCGGAAAAAATAAACGCGCTTAAGAAAGTTAGCCCCAGTAACCGGGCTAACTTTCGGCCAGCATTTTTAGAACGTGAACCTGCTGCTTTCTCCATAGAGGGCCTCCTTCATTACCTGTAGTATAGCACGCTTCGTATAATTCACGCCATTTTCCCGCTCCTCCGGCTCTCCGTCCTTGTGTGGGAAAACCTCTTCCCGTAAAGGAAATTCTTTAACTGATGAGTTTGTAAATAAAACAACTCGGTAACCACGTTTATAGAGATGATGCATAAAAAAGTAGAAATAATAGTTACTGCTGTTGACACCAGTCGTTGTGCAAACTACAATACTTTTTCAAAGGGCCAGAAACTAATGGGGAGCAATATGCATATCATATATGACGTGGAGGAGATGACCGAAACCGCGCGAGGATGGCTTGCAGCCGGGTCCGTCGGTTTTGTTCCCACAGTGGGTCATCTGCATACAGGACATGTAACGTTAGTTCAGTCCTCACTGCTAACGTGTGAGCTAAGCGCCGTCAGTATTCTTGTCAACCCCGTGCAATTTGGCTTCGATGAAGATCAAGCGCACTATCCTTACAGTCTCGAGGGAGATCTTCAACTGCTAGACCAGGAACAAGTAGATGTAGTATTTGTTCCTCGCCCTGAAGAGTTCTATCCCGCAGGTTTTTCCTTTCATGTCACTCCCTCCGGTCCTCTGGCTGAGCGCTTTGAAGGCGCCGCTCGACCTCACTATGCTCGTAGTACAGCCACAGCTATGACGAAACTGTTTCAACTCGTGCGACCAGATGTAGTCTTTTTAGGGCAGAAAAATGCTCAGCAAGTAGCCTTGATTCGTAAACTCGTGCGTGATCTCAATATCGATGTCAGCTTGCGTGTTCTTCCAACCGTGCGCGAGCGCGACGGATTAGCAATCAGCGCCCGTAATCACCTGCTCTCGCCTTCAGAGCGCCAGGCAGTTCCCATCCTCTATCGAGCGCTACTTGCCGGCAAAGCGCTGATCGAAAAAGGCGAACGCCGCCGTGCTGTCATTGAAAAGGCCATGATCGCTATGATTGCCACTGAATCCTTAGTAAAACTGGATTATATGACTCTCTGTGATCCAGATACCTTCGAATTAATGGGAAAGAAGATGCCACCCAGGCTCCCTGACTTGTTACTCGCGGTTGCTGCACGTGTTGGCACCACGCGCCAGGTGGATAATATCCTCTGGAAAAGTGACGGCTACTGGTTGACCTGACTCTACCGCACAAACTGTTTGAGCACCTCATCAACACCAGGATGCCCACGGTTTAACCTGAGATCCTCCGCTCCCGTCGCATCCGTTTGCACCAGCAGTATACCCTGTTGGATGCAGGTATTGAGCAACTCGCGTGCAGACTCACGTGTGAGACGGCCGCGGAAACGGTTTTTAGGATTCACTGGATCGCCGATGAAGTTAGACACGCCAATAATTGTGCGCCAGGACCAGTTGCGGTCAATATAATCAAGAAATTGTAGGAATTGTGGGTCCAGTACATCCATCGGGTATGGCTGGTACTGCGTGGCAGACGCACCTAAAGAAATAGCAGGCATACCTCCAGTATTCCCCGTCGCGGACATCGAACCATACCCGCTTTCACCCATTTGACCAGCAGGACTCCCTCCCGGCACTAAGGGCACAAATTGATTAGCGCTGCTTATTAGATCTCGGCTGACGGTTCCTGGTATACCAACAACAATTACAGTTTTGTTTAAACGTAGCTTTAGACGGGCGCTGATGCGGGTAAAATCCTTATCGCCTGTCATCAGAACGAACGTAGAGATAGTAGGACGATCAAAGACAGTTTCAATAATATCCATCAGCATATTTAAGTCAACGGTGCTTTGGGTCACCGTACTCTGGACAATCGTACTCGAACCACTTGCATTTATAGCAGGCATATGACCTGTATTCCCTGTCGATTGAACAGGGTATCCCAGGGGACCGGTGCTACTACTGGAGCCCAGGGGTCCAGTAGGTGCAGATTGGTACTGGTACGAGGCGGGTTGCCGCGACGGATCACGCTGCTGGTATTCGGGCATCTGATAGCCCTCCTCCGTCAGCGTTTCCTCTTCAGACAAAAGATTCCCATCGATCTCAGAGTGTCCAGGCTCTGGTGAATCCTGGTACGCTGGCCACTCATTGCCACCACTCTGCGCTTGAATCGCAGGTAATGGTCCAGAATTGCTAAGGGGTCCGGTGGGCCATTGGCGTTGATAAGGGCTTGGCGCACCCTGTTCAGATACCACCATCGACGAACCCAGGCCCCCCGTAGGCGGGTTACCAGAGGTGTAGTGGACCGTTCCCATACGTATGCGATCTCGCTGTTTGGCAGGGCAATCAACCCGGTCGATCATCGCTGCCGTCAAGCTCCCCTTAAATGGTTCCGGTTGACGAGACCAATCCGCATAAGCGCGAGCTACCATTACAGTCCCATATCGGCGTGCTACCGCTATCAATTCCTGTGGATCAGGTTCCCGCCGCTGGATATTCAGCATACTATAACGGATGTTCTCAAAATCGATGAATAGAGCAATTTCTTCGGGCACAATCTTCTCCTCTCATTGGGAGAAACCGCGCAGACCAAGATGTATTATGATTGTTCAGGTGCTCGGATTTTTTGAAGCCATGCTTCATGCAATAACGCATATTGCTATCCTATAGCTATGAGCATATCATACTTTAATAGCAAAGTCGAGAGGTCTGCGCTTTACTTTTACGTAGTAAAATGATATAGTCTTTTATAAAGATGCGTTAGGGCTTATCCATGCAGCTATCCTGTGTGTCCAAGAGTTCGTTACTATGGAGCTAACAACATCATTACGTCCCCCTGATAATTCAGTGTGTCCTGTCGCTCGCACTGCCAGGATCATCAGTGGGAAATGGACTCTGCTTATTATCCGCGATTTGGCTTCCGGTGTCAAACGTTTTAATCAACTCGAACGTTCACTTCAGGGCATCAGCCCTAAAACTCTCTCTGAGCGATTGCGCTCTCTCGAAGAAGAAGGCGTCATCCTTCGTCAAACGTTTGCTGAAGTCCCCCCTCGCGTGGAATATTCACTCACCGCCAAAGGTCACGACCTCGTCGAAGTCGTAGAATGCATGCGTTGTTACGGCAAACAATGGTTATGTGACGCCGGCGAATTGCAAGAATAGTCCACTTACTGTTGCCCCCTGTAGAGAAAAACCGGGGTTATTCCCCGGTTCTTTTGCCTATGCTTAAAGCACTCCCTCTAACTCACCTGCGGTGGGAGAGCCATCGCACAGCACCGTTAGCCAGATGGATTTCAATGTGCGATCAATGTCAGATTAGCGATAAACGCTAACGAGTTCACGTTTGTGTTCAGCGAGGAATCGATGGAGTGTTCCTTCGTTTTCTGCTGTAACGCGCTCACTGTACTCTTCTACCTGATTCTCTGACCTGGACACCAGGTCGTAGAGACTGGCGACATCATAACGCATCTGCACTTGAAGCTGACCCTCGCCATTAAACCCCTCGACGAAGAGACCATCCTCTTCCTCATGAATTGCGATGCTCTTCACGCCGACTTGATCTAGCACCCGACCAACAGCGTGCAGGATACTCCCGTAACTGAACGTGGCCCGCATTGATTCCTCCCATTTAAATAGTTGGAGATAGACAATCATTGTACTTTGGTGGACCGCACTGTCAAATGCAAAACAACATTGCAAACTTTGTTTGGGCAGTGTGTTGTAATGTGAGTCTTGCATCACACCAAAACAGTTTACCATAATGTCTAGGTAAACGTCAAGGTCGCAAAATTGCCCATTCCTCTCGCAAAGTGTACAGAACTCTGCCAATCATGTACAATAGGGGTGAGGTACATCACTTATGCTCTGGCTCATATAAAGATAAAATGATGTTCCCAAATACTCAGATTGAGAGGAGCCTCTTAATGCGTCTACGTCGTCATTATCGTTCGCTGCTGCTAGCGCTCTGCCTTTGCACACTTCTTCTTTCACCTGCTGCCTTCGCTCCCAGGCACGCCCAGGCCTCATCCAGCCCGATTACTGTCAGCTCTCGAACGTACATTGTGAATTTTCCCCACTATATCGACATCAGCGTAAGCGCCAGTGATCCCATTGGCATGATCGTCAAGGCCAGTCTCGATATTGTTTTGAGCGATAATTCGCCACAAGAACTACACAACGTGCCCATTGGCAAAGTGGGACATACGATCTCCACCACCTGGCGCGAAAATACGAGCGGCGGCAATTTCGTTCCACCCGGATCACACGTTTTCTACTTCTGGCAGTTCTGGGATAGCGCGGGGAATACGCTCACCGATACGCCACAAAAATTTGCTACGACAGATACCCGCTTTAATCCCTGGCAGCACCTATCGCAGGGCTTGTTAGAAGTCAACTGGTACAATCGCCCGCTAGATTTTGGGCGGGTGATGTTAGCGCAGGCAAGCGACAGCATAAAACATATCAGCTCAGTGCTTGGTGGAGGGCTGATCCATCCGATCAACCTGTGGATCTACGAAACCATCGACGATTTTCATGGCTCGCTCGCACCGGGCGCCTATGAATGGGTAGGAGGTGTAGCGTTCCCAATGCTAGATGAAGCTTCAATTGTCGCGGTCAGCACCTCTGACCATACACTGGTGCGAGACATGCCACACGAACTGACGCATCTTATCTTTCACCAGTTGACCGGTAATCGCATCGATTTGCCTACGTGGTTCGATGAGGGCCTGGCGGTCTACAACCAGGTCTATCATGAATCTGATATGTCGCTGCGTTTCAACAAAGCACTTCAAGCGCAGGCACTGCTGCGCCTGGATGACATTTCTTTAGATTTTCCTGCCAATGCCGACCAGGCCTACCTTGCCTATGCCGAGAGCTGGAATCTGGTTGACTACATGTACAGCACTTTTGGTCAGCCCAGGATGGCGCAACTGATCAAGGATTTAGGTAATGTTTCAACAGATGTTAGTGCAGATTTTCAGCAGGCATTGGGAGTAGACGAGCTGCACCTCGAGAACCAATGGCGCCTTCACCTGCATCAACCCTGGGTCATTCCGCCTGATCAGCTAACTCCGGTATCTCAGGCAGTGACCCCGGTCAAACAGAACGCCACCACCGTCGATACAAGCTCGTGGCTACTTCTTGGTCTTGGCGTGCTGTTTGTCGTGGGCGCTATGAGCACGCTGGTAGTGCTTGTGCTTTTCAGTGTGCGCCGCAGCAGGGCTGCAGCAGCGCAGGCCAATACTGCTAATCCAGCGGGCCGGCAGCAGCAGGGGAATCAGGCAATAGCATACCCATATCCCGATCCATCGACCTACATGCACACATCGATGTATGCCTCGCCAGCTCCTCCATCGGACGTTCAGAACCAGGAGTATCCGGCCAATCCACCCCGGAAGCAGGCTCCGCAGGAATGATAGTGAGAAAGATGAAATGCATGCCAGGGCGCTATCACCGGAGACGTTACAAAGTTCCGATCATCCTATTTAAGGAGGTCTGTGATGGAAGTGTATGATTCCCCTTCCCATTATTATCCATCCGATGCTATGCCGCTGGATGAGCTGGCCTATTGGATCGCATTCAACCGGGTTTCTGGCATCGGACCTGTCAGCTTCAAATCGCTGCTCGATAACTTCGATGGTGACCTATCAGCAGCATGGCAAGCCGATAGTAAAGAACTGGCAAGGGCCGGTCTTGCACAGAGGGCCATCGAAAATCTAGGCAAGCTGCGCTCAACCAGTACGCCTCAGAACGAGCTGGAAAAATTAGAACGCCTTCGCATTCGCGTGATTACCTCGAAAGATAAGTCCTACCCGCCGCTGCTGAAAGAAATCGACGATGCCCCGCCGGTGCTTTATACCTATGGCAAACTCACAGAGGCTGACCAGTTTGCACTGGCCGTGGTTGGTACACGCAATTCGACCACCTACGGACGACAGGTAACCGAACGCATCGTGACCGATTTAGCGAGGGGCCAGGTTACCATCGTCAGCGGCCTGGCGCTGGGTATTGACACAATTGCGCACACAGCGGCATTAGATGCTGGCGGGCGTACTATAGCTGTGCTGGCATGTGGGCTGGATATCATCTACCCCTCGGTGAATCGGGGCCTGGCACGGCGCATGGTGGAGTCCGGGCAAGGTGTGCTCATCACCGAATACCCGCTCGGTGTCCAGCCCGAAGGAGGCAATTTCCCCGCACGTAACCGCATTATCTCAGGACTCGCGCTTGGCGTGCTGGTGGTGGAAGCGCCAGAAAAAAGTGGTGCACTCATTACAGCGGATCGCGCCTTGAAGCAAGGGCGTGAAGTCTTTGCAGTCCCTGGAAGCATCCTTTCGAATAGGAGCACCGGTGTAAATAAACTCATCCAGGACGGAGCTCGCCCCGTGATGGATGTTAAGGACATCCTGGATGCGCTCAATCTCTTCCTGGTGCCCCAGCAGGTTGAGATGCAAGCCGTGCTACCCGAAAACGACGAGGAACGCGCGCTCTTGAAGTTTCTCAGCCATGAGCCATGCCATATTGATGAACTCATACGTGAATCTGAACTACCGGCAAAAGACGTATCGTCAACGTTGATAATGATGGAACTGAAAGGTATGATCCGGCAGGTTGGGGGGATGCAGTACGTTCTGGCAAGATAGATAACGGAGATCAATGATTTACCTCGACCACTTGCTCAATGCAACACATGGAGTCCTACTTCACGCGGGCAAACAAAGCCATTTCGATGCCTTTAGCCATGATACGCGGCAGCTGATCCCGGGCGAACTGTTCGTAGCAGTGCGTGGGGAACGCAGCGACGGCCATGATTACCTGCTCGATGCAGTGCAACGAGGTGCAAGCGGCCTGCTGGTGGAGGCGGAATACCTCAATGCTCTTGCAGGGGAAGCACAAAAAATTTTAGCCGGTGCGCGAGTTGCGACCATCGTCGTAGAAGATACACGCATCGCCTTGCAACAGTACGCCCGCTTTATTTTAGACCGGTGGCATCCAACGGTGATTGCTGTGACCGGCAGCACGGGCAAAACCAGCACCAAGGAAGCGATCGCGGCTGTGCTCTCCAGCAACTTTGCTACATTCAAAAGCTGGCAAAACTATAACGATTTGCTGGGGCTGCCACTCTCACTTGGTCGCCTGGAAGAGCGCCACGAATACGCCGTCCTGGAGCTGGCTTGCGACCATCCAGGTGAAATCAGGGAGCTGTGCCGGATCGCACAGCCATCCATAGGCGTGCTCACCAATATCAGTCCGGCACAACTCCAGTATTTTGGTACCGTCGAGCGCTTGGCGGAAGAACTCGGTACGCTGCTTACTTCTCTGCCAGCAGCGGGCCTTGCAGTTGTCAATGGGGATGATGCGTTGACACGCGCTTTGATCGCACAGCTTGACAATCAGCTCGCCGCGCCTATCAAAACCTTTGCAGCATCGATGGCTCAAGATGTGCAGGTGACATGGGATGGAACCAGGTGCACACTTCCACCGCACATTGACGAAATAATCTGGCCAAATCGTAGGGGCCTCAGCGACGTCTGGAGTGGGGAGCAAGAAAGATACGGGGTATCTTTACAAGCCCTCGGAGAGTCGAGCGCGTATCAATACTTCGTGCCCAGCGCCGATTTATCGGCCCCCACGAACCTCGATTCCCATCTGTTAGGGGCGCATCATGTGGCTACGATGCTGGCGGCGTACACTGCTGGGCGGCTCTGTGGGTTGAATGCGCAAGAGATTGCGCGTGCCCTGGCAAAGCTGTATCCATTGCCTGGGAGACTTAACCCACTGCAGGGAATAGAGGGCGCAATGCTGCTTGAAGACACGCACAATGCCACCCCTGCCTCGGTTATTGCAGGTCTGGAAACACTCAGGGCACTGCCGGCGGGCAATCGCATAGCCGTGCTTGGAGATATGTTGCGCCTGGGTTCCTACGAGGAAGAGGCCCATCGCCGGGTTGGGCAGAAGGCCGCCCAATGCGTAAATTACCTGGTTACACGGGGAGAACGCGCTGCCCTGATTGCCGAATCTGCACGCAAGGCTGGTCTTGCGATGGAACATATCATCCTTACCTCGACTCACGAAGACGCGGCCCAGGCAGTACGCAAGATCATTGCACTTCCGGGCAAACATGATCACTACACCAGGCTCAAGGATGCTGTCCTGATCAAAGGCTCGGAAGAGATGCGGATGGAACATGTTAGCGAACTATTGATGGCCCGGCCTGCGCAGGCACGCGAACAACTGGTGCGCCAGACACCAGGTTGGAAGCAGATCGTGGTTATGCGCCCTGAGCGTCCCACCTGGGTTGAGATCGATTTGAGCGCCATCGCTAGCAATACGCGCCAGGTTCAGTCCCTGGTGGGGCCAATGGTGCGCATTCTTGCCAGTCTCAAGGCTGACGCTTACGGGCATGGAGCATTGAAAGTAGCACGCACAGTCCTACACAATGGCGCGAGTATGCTGGGCGTGGCAACGGTGAGCGAGGCAATGCCATTGCGCGAGGCGGGCATAGGCGCTCCCATCCTGGTATTCGGTTATGTGCCGGCCTGGCAAATGCGCGAAGCGGTACGCCTGGGGCTGACCATTACACTCTATTCAAGCGAATCTGCCCAGGCGCTTTCGCGTGCGGCCTGCACGCTGGGGCAGGCGGTGAAGGTACATGTGAAAGTCGATACAGGTATGGGACGCCTGGGCATACGCGCAGAGCAGGTGACAGAAGTACTCGAGCTTCTACACGAGATTATTGACTTGCCGGGCCTCGAGTTAGAGGGTATCTTTACGCATTTTGCCATGGCCGATACGCACGATCAAACTCATGCACGCATGCAACTCGCACGCTTCCAAAACGTATTGCAAGTAGTTGAAAAGGAGCATATCCGTCCACCGTTAGTACACGCTGCTAACAGCGCCGCGATCCTTAGCCTGCCGGAAGCGCATTTCGACATGGTGCGACCGGGGGTCGCTTTATATGGACTGGATCCGTCGCCGGAAGTGTGCCTGCCCGTGGGATTTCGCCCTGCGCTCTCCTTCAAAACGCAGGTAGCCCAGGTCAAAGTCATACCAGAGGGGGAGTGCATCAGTTATGGCTGTGCTTATATAACAGAACGGGCTACGCGTGTAGCGATACTCCCCGTGGGCTATGCCGACGGTTTTCGCCGCGCACCCACGAACTGGGGAAACGTATTGATTCACGGTCAAGAAGCGCCACTGCTGGGACGAGTCTGCATGGATCAGAGCATTGTCGATGTCACGCATATTCCGCAGGTGCGTGCAGGTGATGAAGTTGTACTCATTGGACGACAGGGGAGCGCCTCTTTAACAGCAGAGCAAGTAGCGCAGCGATTGGGTACAATAAACTACGAAGTTGTCTCAGAGATACTGGCTCGTGTGCCGCGAGTAGACTGAAGACGGGGATGCAATCGAGTAAGACGGACAATGGATCAGAAGAATCGGATCCATCCCGGTTCTTTGCAATCATTATCGCCAATCCGGCATCCGGATCTTGCGGCTTTCCGCATCATACACACCATTTGCATGAGACACTCGCCTTTCTACGTGGCTATGGATGGCGAGTTGAGCTCTGGTACACGCATGCTCCAGGAGACGGTGAGCAACTCGCACGGAAAGCGGTCGGACAGAAAGCCAACCTGGTGATTGCAGCAGGCGGCGATGGTACGATTAATGAGATCATTCAGGGACTGGCAGGCAGCGAAACCGCGCTGGGTGTGCTTCCCAATGGGACTGTCAATGTGTGGGCGCGAGAACTCGGCATTCCATTGGATGAGGCCGGGGCACGCGCTGTACTGGTGAACGGTCGGACGCGCCACATCGATCTGGGCTGCGTGAATGGTCGCTATTTCCTGTTAATGGTAGGAATTGGCCTCGATGGAGAGGTCATCCAGGCGGTCGAAAGAAAGCCTCTCAAACGTCTAGGAGTGCTCGGCTACGCTCTGGCTGCCCTCTGGCTTGGTCCAGGGTACAGTGGTTTTCCGGTCGTCGTACAAATTGATGGATTAGTGGTCAAAACTCGCGCGCTGCAAGTCTTTGTCGGCAATACACAGCTCTACGCAGGCGCATTTAAATTTACCTGGAAAGCAAAATGCGATGACGGCCTGCTCGATCTGTGTATCGTCCGCAAGCGCAACTTGCTGGGACGCATTGTAGTGCTCTGGGACTTTCTGCTTGGCCGCGAGAATGCGCTACGACACATTCACCTCCATCAAGATAGAAACACTGCAGCCAGTTGCTTTTCAGATCGACGGTGAAGCAGCCGGCCATACACCCGCGACCTTTAGCATCTCCCCCGGCACACTCAAAGTCGTGGTCCCACAAAAGACCCCGGAAGGATTATTTTCTCGGGAATAATGCACATTGACGAAATAATCCGGCCATCCATAGGGCCCGATTATGCAGAGTAACAAATTACTCCAACCATTCGTAGGTGCCGATTATGCACATTGACAATTACTTCGATCAGCAGTAGGTGCCGATTTATCGCGCACACCGCCGATTTATCGGCCCTCTCGGTAGATGTGATGGTGTCCGCATTTAAAAGTTACTCTGCATTATCGCGGCCAGCGCCGATTTTGCACATTAGGCAAGGTTCAAATGAACGTGACAGTTCCTCAGCAACAGCAAGGTCCAGCCCTGTCATGCTGAGCGCAGCGAAGCATCTCTCTGCCCAGCGATACAGACCCTTCGCTGCGTGGAGGCGTGACAACAAGGGGAAGCAG
>WNFG01002000.1_pt1 | contig 19927 bp, 20 predicted proteins | sample 5400431 | NCBI WGS metagenome assembly WNFG01 (sample SAMN13153346, study PRJNA577476) | soil metagenome | isolation source: 120 cm saprolite under Douglas fir tree site 2 hole 3 replicate 2 | place: USA:California | collected 2015-04-18 | reverse complement strand
CGTATCCCGAGTATGGTTCCTGGCCGCCATTGCCCGGCTGCCCTTGTCCCTGCTGACCTTGATTTGGATCCCAAGCCATTTCGTAGTTCTCCTTTGCTCTAAACAAGTTTATACAATGCCGTATACCTGCATATGAGAAGACCGAATCCTCTATAAGAGGCTTGCAACGTATCAGTTATAACATAAGTCGTTGCATCTGTCTATTTTCTTTAACGTGAGCAATACTATGTACTGTTGTTTGGGCAAGGTTCAATGTGAAGAAAAGTCCTTGACAGTTTGAACAGTCACCCCGTGTCACCCTTCGCTTCGCTCAAGGTCTGTCTCGATAGGCAGCGAGATCCTTCGCTGCGCTCAGGATGACAGGGCTGGACCTTGCTGGTGGTGAGGAACTGTCAAGTTCCTTTGAACCATGCCTTAATCACTTGTAAGGCAGAGGGATACCCACGGTTGAGCGTGCTATAATAGCCCTTGTAATTCTGGATGGGAGAAAGTGAGTTTTTATGATTACCTATGGTGATTTTGAAAAGGTGGATATTCGCGTAGGCAGAATAATTCAAGTGGAGGATTTTCCACAAGCTCGTAAGCCCGCCTATAAGTTGAGTATCGATTTTGGTCCAGAAATTGGCATAAGAAGATCATCTGCACAACTAACAAGCCACTATACAAAAGAAGGGTTGCTCGGAAAACAGGTTGTTTGCGTCGTAAACTTTCCGCCCAAGCAAATTGGCCCTTTCATCTCAGAGGTGTTAACGCTTGGAGTTCCTGATGGGAATGGCGAGGTTGTTTTGCTGGGTCCTACACAAGAAGTCCCTTTAGGTGGGAAGATGTTTTAAGCTGGCTTCGGACAGACCGAAGTGTCGCACCATCGAATAGCATCTAACGTGATATTCCCATTATTTCATCATGAGTCTACATCTTCAATTAACTCTGCTGTAGATACATGTAAAGCACGAGCTATCTTGCCAAGTGTTGCAAGTTTGATCTCATAGTACGGATTGCGCCACACCCTTTTGATTGTGATAAACGGCACATCAGCAGCGCGTGAAAGTGTGGACATGTTGTACCCCTGGCTTTCTGCAATCTCCTTTACTCGTAACCGTACCATTGATCTTTGCTCATGCCCTTTTAGCCCCACTATATCAGAGAAACCCTCTTGACTATAGTACGCACTTTCGCTTAAACTAATCTAAGTGAGCATTTCTGAGCAAGCAGTTAGGAACAGGAGAAGAGTTAATGCAAGGACAGCAATATACGAGACCGCTACCTACAGGTACAAGGCTTATCTACTACAACAAGGCACAATGCCGCGAAATGGAAGCTGTCGTAAAAGACTCTGGTTATGTTATCTTATGGGTGATAGATGAAGAGAAGTCACAAGCTGACGAACATTATATTTCGTATAGAGATGTGGTCAAAGTTATACAGGAAAATAATCAATTATCCCCTCGCTGCTGAGAGATGTGATAGGATGAAGAGTAGGAACATTGCTTCCTCAGAAACAGGGAGGATCCATGATGCAAGAGGCTGGGGTGTCGTTCCTGACCACCTGGCAAAACTTTTACACCATCATCGGCTCCGCTGCGGCGACGCTGACGGGATTGATATTCGTGGTGATGACCTTGATTGCGGGGGTGCGGGTGCGCGTGTCGTCGCCGAGTGGGGGGATTGCAGCATTCAGCACGCCCAACGTCGTGCATTTTTGCCTCGCGCTGCTGGTCGCCGCGATTCTCAGCGCACCCTGGCAGGCACTCTGGAATGCTGGTCTGCTGCTGGGCCTCTCGGGTCTCGGGGGGATGATCTACGTGGTCATCGTGCTCCGGCGGGCACGCCGTCAGACGGACTATCAACCGGTGCTGGAAGACTGGCTGTTTCATACGGTCTTTCCGCTGGTCTCCTACACTGCCCTCCTCGTCGCGGCGATAGTGCTCCCAAGCCATCCGGCACCGGCACTGTTCGTCATCGCTGCGGGAACGGTGCTGCTCCTGTTCATCGGCATCCACAACGCGTGGGATAACGTGCTCTACATTGCCATCGACCTCTCCCGGCCTCAGAACAAGAGCCAGGACTAGCATGGGTCTTGCGCTGGTTCGCTGACGTTGGTCAAGTGCCGTGGGGACGCGCAGCGTGGGAAGATCCTTATACGGCACCTTTTCATGGGAGCGACAGGCGTGCCTCTCTTCCATCGAGGACGGCTTGAGAGCAGCGCTCCGTTTGACCAGGAGCGCAACACGCTGTCACAAACCACAGAGAGCACGCTGCCCTGCTGGAGCAAGACGAGCGTCTTGTTCCTCCTCGTTTCTGCTCGTGGGAACCATATGGTGATTAGACTCGTTTGAGGCCGATGAGTTCACGGACTTTTGCCGCAAACACGTCCAGGTCAAAGGGCTTCTGTAAGAACGCACTTCCTGGGTCCAGCAGATTCCGCCGTTTCAGGTCCATCTCTTGATACCCACTCATGACCAGAACCTTCGTGTCTGCACGCTTCCTGCGCACATGCTCCTGGAATTGTCTTCCCTTCATCCTGGGCATCATGATGTCTGCGATCACCAGGGCGATGGAGGAGGCATGCTGCTCAAACAGGTGCAAGCCTTCTTCTCCATCATTGGCCATGAGCACTCTATATCCGTGCTCCTGCAGCATCTCGCTCATGATCAGTTGGATGTCAGGGTCATCCTCGACCAGCAGAATGGTCTCAGATCCGCCCAGAACTGCCTGCGCTTCGAACGGCCCCCGTTCCTCCGAATCACGCCGTGATGCTGCTTGACGATGCCATAGACGACGGCAAGGCCCAGTCCTGTTCCCTGACCCACCTCCTTGGTGGTAAAGAACGGTTCAAATAATCGCGCCTGAACCTGTTCATCCATCCCAATTCCCGTATCGCTGATGCGCACGAGGACATAGGACCCGGGAGGGAGATAGGGCTGGACATGTTGCCCGCCCTGTGCAATTTCGACCTGCTGGGTGGTGATCTCCAGGTTTCCCCCGGCAGGCATGGCATCGCGCGCATTCATGCAGAGATTCACCAGAACCTGCTCCAGCTGCGTCGGATCGGCATAGACCGCTTTCAGTGCCGGGTCAGCGTGGAACACAAGCTGTACGCTTGCTCCCAGAAGCGTCCTGAACAGGTCGAGGAGCGAGGCGATCTGCTCATTCAGGTCGACGTATCTCTGTTCCATGGGGGTTCCACGCGCAAAGGCCAGGAGCTGTCGGGTCATGCGCGCTCCCCGCTCGGCCCGCGTATGTATATGCTGGAAGTACTCGGAGAGGACGTGTTCCTGCTGCGTGCGTGCCAGCCCCCGCTGGGCATAGCCCATAATCCCGGCCAGCAGGTTGTTAAAATCGTGCGCCAGACCACTGACCAGCAGCCCCAAACTCTCCATCTTCTGGGCTTGCTGCATCTGTACCTGCAAGGCCTGGCGCTCGGCCCGCAGCCGCGTACGTTCCAGACAGTCCTCGATGGCAATGGGCAGCCGCGAGAGATGGGTTTTGAGGATGTAATCACTCAAGCCAATTTTCATCGCCTCTGCGGCAATTTCTTCGCTGCCAGTCTCGGTCACCATGACCACCGGCAGATCGGAGGAGCGCGCCCGGATTGCCTTGAGGATCTCGAGCCCCGTCGTCCACTTGAGCTGATAGTCTGTGAACACCATCGTATAGTCCAGCTCTCGCAGGGCCTCTTCGAACGCCTGCTGGTGAAGAATCTCCACGTAGGTCGCTGCCGGAATCGCCTGCTGGATGATTCGTTTCATCAGTTCACGGTCATACGGGCTATCATCAATGAGCAGAAATCGCATAGTTGTCCTCACTCTGCTGCACGCAACTCCATCCAGAAAACGCTCCCATGTCCTATGCTGGAGGTGATACCGATGCGTCCTCGCATCAGTTCGACGGCCTTACGCACAGTCGCCAGTCCCAGACCCACGCCGTCGTAGACCTCGACGCCATGCAGCCGGACAAACGGCCGAAACAGCCGTAGTTGATCCTCGGGCGCAATGCCAATGCCGTTATCCTCGATCTCGAGGCGGCACACCTGCTGGGTGGTTGCTGCCCTGATTGTCACCGTGGGTCGCACTCCTGGCGGCACGAATTTGAGCGCATTGGACAACAGATTGGTCAGCGCCAGCATGAGCAACACGACGTTCCCCTGCACCATTGGGAGCTCCCTATCGACAACCACCAGGGCCTGGCGCTGCCCTACCTCCTGCTCCAGGTCTTGCACACATCGCTGGACCAGCTGATCGAGAGCGATGTGCTGCAACTGCCTATCAGCGCGCTCGACACGCGCGAAATCGACCAGCCCATCGATGATCTCCTGCATCTGCACGGCGATGGACTGAATACGCTCCAGGTCGTGTCGTCCTTGCACCCCCAGCCGCTCGGCCTCTTCCTCCTGCAAGAGCTGGGCAAAGCCTTTGATCGCCCGCAGCGGCGCCTGCACATCGTGCGTCATCGCGTGAAAGAAGGACTCCAGCTCTTCGTTGCGCAGCTTCAGTTCCCGTGAGAGCTGACGCGTCCGCAGCAGGATTTCCACCCGCGCCTGCAGTTCCAGCTTCTCAATCGGTACGCGGATCAGCTCATCCACCGTCTTCCACAGGTGACGGGTGAGCAACTCGGCCTCCCGCTGCGTGGTGATGAGCACCACGGGTAAAAAGGTTGGGGCGTCCTCGGCCTTGCGCAGACGCACCTCCTGCCAGAGCCGGTCCAATGTGGGACCATCGATCAGACACAAATCAAACGGAACGGCGAGTGGTGTTCCATTGTCTGGGATCACCATCTCGTAATGCTGTCTCAACCAGTCGGACAGCAGGGCGCAATTCGTTTTGTTGTCCAGGAGCAGCAGTATGCGATTCATCCTCTCCTACTCCTCCAGGATGCTCTGGATCACCCCAATCAATTCCTTGACCACCAGGGGCTTCACCATCACGCCTTTCGCTCCATGGGATAAACTGGCCTGCTGAATGGCCGCACTCTGCCGGGGTGATACAACCAGAAAGGGGATTTTGGCCGTCCGCAACTGCTCGCAGCGCGCCCAGATCTCCGCGTCGAAACCGGTAATATCGACCAGGGCCCCGGCAAGCAGCTGCGGGTTCGCCAGGGCCCGATCGATCTCCTCGTAGGTCGCTGTCGAGACGGTGGGATACCCCTCTTTCGCGAGGAAGTCCGCCAAGAGTTGCAGATTGCGCGGCAGGCGGTTGACCAGCAGCAGTGTGTGAGCGGTGGTTGACATGCTCAGCCCTCCTTGCTTGCAGCATCGATGTAGGAGATCCTTCCCGTCAAAATGCCTTGCAGGTTCGTGAGGGGTCGGCCCACCTTGATGCCATAGCGACTCATTTCGATTTCGCGTAAGGTGCGTTCAAAGCTCGACAAGCGTTTCTTGAGGACGCCAACGACCTTGCGGAGTTCCCCACGCAGTTCCAGGTAGCGTAAGAACACAATATTATCCGCCAGGTAACTGATTCCCACGTCACTCACCTGGAAGTCGCCGACGATCGACTCCACTTCGTTGATGAGCAGGACGGCCACGCCCATATTCTGCAGGTATTTGCACAGGCCATGCAGGTACCGCACGACATTGTCTCCGCGCAGCGAGAGGCTATAGCCTGCAATACTATCGATCATGACAATGCCAGCATGCTGCTGCTCAACCTCACAGCGCACGGTGTGGGCAAATTCATCGGGCGTCAAATGCAGGGGTTCGATCTGCACCACCGAGAGGGTCCCGCGCTCTATCATGGCCCGGACCGGGATATTGAGGGACTCACAGCGGCGTAAGAGCGTCTCTTGCACCTCTTCAAACGTGTAGACCACCGATCGTTCGCCTCGCCCCGCCGCCTCTTTCATGAACTGGAGCCCCAGCGTCGTTTTCCCGACACCGGTGGGACCGGTCAGAATGCTGATGGTGCCACGCTCCAACCCCCCGTGTAGCAGTTCATCCAGCTCCGGAACGCCGGAGGAGATGGTCTCCTGTACGAACTGCTGGCGGTGCCGCTCGGGGAGCAGGTGCGGAAACACCTCCATGCCCCGATCGGTGAGACGCATGGTGTGAGACCCACTGCGAAAGTCAGAGCCCCGAAACTTGCTGACGCTGACCGCACGGCCTTCCGGCTGAAAATGCAGGTGGATGACGCCGTCGCTCATAAATTGGAGGTCGTCATCAGGAACGGAGCTGTTACCTTCGGAGGTATAGAGAACGGTTGCTCCCTGCTCGACCAGAAAGCGCAGGAAGGAGAGCACCTGTTTGCGGAACTGGAACGCATCGGTGGCGAGGTAGCGAAACTGCGTCATGGCATCGAGAAAGACCCGCTGCGGCTTCAGATGCTCGATCTGCTCCATGATCTGCCGGGTCACCGGTTCGCGTTCGACTTCGGCAGGAGAAAAAATATCGTAGGTTTGCATTTCGGTGAAGAAGGCTGCGTTGGGCGAGAGATCCAGGAAGCGGACCTGGGTGAGATCAAAGCCAAGCGCGTTGGCATTGGCGCACAGTTCCGCTTCAGATTCCCCCAATGTGATAAAGAGGCTGCGCTCTCCTTGAGCCGTTCCTTCGGTGAGAAAGTGCAGGCCGAGCGTCGTTTTCCCACACCCGGGACCGCCGCGCAAGAGATAGGCGCGCTTTTGGATGAACCCGCCATTCAAAATCTCATCGAGCCCTGTCACGCCCGTCGAGACCCGCACAGATCCCTGCTCGACCCCGCCATTATACTGCTGGTTCTGTGGCTCTTGTCCTGGGATCACCTCCTCCGGGGGGAGAGGGTTCTTGCTCGTAACCATAATATGCTTCTCCTTCATTGGTCATGCGGCACGATCCGATTGACGACGGAAAGAATGCCTTGTTCAGTGCTGTCCTTCTCCGTAGGGCAAAGCAGCCGCACGTGCCAGAGGGAGAAGGAGGCTAGTACTCAAAAGAAGAGGGTACAGCTCGCAGGACAGCACTGAGCGCTTCCTGAACTGCCTGGAGCAATCTCGATGCAGACCCCTGGATCGGGCGCATTCTCGATGATGATATCGGCTCCAACGAAACATGTGACCTCCCTCGCTCTAGCGAATGAGAAGAGGACGCGGTAGTTAACGCAACGGGGTCGGGCATGAAACACCTCCCATGATCTCAACATCCTATCAGTGCAGAAATACAGGACAATAACGATCTTCCAGGCACATCATCTCACGGCTCGAGTCTACTCATGGGCTTTTCCTACGAGAGCCATAAATACCTCACTACTATAATATATAGTACACGGGTGAGAACCCAATGATGGAGACAAAAGGTTACTGTTATTCTGAACAGGTATCATATCGTTCTATCGTTCATAAATCTTGCATTTTCATCCCTCGTATGTTATAAGTTGTTTGGGTAACGGTTATGCTTTCCACGGAGGGAGCCTATGGTTCAGGGTACACCACCACCCGCAGCGGCAACCATCCTCATTGTGGAGGACGACGAAGATACCCGTGAGTTTCTCACGCTGGCTATCACGACGGAGACCCCGTATCATGTTTTTTCTCTGGGGAGTGCCACAGAGACCTTTCAACGCCTCAACGAAATACAGGCGGCCAAGCCCGCACTCTTGATCTTAGACTATCGGCTTACTTGCATGACAGCGCTCGAGCTGTATGACCGCTTGTGTGTTACGGCAGAGCTAAAGAATATTCCTACAATCATTATTACAGCCGGTCACCTCGACGAAGAGACCCAGCGTGCGCTCGCGGAGCGAGACATTCGATTACTAGAGAAACCCTTTGATCTCGGCGAACTTATCTCCTGTATCGGGCAAGCTATGCAACCTGACAACCTGTTACTAATTGATACCCAGGACGTTTGAGCGAGGCAGAACACCACCTGCTCACGTTCATAGAGTATACTCTAGCTACTTTGTCCCATTGCCAAGCCATAGAATAGTAGCGCGGCAGCAGCAGCCATCACCAGAAAGGTCAGAACCAGGCCAATAATCGTCAACACGCTCAAACGCTGCTTGCCCATGATCGCCCGGTTCGTGCCCACCAGGATCAGCGTGATGATCAGCAAAGGGGACAATACCCCGGCGAGCACATTGGACCAGAAGATGAGGCGAAGAGGGTCAATGCGCAGGAGTGCCAGCATGAGGCTCACTACCAGGGCTATTGTGAGAATCAGGTAAAAGCCCTCATTCTGCCAAGGCTTCTTGGAGAGGCCCATCGGCCAGCCAAGCGTACCCGCAACAGCATAAGAAGTGCCTGCGAGCAAGACCGGAATTGCCACCAGCCCAGCACCAATGAGCCCGAACGCGAAGAGATACTTGGCGAGTGGGCCGAGCAGGGGTGCTAGCGCTTGTGCCGCATCGGCTGCTGTGGCGATGCTTTTGTGATGGCCAAAAAGTGTTGTCGCTGTCGAGAGGATGATCGCGTAGGCTACCAGGTTCCCACTAATCACTCCCATCCCCATGTCGAGCTTGAGCAGCCGCATCTGCTCTTTGGGAGTCCCAGGGCGCACCTCCTCCTTTTCACCCTGCACCTGCCAGAAGATGTTATAAGGCGAAATGGTTGCCCCGAGCAAGGCAACTGCGCTGCTAACGCTCGCGAACGTGAGATCGATGTGTGGCACTACTGTATTGAACAGAACTGCGCTCCAATCCGGTTTCGCCCAGATCGCGGTGATGATATAGGCCCCAAATGCCAGGCTCAGCACAAGAAAAATGTTTTTGAGCGTTCCAAAGGTGCGGTATACTGTGAAATACCACAGGACAGCGGCAATGGGGAGAACAAACCAGAACCAGGCGAGACCCGTCAGCAGCTCGAAGCCACTGCCAACAGCGGCCAGGTCAGCGGCAATCAAGGCGACGTTCGAGATAATGAGCAGGAGGGCGGCCAGTCCAGCAACGGGACGCCCATAGTGTTCGCGCAACAGGTCTGCCAACCCCTTTTGCGTAATGCGTCCAATTTTGGCGCAGGTAAAGAGGACTGTGTAGTAGAGTGGTGTCGCCAGGAGTAGCAGCCAGAGATGCCCAAAGCCATTTTGTGCGCCATCAATGGCGTAGGAGCCGACCGCGGATGAGTCATTGCCCGCCATGCCTCCTAAAAAGCCCGGCCCCAGCAGCCCCACAACGTAACGAAACCCGCCTGGTGATGGTTTGTGAGACGGGATATTCCTTGCTGTTGCGGCGTGGTTCTCTTTGGCGCTGCTACGGTGCCTTCGCAGCGCTTGCACTTCCTCCTCTTTTCCTCGCAGCCCTTCAGCAGTGGGGATGGCCGACTCTACCTCATCGATCGGACCGCTCTGCTGCTTATCCTCCAGTCGCTCGGCCCCTGTTGCTGAAAGTGCCTCCACTTCCTCCGTGTTCGCCTCGATCAGCACATCCCCGTCTGCGTGTTTTTCACCTGCCTGCTCAACAGCCTGGATGCGGTCAGCTGGAACAGTCAAATCTTTCTTGAAGAGTAGTCCTTTGTGCACCACAATCTCCTCGACTTTGCCCTGTGGATCACGGACCACGCCCGTTACTTTCGGTGGACTAATATCTGCCTCGCCCAGATCACCCTCGGTTGCCGTCACGTGCATTCCAGGTTCGACCTGGTTGCTCTTCCGTTGTTGTTTTCTGCTTCGTCGTCGCTTGCTCACGTGTCCTGTTCATTCCTTCATTGCCTCTTACACGGGAGCAGAAGAAAAAGAGTTTCACCGCCTGCTGTAATGCATTACGTAGTGCTTTCAGCGTGAAGCGGGGACTGAGATGAAAATGCGATATCAAGAGGAACCTGTGGATGACTGCTAGTAGCGGACATCCCAAGAGCTTTCTTGAGTGCATCAAGATATTCCAAAGTCATCACAGGCAAGAGATAATTGTTCTTGATGAGTGTGTGTGCGCGTTTGCCGAGTTTTCGCCAGAGGTCACGGTCATAAATGAGCCTGAGCGCGACCTTTGCGCACGTTTCTGTGTCATCGACAAGGTAGCCGTTACGCCCATCGATGATCTGCAAGCGTAAACCTGTCACAGAGGTTCCGACTACAGGCTGGTATTTCCACATGGCTTCCGTGACGGTCAATCCGAAACCTTCACGGATTGACCGTTGGAGAATGACGCTCGAATAGCGTTGAAAGGCATTCACTTCCGTGTGTGTGATCAAAGCAGGATCAGACAGCAGGTGGATATCCGGGTCGTTGCCTGCATACCCCTGCAGGTCTTTCAGAATCTCCAGCGCTTTTACGTCATCGGCCGCTTCCATGGCCCCTACAAGGGCTATCTGCACAGAAGGAAGCTGCTGCTTCACCAGGTGATACACATCGATCACCTGCCGGGGATTTTTCCAGTTGCTAAATCGTGACACCTGTGTAATGAGTGGCCTCGCTACATCTATGCCGCATTTTGCCAGTGCCCGCATCCCTTTGGCCGGTGTGAGAAAGCGATTTTTTTCGCTGAAAGGATCGATGGTTGGCATAATCACCTGGACCTTTTCAGATGGCAAGTCTTTGAAAACCGATTGTTGGGAGTTAAACACACACACGCTATAGGCATCAAGGAACTGTTCAATATACGCCTTTGCATGCGGGTCTGGATTCGCCGTGTCGACATGGCACATCCAGAGAGCTGGCCTCATCCACGGGAATAACTGTACAAGGGGGGCGAGTTGGAAGTCGTGAACGAAGTAGACATCGGCCTGATTTTCTTCCGCATGACGCATGGCCGGTGTAAGACGTAGTTTGTCAAGGAACACGCGCTGATCTTCTGCGGGTAGGTCCCCTTGTTCAATTCCCTGTAGGAGGTCTGCAAGACGTGCCGTAAAGAGGTTAGAGGCCTCATCAAGCTTGATCACTTTGCGGGTCTGCTCAATACCAAGCTCCTCCATGAGAGGGTTGAGCGCTTGCAGAAGCTCCGCCACTCCTCCACCACGGGCTGTAGTGTTGATGTGAAGGACATGCGATCCAGCCAGAGACTCTGCGGCGTGATAAATGCGCGAAAGCAAATCGCTCCCTACCAAGCGTTCATAGCGGTCCAATCGAGGTGATCTTTTCATGAGAGTATACTCCTCCAGTTTTGTTACAGAAAGCTTGACGAAACACAGTAAAAGTCGATCAACGCGAGACTTCGCCTAGCGATACCCTATCTCTTGTAGCGGCTCTGTCCCCATTCATCTTGATAACCTTCTCGTATACCCTTACATATTTCTCCGTCATCACACGCGCAGAGAAATTCTGCTCAACGTACGTAGGCAGGGCATCCCTGTCGATCTCATCGATGTGGGAAATAAACCGAACCATTTCAGCGGCAGTATGGACCAGGAAACCTGTTTCCCCATGCACAACGATTTCTGAGGCAGCTCCACAGTCAAAAGAAATGACCGGGCAGCCCGATGCCATGGCTTCGATCATGACCATACCAAATGGCTCTTCCCATTCAATCGGATTGAGGAAACCATGAGCGCGGCTGAGCAAATTCACTTTCTGCCTCATATTCACAGGGCCAATATACTTAATCTGTTCGTTATCGATCTGCGGTTTAATCTGCTCGTGAAAGTAGGATACCGAGGCTTTCTCATACCGATCAATCGTGCCAGCCAGGACAAGTGGTACATGTGCTTGCTTTGCTACCTCGATCGCCAAATGGGGTCCCTTCTCAGGGAAAAAGCGCCCTAACCACACAAAGGAATCGCCTCTTTTCTTGCGGGTGGGCCGATACCAACTCATGTCTATGCCATTATGCACCACTCCCACAAAATTGAGAGGAAGTTTTTCTTGCGCACGAGCACTTTCACTAATAGCAACGATCGGTACAGAAGGCGCCCAATCCATATAATAGCGGTCAGCATCACCAACCCGGCCACCTGGGGCACGATCAAAGGGAAAATGGCTGTGCAACGTCGTGACATGGGGCATGGCAAGAGCCGCAGTCAGAGGGAAAATGTACAGATCAGCACTCGAGGAAAGATGGGTATGCACAATATCGAAATCTTGCTCTCTCACCTGTTCCAGTGCCTTTTGCAAGTGATAAAAGGCTTTGAGATGCATTGTCCAGGGGACTCCTTGCTGAAGCAGAGATTTCGGGAAAAATGAAACGAGCTTTGCTGATGTCTTTGCATCACCCGGCGCAAACAACGTTACATCATGACCTTGCGCTACCTGTTCCTCCACAAGATTAGAGAGGACGCTCTCGGTTCCACCATAGTTTTTCGGCGGGATAGTAATCCAGGGAGGGGCTATCTGTGCTATTCTCATAATTCCATCCTTTCTGTGCTATCTATCGCACGATTGAAATCGTTTCTGCGTTTCAGGCGCTTCATGATATTTCTTAGAGTAATCTCTTCAAATTCTTCTTTTTTCGTAGAATAGGAGGGCATTTCGCACCGGCTCCATCCTTTCCATCAAAACTCCGGCTGACTCTCTTTCCTGGGTGTTCTTTCGATCGCCTCACTCTACATGAGTTCATTTTTTCTGCATTTTCTTGTTAAAAGTGTATAATTATATCAAATATAATCGTTTTATATGATTGATCATATATCAAATTAGAAAGCTTAAAATGGTTAAAATACAATTAGAACTTTATTGATGACTTGTAAATATGACATTACCTTGATTACGATAGAAGTACCGGTGAAACTGGCTAAACTCCTCAATAAATATTCAAGCTATTCGCGTTTTTGGAAATGAAAGGTCGGAGAAGAGATATATGGGCTATCCAGTTAAAAATGAAGCTGTTATCCTGCGGCCACCGATCGAGTCGGTAGCAAGCTTCGACTACCATGAAGCCATCGTGAGAGCTCTGAATTGCCATTGGAAAATGTTGGACATCGCACTGGCCCAGTTCAAAACTCGGGCTGCCGTCTTTACGGAGGTCGCAGCCCGGCTCATCGAGACACTGCGTACGGGTCACAAGGTGCTTGTAGCGGGCAACGGTGGAAGCGCCGCTGAGGCGCAACACTTTGCGGCAGAGTTCGTAGGCCGCTTCAAACGTGAGCGATCACCGTATGCTGTTCTCTCTCTCACCACTGACACCTCGATCCTGACCGCGGTCTCAAACGACTACGGGTACCAGGATGTCTTCGCTCGCCAGGTCAATGCCTTTGGTCAGCCGGGCGATATGCTCATTGCTTTCAGTACGAGTGGGGAATCTGAAAACCTGGTGCGCGTGGCTACCGTTTCAGGGATAACTATATGAGGCCTGGTCATAAATCATCAGGCCGGCTTGAGAAAGGCTTTGAGCCCGACACAACGTTCTACCGGTAAATCGAGCAGCGCGTGTGCCTCGGATGGAAAGCCATTATACTATGCTGACTTTTCTAGGGTGCTTGAAAGGCTCCCAAAGCATCTTTTCTAGAGAAAATATTTTTCTTCCATATTAAGAGTAGATGAGGTAATATAAATACTTGTTAAAGTAGGAGATACGACGTATACTTTTATGGCGAAGAAAAGCTGACCTGGTTGTAATGAACGTGCAATGTTCTTTCAGTGTGTCTCTTGTAGCAGTTTCAGCACCAACTTACTCGTATACTCTGTTATCAAAACTGGTCTCAACAGGAGCGACACCTCTGAAGAGGTGTGCCTTAACAGAGAGTGAGCTTTTGTCGAATCCTTATGAAGCATGCAGTGCCGTTAATTGCCTAGCTGTCAAGGAAAGGAGAGAGCAAGATGCACCTGAATGAACAACTCAAGATTTGTCTGCTGGCCCTAGCCTGTAGGTATCCAAAGAGTGTTATAGAAATAGACGAGATGGTACTGGGCCACCATGTCTGTCAAATAGATGCCTTTGCTCCCGAACTGGAGATCGAGTGGCTGCAAGTTTATGCGCCACAACTCTTACAATCACCAGCGTACCTGGTAATTGATCCACAACAGAGTGCAGTGTATCTCATAGAACTATCCCGGGATACACCGGCTTTTTGGATTTATTGCGATGGATGCAGTCCAGCACAACGAAAAAAATAACATTATACCAGCATGCTAGAAAGTCGCCAGCGTTCACAAGGTAAGTTATGCACCTTGTGATTACGTGCTTTTTGCTTCTCTTCGATGCATTGCTGGAATTGGCGAACGAGCCGAGACTCGCCAGGTAGCTTCATAGTGAGCAAAGAGGAGGACCATGCTAGACAATCAGGGACACACTCCAATTGAGATGCCAGAGGCAGCTAAAACTATTCTCATTGTAGAAGACGATGAGGATATTGGCGAGTTTCTCACCCTGGTTATTTCACAGATGACCGACAAAGTGGTCTTCGTGTCCACGACAAGCGCCACAGCATTGGAAGTCGTGCGTCACATCAAACCCGACTTGCTGCTTTTGGACTATCGCTTAGACGAAATGAACGGCGTGGAACTCTATGACCAGATTCATACCATCGAGGGGTTTGAAACGGTTCCTGCAATCGTCATGAGTGCCAGTCTTGCACACTTCCAGAAGGAGATCGAGCAACGCCATCTTTCTGGCCTCGAGAAACCATTCGGTTTAGATGACCTGTCGCAGGCAATAGAACAGGCACTTTCCTTTTCACTGCAACAGGGGTAAGGGCTGCCACTCGAGAAACGATTTCGCACTGTGGCGCGTGTTCCTTATAAGGAGTTGGTGTGCGAAGCGTGTATCACATTTCCTCTGAGCACACGAAAAAATGGCTGACTTTGTCATTGCGGAGCAAAGATTCTATAGTATTTGAAAAAGGCATCTAGCGCAGGGGAGTCGAGGCGAAAGCGCATGGAAACCACATCGAAAAAGGTTCACGCGAGTTTCCAGACAGGGCAATCTGAACATTTCGTCCACTTCTGTGAGACTGACGCGTTCCTCATGGACTCGGTGAGCGCATTCATCGGTGCAGGCTTGAGAGTGGGGGATGCTGTCATCGTTCTGGCCACGAAGCCGCACACAGAAAACCTTGAGGAACGATTGAAGAAGGACGGGCTGGAAGTTGCGGCCGCCCGCGTTCGAGGCCAATACATCCCCATCGATGCGGCCGCGACGCTGTCGAAGTGCATGGTCGATGGGTCGCCGGAGCCGGGGCGCTTCGCCGAGGTCGTTGGGAGCATGATCGCCCTGGCAGCGCAGGGTGGGTGCCATGTGCGAATCTTTGGGGAAATGGTCGCGCTCCTCTGGGCAGAGGGGAACCGGGCGGCGGCGATACGCCTGGAAGAACTCTGGAACGATCTGGGCAAGACCCATTCCTTCTCGCTCTGCTGTGCCTATCCGATGCAGGACTTTGACGGGGAGGTGTACGAGGAGGAGTTCACCGAGATCTGCCAGCAGCACTCCCGGGTCATCCCCGCCGAGAGCTACACCCGGCTCTCCAGCGCGGACGAGCGCCTGCGTGCTATTACGCTGTTGCAACAGAAGGCAACCTCGCTCGAAGCCGAGATAGCGGAACGCAAGGGAGCGGAGGAGCGACTGCGGGTTTCTGAACATCGCTATCGCCGTCTCTTTGAAGCGTCCAAAGACGGGATACTGATGGTCGATCCTTGCACGGGCACCATTACCGATGTTAATCCTTTCATGACAGAGTTGCTGGGCTACACACGCGCGCAGTTGCTGGGCCAGGAGTTGTGGCGAATCGGCCTGTTTCGGGACCTGGAGGCCAACCTGGAGGCCTTGCGGGAATTGCAGGAGAAATATGTTCTCCGTTACGAGACTGTGCCGCTCCACACCAAAGACGGGCAGCGGCGGTACGTGGAGTTCGTGAGTACCCTCTACCAGGTAAATGGACACAAAGTCATCCAATGTAACATACACGACATCACTGAACGCAAGCAGGCAGAAGAGGCCTTTCTTCACCTGGCCGCCATTGTGGAGTCTTCTGATGACGCTATCCTTGGCAAAAATCTGGAGGGCATCATTACCAGTTGGAATGCGGCGGCCGAGCGCATGTATGGCTATAGTGCCGAGGAGATTGTGGGTCAGCCGGTCACGCTGCTCTTTGCACCGGATCGACAAGATGAATTTACGCAGATCATGGCGCGCATTCGCCGGGGAGAGCGCGTTGACCACTACGAGACGATGCGCGTGCGGAAGGACGGCACCCGCCTGACTGTCTCCGTCACCATTTCCCCGATCAAGGATAGCAGCGGCACCATTGTTGGGGCATCTGCTATCGCCCGTGATATCACCGAGCACAAGCGATTAGAAGCCAAATTCCGGCGGCTGTTTGACTCCAACCTCATCGGCGTGTTTGTCTCGGATTTTGCTGGCACCTTTCTGGATGCCAATGATGCCTTTCTCGATGTACTGGGCTACACCCGAGCAGAATTGCTTGCAGGAACCATGCAGCGCGATGCCCTCACCCCGCCTGAATTTCACTCCCTGAGCCAAAATGCGGTGAAAGCGCTGCAAGAAACGGGCTCGTCGGGCGCGTATGAAACAGAGTACCTGCATAAAAGTGGCAGACGGATACCTGTGCTGGTTGCCGTGACGCGCATTGAGCAAACCGAGACCTGCATTGGCTTCGTCTTAGACATCAGCGAGCGCAAAGAACTGGAGAAACGGAAAGATGAGTTTATCAGTATGGCGAGTCATGAACTCAAAACGCCCCTCACCAGTTTCAAGGGCTTTCTCGGTCTCTTGCAACGGCGGCTGACCACACAAGGAGATGCACAAGCGCTTCACTACGTTGCCCGCATGGATACCCAGGTGAATAGGTTAACCAAACTCATCAACGATCTGCTCGATCTTTCCAAGATGCAGACAGGTCAACTCGACTACCGGGAAGAACGCTTTGAGGTGGATGCGCTGGTACAAGAGATCGTGGAAAACGTCCAGGGGACGACACAGACGCATCACCTGCTGCTTGAGGGGCAAATCGGGGCCGAGGTGTTTGGGGATCGAGACCGCATTGGGCAAGTGCTGATGAACCTCCTGAATAATGCGATCAAGTATTCTCCCCAGGCAGACACGGTGCTGGTACGTGTCGCGAAAGACCAAACCAAGGCCCTTGTGCGCGTCCAAGATTTTGGGATCGGGATTGCCAAAGAGCATCAACACAAGATTTTTGAGCGGTTCTACCAGGTTACTGACCCCGAAGAAAAAACCTATCCTGGGCTGGGTATTGGCCTCTACATCTCCTACCAGATAGTCAAGCGACACGGCGGACGGATGTGGGTAGAGAGTAAGAAAGGCGAAGGGGCAGCGTTCCAATTTACGCTGCCTCTCGTCTAAGAGGGAAAGAGACAAGCCTCTTCGGAGCATGGGTGAAGAGCCGGTATGCAGAGCGAACAGAAAAAAATCCTCGTGGTTGATGACGAGCCAGACATTTTAGCATTTCTGCAAGCGCTCTTGGAACAAGAAGGCTACGCCGTTGCGGCCACAGACAAGGGGGAGCATGTAGAGAAGCTGCATGATGGCGACCTGCCCGAGCTCATCCTCATTGATGTCTTCCTCTCGGGGAAAGATGGGCGAGAAATTGTCAAACGACTGAAGAGCCAGAAGGAAACCAGGCACATTCCGGTGATTATGTTTTCAGCCCATCCCAATGCTGAGCAGACCGCACGGGTGGCTGGGGCTGATGATTTCGTGGCGAAACCTTTTGAAATGGATGAGGTTGTTTTTTGCGTATCTCGTACGTGTATTGAGAAGGCCTGTAGGGAGAAAAAGTTGAGGGAATCACATCTCTCCCTTGCCCTCAAAACAGAGGCACAACCAGGCTGATATCCCTATCCTTGTCAAGGATTGACTTTCCTGGAGAGGGGTAGAAGACAGGCGTTCTCTCACTAGAGAAAGGAGCAGAAACATAGATGACGACAACAAGTGAACGTTCAACCTTGATAGCTGTTTTTGCAGACCGTGATCAAGCGAATCAGGCCATCGACAACCTTCGTCATGCTGGATATAGCTATGACCAGATCAGGTTAGTGAAGCGCGGAACGAACAGTTTTATCGAGGACCTTAAGAGTTTGTTCACGGGCCAGACAACTGCCGCGACAAACTCGGCTGATGACTGGATGAGAATAGGTGTGCCAGAGCAGGACGCACGCAACTATCAAAATGAAATTGATGCAGGGCGCAGCATCGTGCTTATCAAAGCCGTTGGTAGTCCAGAGCAGGCTCTCGGCATCCTGCGTCAGAGCGGGGCATATGATATTGCGTTTCGCCTGAGAACTGCACAACCGACTATGGCGCCGGGAACCTACAATCCCAATGCTCAACCGGGAACCTACAATCCTAATGTTGCTCCAGGGACAAATAATCCCGATGTTCCTCCGGGAACCTATGATGCTCAGTCCCAGCCACTTCCAGCCAACACACAGGACGAACGAAGGGCCTGACCGTCGCAAGCAAACGGTCATTTTTACAGGAGGGGGAGTGCTTCAAGCATTCTTTCTCCTGTTTTCACGAGCATCTCGATCGGCTTGGGAAAGGGCTTCACTGTGCTATGACCTATTCCCGCCAGGATCCTAGTCCTACCTTCAGTAGAGGCTTCGCACGCTGAAAGTAGGTTTTTGCCGTGGCCTCCGGCATGTTGAGCACCCGGCCGATCTCTGCATAGCTGAGTTGAGAAGCATAGCGCAGCAGCACTACGGCACGAAACTTGGGCGGCAAGGCCCCGATGGCTTTGAGCAGGGTTTCCTGCACCTCCCGTCGTTCGACCACTTCCTCGGGAAGAGGACTCCTATCCTGCATGGTATCTAAGAGTGGCTGTTCCTCCTCCTCTGTCTCTTTCTCCAGTTCGGAGAAAGGGATGGCACGCCTGCGCCGCACTTCATCCAGGCAGCGGTTGCGCGCCACCTGGTACAACCAGGCTTTCAGCGGCTCTCTGGTGCGCAGCTTCGGCAAGGAAAGGTATAATTGGAGCATGACCTGCTGCAAGATATCGCAGGCCACGTCATACTCGCCTAAAAAGCGGTAGATAAAGGTAAAAAGCGGTCCGCTGTAGCGCTTCACCAGGACTTCAAATGCCTGCTGATCACCCGCCAGGTAGTGCTGCGCCAGCATGCTATCAGGCATTGCTGGGCGAGGGGTTCGTGTTCGTTCGCGCATTTCCATAAGTAGCATCCTCACTTTCTTGTTCTCTGACATGAGCGTAATTCATTTCTGGATGAATTACAATATAGAAATACGCTTAAAAACTCTGCTGTAGTGAACTCTCAGTAGAAACTAAAGAAAGATGGAGATATTTCAGCGTCTTCTTAGAAAAGACAGCTCTTTTTTAGCTCTTTCTCAGGAATTGGAGGGAGGCGGGATCTAATAGGGTGGGTACGTGCGGGGTTGGTTTGGGCTTAGAAAAGCTTGAGAGAAGAGGGCTTGCGCTCCTTTCTGTTGGTTGCGTATAATTTGCGTAGTGAATGGATTACATATCCTATCAACAATCGAAACAAAGGAGTTTCGGACAATGGCTTTGTATGAGGACCATATACTACTTCTGCTAGTGCCTCGTACAGTGAGCATTTTGTCTTCCTCAACTCCTGTCATCTGTACGTTTCATGATGGAAGGCCCGAAACGAAGGATGAATAGCAAAAGGAGTGATTGATGATGGCGACAGAGCCACGTATTATCAAGATTTACGAAACCACTCTGCGTGATGGCGAACAAACCCCCGGCGTGAACTATTTCCCAGAAGAAAAGCTGGCTATAGCTCAGGCATTAGCTGAGATGGGCTGTGACACGCTGGATTGCGGCTTTCCTATCTCCTCGCCGGGGGAGTTTGAGGCGGTGCGTTTGATTGCCTCGAAGGTCGAGAATGCTGAGATCTTAGCCATTGCGCGGGCCAACCCTGTGGATATCGAGCGCGCATGGGAAGCAGTGAAAATTGCGGCTCATCCCGCCATCGAGCCGTTTATCAGCGTCTCGCCCTTGCACCGGCAGGTCAAGCTGGGCAAGACACGCGACGAGGTGCGCGAGCTGGCAAAGGCAGCGGTTGCACAGGGCCGGTCGTATACGGAAAACATCGATTTCGCGCTAGAAGATACAACGCGCACCGAGCCTGACTTCATTCTGGAGATCTGCGAAACGATCTTGAAAGAAGGTGTACGTTTCGTGACCCTCTGCGATACCGTTGGCA
>WNFG01001920.1_pt1 | contig 19969 bp, 14 predicted proteins | sample 5400431 | NCBI WGS metagenome assembly WNFG01 (sample SAMN13153346, study PRJNA577476) | soil metagenome | isolation source: 120 cm saprolite under Douglas fir tree site 2 hole 3 replicate 2 | place: USA:California | collected 2015-04-18 | reverse complement strand
GTTTCCAATGAGCTTCAGAGCACGGGTCCGGCGACTTACACTTACGACGGCAATGGAAACCCCCTCACCAGAACCAATTCGAGCGGGTCTACAATTTATGCATGGGATTTCGAAAACCGGCTGGCTTCGGTGACGCCTCCGGGCGGAACCTCCGTAACCTTCAAATACGACCCTCTGGGCAGGAGAATTCAAAAGGGCGGCAGTGTTTATATATACGACGGTGCTAATTTGATTCAGGAATCAGACTCTTCGGGCAACCTGGTGGCCCGGTATATCCAGGGATTGAGCGTGGACGAGCCGCTGGCGGCATATCGCGGCTCAGCGTCGGAGTTTTATGAGGCAGACGGGCTTGGCTCAATCACTTCGCTCACAACAACCTCCGGCACCGTGAACCAGAGCTACGTTTTCGACTCGTTCGGGAACACCTTGTCCACCGCTGGCACATTCACGCAGCCTTTTCGTTTCACCGGACGCGAATTTGACAGCGAGACGGGACTCTATTATTACCGGGCCAGATATTACGATCCCCAAGTCGGACGCTTTATCAGCGAAGACCCGCTGGGGTTCTTTGGAGGGAGAGATTTCTACTCTTATACATGGAATAATCCGCTAAATCTCATTGATCCTCGTGGTACAACCCCTAGCAACTTCATGGGGCCACTTCCGTCCCTTCAGGCCCCACCGGGCTTCATCGTTGACCTCAATAATCCGGAGATTTCCGATATCGCACATGCTCCCTGGCCGCAGGCCAGCAAGTACTACGGTGTTGATCACGAATGCGTATCTTTGACGAGGCATTTTGCGAAACTTCCTTGCACAGATTGTTGGAGGGCAGGCCCAAAGGTGATCGGCAACAATATTGCTCCTGGAACTGCGATAGCCACATTTGACAAGAATGATAACTATCCTCAGGACGATGTGCATAAAAACTCGGGAATCTATTTAGGAACTTATTTCCAAGATCTCCCGCCGAAGGCTTTTGTCATTCTTGATCAATGGCGCAATCATAAAGCCCAAGGCCGTGTTATACATTCTCAGCCCGGCGATACATCGAACGACTCGGGATCCTATTCTGTCATTACGATCCCATATGGAACGAAGTCGAGAAACTGTAAATGCGGAAATTGGTAATGGAGAAAACTGACATGAAGCTTTCCTGCCTAATGGCCCTGCTATATTTAGGCATCTGTATTTGCGCAAGTGCTGCTGATGTGCGCAAACCTGATGCTGTCGTACGCAAACTTTACGATCAAGTTGTGGCACGCCGGCCGCTTGGTGTCCCTAAAGGCCTGAATAAGGACGCCATTTGGCCGTTCCTCAGTAAGAGACTGATTCGAAGGCTGGAAACAGCACAAGCTTGCGAAGCTGATTATTATCGTCAGCATGTAGGCGATGACGGCAAGCCGCGATTCGGATGGCTTGAGAGCGGCCTTTTCTCTGGTGAAAACGAGATGGCCTCGCCGGTGGAAGCTGTAGTAGAAAATATGAAGCCACAAAAGGATGGTTCCTTCCATGTGTATGTGAAACTCAGGTTCAAGGACGGTGAATCGCCTGATTCGGCCCTCTCATCTCCCTGGTATGTTGCCACCCGAGTGATAACGGAAAGAGGACGATTCGTTGTGGATGACATTCTCCTGTTTGAGAAGGACTCGACGGAGGTTGAGTCGCGAAGATTATCAGGCGCATTTACCGAGTGCGATGGGTCACATTGGATTGGTCGGGACGCAGTGGACAAGTAGTCTTTTCTGACAATCCGACGATCACGGCTTCGGTGCCTTCAGCGGCGACCAGCGGCATCGTGAGGAAACCGGCGACAGACGGGACGTTTTCTGTTACTTTATTCCGCGTGGCACGTCTGGCTCGAGTCATTGCTGTCGGCATACCGCACCAGGTTACACAGAGCGGAATCGCCCGGCAATTCATTCTGACCTCCGGCGCTGAACGGCTCGCCTATCTCGATACCGGATGGCCCCATGCCACCTGGCGGTGCTTTTTAGCCGCGAATTAACGCGAATGGTTCTTGTCACCGGCAGGCCGCTCGGCACGCCGGAATTCATCGAAGCACTGGAAAAGGCAACACGGCGCAAGCAGCAAGGAGAACATCCAATGAAGAACAACGACAAGTTGACCATCGCGTCTCTGCTCTCGATCCTCTTGCTGACGCTTCACGTAACGGACGACATCGTCCGCGGGATTTCGAAGGCTGAGCCCTCAAACATTGCGCTGGCCGTGTTAGTCGTGCTGCTGTATGGGACGCTGGTGCTTTCGGAAGGGCGATTGGGGCACGTCATCATGCTGCTTGTGGGGCTCTTCGCGGCGGGCATGCCTGTCATCCACATGAGGGGGGTGCATTACCCCGAGATTGCCAGGTCCCCCGGCGGCTTCTTCTTCGTCTGGACACTCTGGGCGCTCGGCGCGCTCGGGGGCTTCACCTTCATCCTCAAAGTCAAAACCATAAACCGGAAACACGGCGCGACGGTGCCGCAACCAAAACAAAGTCAAAACCACAAACCTTGAAACGCAGAGGTAGCAGAGGAAGCAGAGGTTTTTTTGGGGGGCTGCGAACTCAGCAGTAATCTCTGGGAGCCAGGGTTATCAATCAGTTTCGCAGCGCTTCGGTGGGATCCACGCGCATCGCTCTTCGTGCGGGCAGATAAGTGGCGGCCAGGGCCATGAAGGCCACGGCCACGCCGCAGGTTGCAAATGTCAGCCAGTCGCGCGCGTTCACCTGGTACAGCAGGTCGGTGAGAAGACTGCCCACCCTGGTCACAATCATGGCCGCAACGATTCCGAGACCGATTCCGATCAGTGTCAGATTCAGTCCCTGCCCGATCACCAGCCTGAGGATGTCGCTTTGATCGGCGCCCAACGCCAGGCGGATGCCAAGCTCCGAACGTCGCTGCGTGACTGAATAAGCGATCACTCCATAAACGCCGACGATCACCAGGACCAGAGCGATGCCTGAGAACAGTCCCATGACCAGCATGTTGAAGCGGGGCTGGGAACGGTCGGCGTTCAACAGGTCTTCCATGGTCTGCACATTGGTGATGGGCTGGCCCGGATCGATAGCCAGAATCTGGTTGCGCTCGGACGCCACAAGTTGATACGAGTCGGTGGCGGTGCGCGTTTCCAGGTTGAGGCTTGCCCAGGGTAGCTGGGGAAAGGGAATATAGAGTTGCGGCTGCGTCTCATCGGCCAGACTCATGTTCTTCACGTTCCCGGTGACGCCCACCACTTCCGAAAGCCCGGGACCGAGGCCGACCAGCACGTGCTTACCCACCGCATTTTCGTTGGGCCAGTAACGGCGCGCCAGAACTTCATTGGCAATCACAACTTTGGGAGCTGTGGCATTGTCGTGTTCGGTGAAGACCCGACCGGCTTTGAGCGCAATACCCATGGTCCGAAAATAATCGGGGCTCACGGTTTCAATGACAAACAACGGTCGCCGGCTCAGCGGCACCTCGGGCTGGCCCTCGGGCAGCGCCGGAGTAAAACGCTCCGGATGCAGAGGCAGGGCCGATGAAATCGACGCGTTCCGCACTCCGGGTAAAGTCTGAATCCGTCGCAGGGATTCCTCGTAAAATTCAATCTGTTTTTCGCGACTTGAGTATTTGATCGACGGCAGCGAGACATTCAGTGTGAGAAGCGAATGTGAGTCGAATCCCAGGTCGATTCTCTGCAACCGGTCGAAGCTGCGGACCAGCGATCCGGCGCAGACCAGCAGAAGCATGGCAATGCAGATCTGAGCGACGACCAGCAGATTTCCGAACAGCGATCGCCGCCGGCCTCCGATGCCGCCCCGGCCTTCATCGCGCAGGACCTGGTTCACGTTGGTGCGCGACAACTGCAAGGCCGGGAAAATGCCGAAGACCAGACCGGTCAGCAGAGAGATACCGGCGACAAAGACAACCACCCATCCATCCATCACCAGGGCCGAATCGGGGAGAGTCGCTTTCGGACCGATTTGGGCAACGATTCGCGTGCCGATCGAACCCAGAAGCAGCCCGAGGACTCCGCTGACTGCGGCCAGCAACAGGCTTTCCGTCAGGAGTTGACGCAAGAGCGTTGAGCGGACCGCTCCCAGAGCCGCCCTGACTGCGATTTCCTTCGCGCGGGCCAGGCCGCGCGATAACAGCAGCCCGGCCACGTTGGCACAGGCGATCAGCAGCACCAGCGCGACCGCGAGAAAGAGAAACAGTATGTTCGTCCGAATGTTCGCTACCAGCCGGTCCCGCAGGTTTTTGACCACCAGGGTGATCCTGGGACCGGCGTCCGGGAACCTTGGATACTCCTGCCGATACTGCTGGTTCAGGACATTCATTTCAGCTTCGGCCTGGCCGAGTGTGGTATTGGGCTTAAGGCGGGCCACCGCGGTCAGATATCCGGTGCCGGCCGCGCGGACCTGCGCGCCGGTCGCAAGGTTGATTTCGAAGAACCGCGGACTCCAGACGTCGATCGTTCCCAGCAGGGCGAAGCGGAACTCGGGCGGCAGAACTCCGACAATGGTGTAGTCGGCGGAATCAAGGGTTATGTTCTGACCCACCACATCGGAACGCGCGCCGAACTGGTTCTTCCACAGCGAGTCGCTGATGACGACCACCGGCTTGCCGCCGGGCGAGCCCTCTTCGGCGGTAAAAGAGCGGCCCATCCGGGGATTCACGCCCAGCACCTCAAAGAAATTGGGCGAGACCCGCGCCGCATGGACCTGCAGCGGCTCTCCGCGACCGGTCAGGTTGAAGAACTCCACGCAGTAAGCCGCAACTCCGGAAAACGAACGGCTGCTGTCGCGAAGCATCTCGAAGCGGACCAGAGAAAACGGATTGACGTTTTCCATTTCATCCGCCCGGGCCACCGCCAGGGTGACCAGCTTTTGCGGGTCAGAGTAGGGCAGGGGCCGCAGAAGCACTGCATTGAAGATGGTGAAGATGGCTGTATTGCCGCCGATGCCCAGCGCCAGGGTGATGATGGCCGCAATGCTGAACCCTGGATTTCTGATCATCATGCGCGAGCCGAAGCGGACATCCTGCCAGATTGCAGTCAGCCACGCGCCTGGGCGCACCCTGGAATTTTGCTGAGCCCTCTCAATGGGTCCCATTCTTGCTCCGTACCTGATACCGCATTATGCGCAAACTTTATTTCACCACAAAGGTCACGAAGTAACACAAAGAAAAGCGGCGGTTAAGGCGCGAACGGCTGTTCGGGCACTGCCGCCGGCCGGGTGCTGAGTCCCGCCTCCATTTCAAAATTGCGGTTTTCAGGAAGCGCCAGGCTCAGATACCGGCCATCCAGGAACAGCATCAGGTCCTTTTCCACAAAGTCTTTCAGTGCGCCTTCAACCCGCGATTCATCGCCGAAATTTGCCGCGATGTCTTTGGGTGTGCGGGCATCGCCGCAGTATTCGTAGAGCGCCGCTTCCTGTTCGTGGTAGCGGTAGGTCCGCGTTTCCGGCTTTCGTCCGTCGAAAATATAGATCGTGGACCACGATTTGCGGTATTTCAGATAGGGCTTTTCGGGCTGGTCCCATTTTGCGCGCCAGTTGTCCACGGAATCGAAGGTGGCCAGGTAACTCGGTTCGCCCGCGATATTGGTCATCTCCTGGTCGAAGAAGTAGGAGATGCGGGGCAGATCGAACTTTCCGCGGGGAAAGATATATTGGTAGCACTTGAAGGGCACAAGCTTCGAGATCGACTGCGAGCCCGGGTCGGTAAACATCGGGGATCCGCGGTCGGCGCGCGCCATGACCGCCGCATAAGGCGGCTGGAAGTGCGGAATCTTCGCCATGACCTCGCACTGGGTGCGGTAGTCCTGCTCGGTCTCGCCCGGGAACCGGCACAGGATGTTGTAGGTGACGTTGATGCGGTAGTGCGTGCACCATTTGACCAGTTCGATGTTGCGCATTCCGGTGGTGAATTTCCTCATGCTCTTCAGGATGTTCGTGGAGAAGCTCTCCACGCCGGGCAGCACTGAGTGCAATCCGCCGCGCCTCATACGGGCCAGCTGCGTGCGGGTAAAGTTGGGTCGTATCTCATAGTGCATGGAGATGTCGCTGTTGGCGGCGCGCAGGCGGCTGAAAAGTTTTTCCGTATATTCAGGGGCCATGATGTTGTCGATGGCGAAGAAGTCGAAGCAGCGGTAGCGGCTTGAGAGCGCCTCCAGCTGTTCCACTACGTTATCGACGCTCTTGGCCCGAAATTCCATGCCCGAGCGGTTCAGGCTGCAGAAGGTGCAGTGGTTTTTTTCTCCCCACCAGCAGCCGCGCGAAGTCTCAAAGGGAAGCTGCACGGGCCGCGCCCGGTGGTACGATTCGTATCCGCCAGCCTGACGCGCATAGAAGAACTCGTCATAATCGGGAATCGGTGTTTCATTCATCGCATGGAAATTCGCGGAGCGCCCGGCATACTGCACCTGGCCGCGGGCATCGCGCCACATGATTCCGGCCCTGGCTTCCATGCTCTGGCCGTCATACAGACGGTGGACCATTTCGGGGAAGCCCACGTCGGCGTCGCCGCAGTGAATGAAGTCAACCTGCGGACAGCCCTTCATGATCTCGCCCGCAATGTCGTCTTCCATGGAGCCGCCGCCCATGACGATCGGAATCTGCGGATATTTCTTCTTCAGCGCGCGCGCCAGTGCCACGCTGGCGAGCAATTGCTGGTAAACCACGGTAAACCCGATCAGTCCAAAGCGGCTCCAGTCGGTGCTCTCCACGCAGAAGTCGATAAACGATTGTGCTCCATGGTTGCGAAACTGGCGCAGGTCTTCCAGCGTGCAGCCCGCGGACGCGCACATGGCGGCAAATGTCTCGTGATGCGTGAGGAAGTATTCCTCGACGTCGGGATTGGCCTCCTCGCCGAAGGCCGCCTTCGACCAGACCCACTCGCCGACAAGGCTGGGCCACACTTCGGCCAGACTTTCACTGAGCCGCCACCCAATCTGGGTTCCGAGGTACATAAAAAATGAAAACGGCTGGACAGGAATGCCCGCTCTTTCCAGCGTGGGCTTCAGGAGTGCCAGTTGGATGGAAGGAATGCCCGCCGACTGCGAAGGCATACTGATCAGGGCTACAGGCCTGGGATCCATAAAGAGTGCCCGCTCCTAACGCGACATTAAAATTATACGTCCGATTGAAATGACGGAGTCTGAAGAAATCGGAGAAATCGTTTTGCACTTTATGATGTGCAGCCGCGGGGTTGCCTCTGATTTACAAAAAAACCTGAAAACAAAGCGCGACGAAGCCGCAACCAAAACTTCACCGCAGAGGTCGCAGGGGGCGCAGAGGACGCAGGAAAAGCAAAGGCAGGGGGATATCTTCCAGTACGAAAGTCCTCGCAGCTTGCGACGATTTTCGCACCGAGAAGATATCCCCTCGTTTTTGTTTTTCCTGCGTCCTCTGCGCCCCCTGCGACCTCTGCGGTGAAGTTTTGGTTTTGGTTGCGGCTCTGCCGCGGTGCGTTTCAAGGTTTTGCTTTTAAAATCGTCCTGAATAATACGGTCTCAGGCCGTAGTACCAACAGGCTGTCTGCTCACTCCGTTCCCGGGATCGCGCACCTTCCTCCGCAGAATCCCCGCCGAGATCAGCGTGACCCCAAGGAAGATCGGAAAGGGCTCCGCGAAAGTCAAGGCCACATTGATCGCCGGATTCTTGTACATCTGCTTGAAGTCGTTTGCCTCCCGTACCATCGCTTCTATCTTCTGCGGATCGGCCCCGGATGCCTTCGCGCGCTCCACCATATGAGCGGTATATTTCTCGGCAAAGTCGGGCATCATTGTGTAATTGATGACTTCCCAGGTCCCCACATAGCAGGCGTTGGAGATCAGCGTAATCAGGATGCCGACGGCAACGCCGCGGCCGAATGTCAGGCGTCCGCCCCCGAAGTTTTCGCGATACGAACGCACCCCGAAGAACACCATCAGCGCCGAGAGCACGATCGTGGTGTAGCCGAGGATATACCCTTTTTCAAACCCGATTTTTTCGACGAACGGCAGCGTGCCCAGCATCATTGCGGCGGCCATCGCGCCGGATATCAGCCCAAAGGTCAGAACGATCTTTTTCATGGAATTTAAGTCTCCTTGTCGTGAAATCTGCGTTGACGTGAGCCGAATGTACCGGGCAGCGCGCGTGTTGTCGTCATACTTTTGAGTGATTCTGTTCCGGAGAGCGGAAAATCACCCTTTTGGGTGGCAATTTCTTACGCAATCAGCCCTGAGGACTTGCCGATCTGCACGGCCTGGGTACGCCGCTTTGCGCCGAGCTTGTCGAACAGCCGGCTGGAATGGGTCTTCACCGTGTTTTCGCTGACGAACAGGCGGGCGGCGATCTCCCGATTGCTCAATCCGCCGGCGATCAGCCCCAGAATCTCCAGTTCGCGCGCCGTAATTCCCAGCTCGCGGATGCGGGCCTCATTGGCGACGAACGGTCCGACCGTCCCGGCCGGGACTTCCCGGATGATGGTCTTCGTTTTTTTTCCGGTGAGTGTCAGCCCCAGCCAGATGCCGAGTCCGGCAAAAAGTGCGGCGACCAGTCCGCCGTAGATTTCCACCGAATGCTCGATGACGAGGAAGCGGTATTCCGTCACTTTCAGCACCGCGATGAGCACGCCCCCGCCTATGCCGCAGAGCAGGATGTCGCGCACCGCGCGGCGGCGCGAACTTGAAGCGGATTCGCTCGTCAGGGCCACGGAAGGCCATGATATCCGAAGGCCGTAACTTTAGGGAAAACCAGGGTCTGCGCTTTTCGCAGGATGAGAAAGTAATAAGGATAGAGATTCCGGGATCAGGTGAGTCCAGACTTTGACACCGGAGGCCGGAGTCCGGGAAAATCACTCCCCTGGGTGAAGACGGCTGGCGAATTTGCGGGTTTACGGACATATTTTTCACTCCTGATTCGGTTTTTCATCGAATTTGATGCAGCGTTCTTTGCCGAACTGTATCTAATTGGTTCAGCTTGCGGGAGGAACAACACCCATGACGACCCATTCCACGGAAGCTTTCAAAAGACATCCGGTCTTATCGGCCCTTTCGGGTGCGCTATTGCTGCTGTCGGTTACGTCCTGTACCAACACAAAGGCGAATCCCTCGCCCCCCGCTCCCGACGTGGAAGTCACGGAGATCGTTCAAAAAGATGTTCCTATTGTCAGCGAGTGGGTGGCGGTCCTCGACGGTTTCGTGAATGCCCAGATTCAGCCGCGCGTTTCAGGATACGTCATCCGGCAGGATTACAAAGAAGGCTCGGTGGTGAAACAGGGGCAGGTGCTGTTCGAGATCGATCCGCGCCCTTTCAAGGCTGCTCTCGACCAGGCGAAGGCCCAGCTTTCGCAGGCCGAAGCCCAGCTCGGCAAGGCCAACCTCGATGTCGAGCGGGACACGCCCCTGGCCGAGGCGCGGGCCATCGCCAAAGCCCAGCTTGATACAGAGATCCAGGCGAAGCTCGGCGCGCAGGCCCAGGTGCAGGCCGCGAAGGCGAATGTCGAGCAGGCCGAACTCAACATGGAGTTCACCAAAGTCACATCTTTGGTCGGCGGGGTTGCCGGCATCGCGCAGGTCCAGATCGGCAATCTGGTCGGACCGAACTCCATTCTGACCTCCGTTTCGCAGGTGGACCCGATCAAAGCCTATTTCACGGTCAGCGAGCAGCAGTTTACGGATTTCCATCGCCGGTTTCCCACGCAGCAGAGTGTGGAGGAGCAGCGAAAGCGCATTCCGCTGAAGCTGGTGCTCTCCGACGGAACGACCTATGAACAAATCGGCACCATCTATTTTGCCGATCGCGAGGTCAACGCCTCCACCGGCACGATCCGGATTGCCGCCGTCTTTCCCAACCCCAACAACCTTCTTCGCCCCGGAGGGTATGGAAGGGTCATGGGTTCCGTGAACACGCGTGAAGGCGCGCTGCTGGTGCCGCAGCGGGCGGTCAGCGAACTCCAGGGCAGCCGGCAGGTCGCCGTGGTGGGCAAAGACAACAAAGTCAGCATCCGTCCGATCACCGCGGGTGAAAAGGTCGGCAGCCAGTGGATCATCAGCGGCAATGTGAAGGCGGGCGACCGGGTGATCGTCGAAGGACTGCAAAAGGCAAGAGAAGGCGCGGCGGTCAATCCGAAGCCGGCTGGTTCTTCGCAGGGTGGTAACCAGCCATGACAAAATTCTTTATCAATCGGCCCATCGTGGCGATGGTGATTTCCATTCTGACGGTGATCGTGGGCGCGATCACTCTCGCGACACTGCCGGTTTCGCAGTTTCCCGCCATCGCCCCGCCGGAAGTCCAGATACAGACGACCTTCGTCGGCGCGGACGCGCAGACAGTCGAGCAGTCGGTGGCCACGCCCATCGAGCAGCAGATGAGCGGCGTCGACAACATGAACTATATGTATTCGCTCAACTCCTCGACCGGCGAGATGCGGCAGATCATCGATTTCGACGTCAAAACAGACCCCAATACCGACCTGATCCTCGCGGACCTGCGCGAGTCCCAGGCCGCTTCGCAGCTGCCGGCGGAGGTCACGAACTTCGGCGTCACCGTGCAGAAGACGCTCACCGCCCCGCTGATGCTGATCAGTCTGTATTCGCCGAACTCGACCTACGACGCGAAGTTTCTTTCGAACTACGCTTACATCAATCTCAACGATCAGCTTACGCGGGTGCCCGGAATCGGCAGCGTCCAGGTATTCGGGGCCGGCAGATACGCAATGCGGCTCTGGGTCCGCCCCGACCAACTGGCCAAGCTGAGCATCACGGTTCCCGAGATCATCAACAGCATCCAGTCGCAGAATACCGTCAATCCCGCGGGGCAGATCGGGAGCGAGCCATCTCCTCCGGGGCAGGAGTTTACCTACAGCGTCCAGGCGCAGGGCCGGCTGACTTCCCCCGAAGAGTTCGAGAACGTTGTGGTCCGCGCCACTCCCGACGGGGGCATCGTTCGTATTAAGGACGTGGCGCGCGTGGAACTGGGGGCCCAGGACTACACCATCATCGGACGGTTGAACGGCAAGCCGAGCGCCATTATCGCCGTTTACCAACTGCCTGGCTCCAACGCGGTGCAGGCGGCGGATGGCGTAAAGAAGCTGATGGCCGAGGTGAAGCAACGGCTTCCCGAGGACATCGATTATGCTATCTCCCTCGACACCACACGCGCGGTATCGGAAGGAATCAAAGAGATCGTCCAGACCCTGGTGATCGCCATCGTTTTGGTGATTATTGTCGTTTACATATTTCTGCAGGGCTGGCGTGCCACGCTGATTCCGCTGCTGGCCGTTCCCGTTTCTCTGGTGGGGACGTTTGTTTTCTTCCCGCTCTTCGGCTTTTCCATCAACACGCTTTCCTTGTTCGGGCTGGTGCTGGCTATCGGCCTGGTCGTGGACGATGCGATTGTCGTGGTAGAAGCCGTGGAACACCATATAGAAGAAGGCATGTCGCCGAAGGACGCGACCTTTCAGGCGATGAAGGAAATTTCCGGCCCGGTGGTCGGAATCGCTCTGGTGCTGTCGGCGGTATTTATTCCGACGGCCTTCATTCCGGGTATTACCGGCAGGCTCTATCAGCAGTTTGCGGTGACCATCGCGATTTCGGTCGCGCTCTCGGCGTTTAACGCGCTGACCCTGAGCCCGGCGCTGGCGTCCCTGCTGCTGCGACCCAAAGAAAAGAGCAGCGGGCTGCTCGCCCGGTTCTTCGGCTGGTTTAACCGCATCTTTGGGCGCGCCACGGATGGCTATGTCCGCGTTTCCGCCGCGCTCATTCGCAAGAGCGCGATTGCATTGCTGATTCTCGCGGGCTGCGGACTGGCCGCCGGCTTTTTTGGCGCGAAGCTGCCTTCAAGCTTTCTTCCCGATGAGGACCAGGGCTATCTGTACCTCAATCTCCAGCTTCCGAACGCGGCCTCATTGCAGCGCACCGAGGCCACGTCCCGGGAAATCGAGGCGATGCTCTCCCGCATGCCTGGCGTGGAGTCGACCACCAGCGTGATCGGCTTCAGCCTGCTGAGCCTCACGCGTTCCAGTTACAACGCGTTTTTCTTTGTGACGCTGAAGGAATGGAAAGACCGCACGAAGAGGGAAGAGCAGTATCAGTTCATCCGCCAGAGCCTCAACCGCAAACTCGGCGCAATGCCGCAGGGCATTGCGTTTTCTTTTTCGCCTCCGGCGATTCCGGGTGTCGGCACCGCGGGCGGATTTACCTTCGTCCTTGAAGACCGCTCCGGCGGTGATATCAGGTTTCTGGCCGACAATCTCAATAAGTTTATGGCGGCGGCGCGCAAGCGTCCTGAGATTGCCGGAGTCAGTACGACGTTTCTGCCCAGCGTCCCCCAGCAGTTTATCGCCGTGGACCGCGACAAGGCGCTCAAGCAGGGGGTCGATATCAAAGACGTTTACCGGACGATTCAGGCCTTCATGGGCGGTTCGTTTGTGAATTTTTTCAACCGCTTCGGGCGTCAGTGGCAGGTCTACGTGGAAGCCGAAGGCGAATTCCGAAACCGGGCGGAGAACGTAGGGCAGTTCTATGTGCGCAACAACAAGGGCGAGATGGTCCCGTTGTCGGCGCTGACGAAGTTTGAGTCCCGAAACGGCCCCGAATTTACTATGCGCTTCAACCTGTATCGCTCCGCGCAGATCAATGGCAGCGCCGCCGCCGGCTATAGCTCCGGCCAGGCCATGGCCGCGCTGGAAGAGGTGTTCGCCCAGACCATGCCGCGTGAAATGGGCTTCGACTATCTGGGTATTTCGTTCCAGGAGAAGAAGGCGCAGCAGGGGGTGCCCCCGGCGGCGATTTTTGGCTTCTCGCTGCTGGTGGTCTTTCTGATTCTCGCCGCGCTCTATGAAAGCTGGTGGCTGCCGTTCAGTGTGCTGCTGAGCACGCCGGTGGCTGTGTTTGGAGCGTTCGCGGTGCTGTGGCTGCGGCGCGTCCTTTTAGGTTTCTTTGTGCCGCCCTACATGGTGCAGATCGAAACCGATGTGTACTCGCAGATCGGCCTGGTGATGCTGATTGGCCTGGCGGCCAAGAATGCCATTCTGATCGTCGAATTCGCAAAAGAACGATATGAGAACGGCACGCCCCTGGCGGATGCCGCCATGGAAGCGGCCCGGCTCCGGCTGCGGCCCATTCTGATGACGTCATTCGCTTTTGTTTTAGGCTGCGTGCCGCTGTGGACCGCGAGCGGCGCCGGCTCGGTGGCCCGTCAGATCATGGGCACCACGGTGATTGGCGGAATGATGGCGGCCACCTGTATCGCGGTCTTCATCATTCCTGTGCTCTTCGTCCTGGTGGAACGCCTGGCCGCGAAGGTCGGCAAGCCTGTCGTGCCCGCTGCCGCTGCGCCCGGTCTGAACCCCGCTCATGGAGACGACTGAAATGAAGAATCGCGCGCTTCTGTTACTGCTCGGGGCATTGTTGCTTGCCGGCTGCACCATGGGGCCAAATTACAAGCGCCCAAAAGTCGATGTTCCCGCGGTCTATCGCGGCTCTGCCGCCGACCAGGCGAACGATTCTTCTCTGGGCGATCAGAAGTGGTCGGAGGTATTTCCGGATGAAGAACTTCAGGGCCTGATTCGCACCGCGCTGCAGCAGAACTACGATGTGCAGATCGCGGCGGCGCGCATTCTGCAGGCCCAGGCCCGGTTCGGAATTACCCGGGCCGATCAGCTTCCTTCCATCGCCGCGGGAGCCTCGGCGAGCGATCAGCGTGCGTCGAAGTCGAAGATTGCCCCGGCATTCGAATCGAATGCCAACCAGGTGTCGATTGCGTTTGCATGGGAGCTGGATTTCTGGGGAAGATACCGGCGGTCCACCGAGGCCGCGCGGGCCGATTTACTGACGAGTGAATGGGCGCGGCAGCAGGTCATCAGTACCCTGGTCAGTGACATCGCCACCGCATATTTCCAGCTCCGCGAACTCGATCTGGAACTCGAAATTTCTCAAAGCACCCTGGGCTCGCGCCGGGATTCGCTCAAGCTCACCCAGCTTCTGGCGGACCACGGAGCGACCTCCATGCTCGACGTGCGCCAGGCGGAGCAGTTGGTCTTTACCGCCGCCGAGCAGGTGCCCGATCTTGAACGCCGCATCGAACAGCAGGAGAATCTCATCAGCGTTCTGCTGGGAAAGAACCCGGGAGCGGTGACGCGTGGGCGAAAGCTGATTGAGCAGCCGCACGCTCCGGAAGTCCCCGCGGGACTGGCCTCCGCGCTCCTGGAGCGCCGGCCCGATATCCGCCAGGCCGAGCAGCAGTTAATTGCCTCCAATGCCCGCATCGGAGTGGCGAAGGCCGCTTTCTTCCCGCAGCTCAACCTCACAGCGGACGGAGGATTCCAGAGTTCGGCGCTGACCAGCCTCTTCAGCGGTCCGGCAGGATTATGGAGCTTTGGCGGAGCGCTGACCCAGCCGATCTTTGAAGGTGGAAGGTTGCGCAACAATCTCCGGCTGACGGAAGCGCGGGAGCAGGAGGCGCTGCTGGTTTATCGGCAGACGATTCAGGAGGCGTTTCGGGAAGTTTCCGACGCGCTCATCGGCTATCGCAAGTCCCAGGAGTTTCGCGTCCAGCAGGAGTTGCTGACCCGCTCGGCCCAGGACGCCGCGCACCTTTCCGATATTCGCTATCAGGGCGGCGCGGCCAGCTATCTTGAAGTCCTGACCAACCAGACAAATTACTTCTCGGCGGAACTCAATCTCGCCCAGGCGCAGAGAAATGAGCTTCTGGCTTTAGTCACCCTTTACAAAGCGTTAGGCGGCGGTTGGCGGAATTGACGTTGATCCGGATGTCAGACTGGCTACAGAGACTGGAAGCAGCATCGCTCCGCCGGTAATATCTCCCCCGGGATAAAGAGTCGCGGCGGCGATCAGGTTCAGCGATTTATTGATGGTTTCAGAAGGTTGTTTCGAGCCGATTTGAAGGTGACGGGCCGAGACCGATGTAACTCGGCAAAGCATAAACCGATTATTGATTCTCTTTGCCGCGGCGAATACATATTCAGAACGCATAGAAGGCTTCCATTCTTTGAGCAGGCTGCCAGGATCGCATCACGGGCTCAGGGTGAAATAAGAAGGCCGGTCGCGTATTCCGACCTGTTTCAGAGAACCTGAAAAGAAATAATAAGGAAGGACACCAGCTCGATTTCGACGCTACGCTCAATGCCAGGCAGTGTCAAGGTCAATTCAGGCACGGAGGTAATGCCCTGCTCCCTGTCTCCGTGCCTCCGAGGCGCAAAGGTCTTGTCGTTGAAGCCTTTGATCCTGGTTTTACCCGGCGGCGATTTTTACCTGCCAGCCTCACTTCAGGTGTAGTATTAAAGTTAGCAGTTCAGTTGTCCTCGACTCAGATAGACACAGACCCCGCTTTAGCCCTGCCTATTTCTGCTGAGAACAGCAATCCACGCAACACGACAAAGGAGTCGTACGTGAAAAAAATTTACGTCGGCAATTTCTCTTTCAACATGACAGAACCGGAACTTCGGGCGCTGTTTGAACCTTTTGGCGCCATTGAGAGCGCAAGCGTAGCAACAGATCGCGATACCGGACGTTCACGCGGCTTCGGTTTTGTTTCCATGCCCAACGACGACGAAGCGGAAAAGGCAATGGCGGCACTGAATGGCAAGGAAACGGGAGGACGGGCCCTGACCGTCAATGAAGCAAGACCCCAGGTCCAGCGCGGCGGCTTCGGCGGCGGCGGTGGTGGCCGTGGCGGCGACCGCGGCGGCGGTGGCGGCAGCGATCGCGGTGGTCCGCGTCAGCGCCGTGAGCCACGTTGGTGAGAACCAGTCCTGTTGCGAGACGTATGCGGGGAACCGCCGCGTCTTCCTCCGAAACAGCTCCCATGGGGACCGTTGTCTGCGGCAAGTGCGGACAACGGTTCGCCATTCGCAACGAACCCGATGCCGGCGTCGAACTCGCCGCCAAACAGGCCGCATGGGTGGAAGACCAGCTCGTCTGGGACCACATCCAGGAGCGGAAACACCATGGAACCATGGAGTTACCGGCAATGCCCCTGGAACCAGCCGTAACCGCCAACCGATAAGTCTGACGCCTGCCAGGCGGCCCATCCCCGGGGTATCCCCCCACCCGGATACAGGGCATCGTGTGACCGCGCGAAGCCCAGGAATCCTATAGAATAAGATTATGTCAATACAAATTGAACAGAAGCCCGACCAGAAAGCCGAATTGCTCAATAAGACCGCCGACTTCTATCGCCGGTCCATCGCGAATTACGTGCAGTTCACCAAGACCGAGCGTAAACCGCGAACCAAGAAACAACTCGAGCAGCGCCTGGCGGCCATTCTTTCTGAGATCGATTCCCTGAAGCTGAAGCCGGTCTCATAGCGGAACCTCTTCCGTTTTCCCGCGTAGCTCCATGACGATCAGGCCGCGCTGGAACCAAGGTTTGTGGAACGTCCGCCGCGAAAGTCCCGGCCCCCTGGCGATGCACTCGCGCCCGGATGGATACCCTGTTCGTCAAAGTCCGTGATCTCCAACTTGCAACACGAAAGGCAGTTCTTGGCTGGACATAATAAATTTGAAGACCTGGGACTGGGCGACATCGATCGCGCCCGGCCGGATTATATCGTCGACGCCGATTCCGGCGAACTGATGGCCGATGACGTTTCGGCCGTCGATCTTGACGATCTCGCCTCCACGCTCGACCGTGGTGGCATGGATGTGCCCTATGAGGGCGATCTGCCGTCGGAGCGCCGCCGCAGCCTCGAATCGGTGCTCGAAGCCGGCGAAGATACCGAACTGCGGCTCGCGCCCGAAGTCCTCGACAAGACCAGCGACCCGGTGCGGCTGTATCTGCGCGAGATGGGCACCGTCCCTCTGTTGACCCGCCAGGGCGAAATCGAAATTGCCAAGCGCTTTGAGCGCGGGCATCTGCGGGTGCTCAAGGCCATTTCCCGCTCGCCCATCGTGGTCCAGGAAATCCTCGGGATCGGCGCCGATCTTGAACACGGTCGCCGCTCCATCAAAGACTTTGTGATCTTCGACGAAGAAGAGCTGACCGACGATATCGTCGTCGCCCGCGCCGAAGCCACCATTCTCAAAATCGCTGAGCTCGACAAGCACTACAAGAAGGCGCAGCTTCTGGAAGAAAAGCTGGCGACCATCAATGCCAGGAAAAATCCCAAGCCGCATCGCCGCGCCCGCTGGAAGGTGGGACGCGAGAAGATCGCCGTTTCGCGGATCATCCGCGCTCTGAAATACACGCCCCAGCAGCGCAAGCACCTGATTGGGCGGGTCACAACCGCCGCCGATACCATGCGTTCGCTCGATCGCCAGCTCAATCACCTCACCAAGAAGCTGGAATCCGCGCGCAGTGAAGAGCACAAGACCGAATACCGGCGTCAGCAGCGCAATGTGCAGGCCGACATCAAAAAGCTGGAGCAGGAAGCGGGCGCCGGAATCCAGGAGCTGCGTCGCACTCAGCGTGAAATCATTCAGGGCAATATGGATGCGGAATACGCCAAGCGCGAACTGGTGGAAGCCAATCTGCGCCTCGTGGTATCGATCGCTAAAAAATACAACAACCGAGGCTTGCAGTTCCTCGATCTGATTCAGGAAGGCAATATCGGCCTGATGAAGGCCGTCGACAAATTCGAGTACCGTCGCGGTTACAAGTTCTCCACGTACGCAACGTGGTGGATTCGCCAGGCCGTCACCCGCGCCATCTCCGATCAGGCCCGCACCATCCGCGTTCCGGTGCACATGATCGAGCACATCAACAAGCTGGTGCGCGCCTCGCGCCAGATGGTCCAGGAACTCGGACGCGAGCCCACCGTCGAAGAGATCGCGCAGCGCATGGATATCCCGGTATCGAAAGTGCGCCGCGTGATGAAGATCTCGCAGCAGCCGATCTCGCTCGAAACCCCGGTCGGTGAGGAAGAAGATTCACGTCTCAGCGACTTCCTCCAGGATACTTCCGGAGTTTCGCCTGCGGATGCAATGATGAGCGTGGATCTGAAGACCCAGACCGCCCACGTTCTGCGCACGCTGAGCCCGAGGGAAGAGAGCATCATCAAGATGAGATTCGGTCTTGACGACGGCTCCGAACATACGCTCGAAGAAGTGGGCCAGAGCTTCCAGGTCACGCGCGAACGCATCCGCCAGATCGAAGCCAAAGCTTTGCGGAAACTGCGGCACCCGTCGCGGTCACGCAAGCTCCGGGCATTTGCGGATCGCGAGAACGGCTGGGAGTAGCAGCGGCGCGTTACAGACTTCACTAAATAGTCCCAGCAGATATCAGGGCACGGCTTGCAGCCGTGCCCTGAGTTTTTCCATTCAGTGCCGGAAGAATCTCTCCGTCCCACAAGCATGAGCTGAGCTTTTGTTCTTATCGCAAACGCGCAATAAATACCGCGCGTTTTTCCCGTTGCAGTTGCGCCGGACCGCGGAGTACGATTCGCTGAGATACAGAAAGAGGTCCTTTATGTGGAAATGCGAATGCGGTGAAAAGATCGAAGACCAGTTTGATGCCTGCTGGAAATGTGCCGGAAAGGCCGCCGGCGCGCCGAGGACAACAGAGGAGCCTGTCGTCACGGGATGTCCGCACTGCAAAATCGACCTTGACTATCTTGGCAAAAAACGCTTTTACGAAGGCGGACATCTGACGCCTATATTGGCGGGTGAGTTGTTCGTGGAGCGCGAAAACTTCGATCTGTATGTATGTTCGCGATGCGGGCATGTGGAGTTCTTCCTTGAAGGTGTCGGAGAGGAACTCAGACCAAAGAAATTTTCGGAAGGCGACACAGTGATCGAGGAACGGAATTCTGTCTCAGAATAAGGCCGTCATGTGAGGATTGTCTGATTCGCCGGGAGCGGGCTCCGGCTTCTTTTCTGAGACATCTCTAATGCGAGATCGAATACACCACAGAATACTGGACTTCAAAGGCCCGCGAGGATAGAATCCAGCACCGAGAGTTCTTGCCGCAATGTTCAGAAAGTTCCTGAAAGACTTCCCGTCCATCCCCCTTGCGGTCGCGTTGCGCGTTCGTGCGCCGGTCCCGAAAAAATCAAGATATTGTAAGGAGCAGTATGAACACAATTTCCGAATTCACGCGTCGCCGTTTTCTTAAAACCTCGATCGCGGCGGTGGGCGCCGCGGCGCTGCCGCTCGATGGCTTTGCCGCCGCGGGCTCGGCGAAATACACCCGATATAACGTAATGAGCGCCGGCGGCAAAAAGGCGCTTGCGAGCTATGCGAAGGGCGTCGAGGCCATGCTGAGACTTCCGGCGGACCATCCGCAGAACTGGTTTCGCAACACCTTTATCCACCTGATGGATTGCCCCCACGGGAACTGGTGGTTCTATGTCTGGCATCGCGGATTTCTGGGTTTTTTCGAGGAGACCATCCGCAATCTGAGCGGAGACAAAGAGTTTGCGATTCCTTACTGGGACTGGACGACGCTCCCGCAGATTCCCGAGTCCATGTTCGACGGCGTGCTGACGCCTCAGGACCACAGCTTCGAACCCTACACGCGCAATCTCGCGGTCTTCACGTCGTTTATTCAGCCCGCGCTGACGGATTACTGGAACAAACTCAGCGCCGCGCAGCGCGCGCAGCTCAACGTTCGCGGCTATGCGGATTTCAACAGCATGTGGAACGACGTCACGGGGAACGGGGTTTCCGGCAACATCGCGTATGCCCCTACCTGCGCCTCCCGCTATCTCACCCGCGACAATCCAAAATTGGATAAGGCCACGACCTATGACGTGTCGCCCTTCATCGTCTATTCCGGACTGCTGCCCACCGACTTTTACAATCCGGTAAGCTATCTGAGCTTCAACAGCTCGAAGACGCCGTCGCACGACACGCAGCCCGGCGGCCCGAACTCGTTCTTCTCGGTGCTCGAAGGCTTTCCGCACAACAAGGTCCACAACTATCTCGGCGGCGTGGGGCCGCTCGACCCCGGACCCTATGGCAACATGACGAACTTTCTGTCGCCCGTGGACCCGATCTTCTTCCTGCACCACTCCAACATGGACCGCCTGTGGGACGTTTGGA